>JAAROH010007905.1_pt1 | contig 23937 bp, 12 predicted proteins | sample 7248631 | NCBI WGS metagenome assembly JAAROH01 (sample SAMN09772309, study PRJNA484901) | compost metagenome | isolation source: Vermicomposting unit | place: India
CCATCAAAATTACAACAAAATCAAAGTCGATTTCAATTCATCACGGATTCAGGTATTTCCTTACAACAATTTAACGAGGAAGTTTGGAATATCGGTTATGCAGTCTTAAATGACTCGAAAGTTAACGTATTTAACATGATACATAACAAGGATTTAGATACATTAAAGAAATTAAACGAACAATTAGAAAAGAAACAATTAATATATCGTGGTAATTCTATCTGGGGCACAGCAACTAGAGTTTTTGGTGCTCAATTAAAATTGACCGATCAAGAAAAAGAACAGTTAATCAATAACGCTGTTGAAATATTAAATAGAACCGATCTAACACCTTTGGAGAAGGTTAAAAATTTGGTAGATATAAAGGGATTTGGTGAAAATATTGCAACAGGTCTCGTCATGGTATTTCATCCAGATGAATTTGCCATCTATAATTCTCAATCTGTTAAAGCCTTGAAAAAGCTAGGATTTTCACCAGACACATTAGAAGCTTTCCAAAAAGATATCGCTCATTTGAAGGAAACCTTACATGCAGCTGATTTTATTGAATTGGATTGGTATTTATATTGGATAAATCAAAATGAGGAGAGAAAAAGTTTGAAATATTGGTGGGTTAACCAAGGTCAAACTCATAAAGAGGAAAAAGAAGGCGGCTATTTGTGGGCGCCAAAACAAACAAAAAGTGGGACCATTTTTGCACATCATCGAAATCTCGTTTATGCAAAAGTAGGGGATATAGTATTTGCCTATTCGACTGGAGAAATTAAAGCAGTTGGAATTGTTGAAAGAGAAGCAGAAGAGCTTCCAAAGCCTAAGGAAATATCCTCTGGAAATTGGGAAGAAGAAGGAAATCTTGTTCGATTAACATATTATGATTTAATCTCACCTATTAAAAAAGAAGAGATTCCAGAAGAGTGGCGTTTGAATGAAACCGGACCATTTGATCGGAACGGAAATGTTAAACAAGGCTACTTTTTTGAAGTATCAGAAGAATTTGTAGGAAAACTTTTAGGAAAATTTAAAAATCATTTCCCAAAAGAACTCATAGAGATAATCAACATTCCAATTCAAGAGGAAGAAAAAGCATTAACATCCGAACAAATCACTCACCACATCCATTCCTATATTTCTAGTAAAGGCTTTTACTACACTAAAGAAGAAGTGATCAATCTATTTTTATCATTAAAAACAAAGCCGTTTGTCATTCTTTCGGGGATTTCAGGCACTGGGAAAACGAAAATTGTTCAATGGTTAGCAGAAAGTGTGGGAGCCACCGAAAAAAATGGAAGATTTACGTTAATCCCTGTTCGACCCGATTGGAACGATGGGTCAGATTTGTTAGGGTATGAAGACATTAAAGGAGAGTTTCGACCAGGTCCGCTTACGAAAGTAGTGCTCGAGGCGGAACAAAATCCAGAATATCCATATTTTGTTTTGTTAGATGAAATGAATTTAGCGCGTGTCGAGTATTACTTTAGCGATGTTTTAAGTGTAATGGAAAGTAGAAGGTGGGAGAATGGAAAAATTGTGTCCTCGAACCTTCTTTCCAAAGAGGTAGCGAGAAGAGAGGTCACCTTTCCATCAAACGTTTATATCATCGGAACGGTTAATATGGACGAAACTACTCATCCATTTAGTAAAAAGGTGTTAGATCGGGCAAATACGATTGAGTTTAATCGTGTGGACTTGTCACATCTTGAATTTTTAAAAGGGCTCGAGGAAGTTCATCCAATTACATTAAAGGATCAAGCTTTTTCTGCGAAATATTTGCATTTAAAAGATGTTTATCAGGAGTATCCACATATCGTTGAGCAAGCAACGAATGAGCTTGTACAAGTGAATCAGTACTTGCAGCCACTTGGGGCTCATGTTGGTTACCGTGTGCGGGACGAAATTTGTTTTTACCTTGCCTATGCTGAAGAAGGAAATTTGATGACATATAAAAATGCGTTTGATCACTGTCTTCTTCAAAAAATATTACCGAGAATCTCAGGCAGTGATACGAGGGTACAACGGGCATTGGAACAGCTATATATGTTTTGTACAGGTGTTGAATTACATGAGAATTACGAAGATCTCGCCAATTTTTCCTATGCCAAATATCCGAAAAGTGCAGACAAAATTTTAGAAATGTTAAGGAGGTTAACGGACGATGGCTTTACGTCCTTCTGGATTAGCTCATGAGGATGTAGAGCTAGTCCATATTGAAACTGAACTATTAACACTCGTCATGAAAGGGAAGCCTTATCATGAGCGATATCAAGGTTTGAAGCAATATCGAAACATGGATGTTCACGAACAAATGGAATTTTCGGTCGATGGGGAAGGCATTCAACAGATAAGAGTATTTGATGTAGATCAACAAACATTAGTCGACTGGTCGTATCATCGGCCAATCTTTTTTGAAAACGGAATTTACCAAGTCATCGTCTCTCCGAAAGTCGATACAGAATTATCTTTTTATCATGAACATCCTTCATTAAGAAGAGCGGTAGACAAAGTAAAGATCGGACAATCTTATGTGTTAATGGGGAATCTCCAGTTTCAAAATGAAGTGGGGCTTTCAACCTTTGAAATTAGAAATGAAAACAAAACTGTGTTAGAGGTCACAATTGAAATTTTTCCAACGAAATTAAATTACAAAGAAGATTATCACAAACTATTACAAGAAGTAAACGATGAAATTTATAATCTTGCCTTCCACTTTATCAAAAAAACGTATCAGCGGGCCAAAGTAAAGCTAGAGGGAACCCCATCTAGAAGTGAATTTTTTCGCTTAATGGACGTTCATTTTCACTCTTTTATTCAAGCGATCAAACGAATCGAACAGCAGCCTCACCACCAGCTTGTAAAAACTCATGTCAAGGCGAGAGGGGATCAATTAGGACGTCTCGATCAAAAAGGAAGACATTATTTGCGAAAACGTTCGCAGCTTTTTCGAGATGTGCCCAATGGTATTGCGATCCATGACCGTCTCGTCATGCCTGTTTCCGGATTAAAAATCAAAAAAGATCTCACGTTTGATACGTTGGAAAATCGTTTTGTCAAATGGATGATGAACCGATTAATCGATAAATTAGCGGATTTACTAGAAAAAATACATTCAAAAAACAAGCGCTATGAGGTTGAGCCTGATCAGGATCTAATCGAAAAGCTTTCAAACATGAAAAGAGAATTAGAAAAGAAAGTAAATAGTTTCTTTTGGAAAACGATCGGGATACTCGATCGCTCTGTCATGAGCCTTGTATTGCAAATGGCTCCTGGCTATCGCGATGCCTTTCAAATTTATTTATTAGTGACAAGAGGTCTTGCACTGCATGGAAAACTGTATCAAATGTCCGTCAAAGATGTCGCGACCCTTTACGAATATTGGACGTTTTTGAAATTAGGGCAAATCTTAGATAAAAAATACAAGTTAGTGAGTCAGGATATTATTCGTGTCAATCGAAACGGTTTATTTGTCAACCTGGAGAAAAATGCTTCAGCTACACGAATATATAAACATCCGTACACGAGTGAAAAAATTATTTTAACGTATCAAAAATACGAAGGGAAATTACCAACCATCCCGCAAATCCCGGATACAATGCTATTGATCGAAAAGAAGGGAAAGGATTACACATACAATTATATATTTGATGCAAAATACCGTATCGATTTTGCGATGGAAGGGAGCAGCTATCATCGAAACTATCAGCTTCCAGGACCAACAGAAGAAGATATAAATACGATGCACCGTTATCGAGATTCACTAGTTGTCCGCCACCAAGGACCATACGAACGAACCGCTTTTGGCGCTTACGTTTTATTTCCTTGGTGGGATGAAGACAGCTATCAAGAGCACAAGCTTTATAAAAGCATCAATGAAGTCAATATCGGCGGCTTGCCGTTTTTACCAAATGCCACACGCTTAGTAGAACAACTGATCGAACGACTAATTGAAAAAAATCCTGAAGAATTACAAAAGGAAGGAATCCTCCCAAGAGGAACGATCGAGGAATGGCAATCTTCTCTTGAGGAAAAGGTCCTTGTCGGTATGGTCCCAAGAGAAGAAAACTATCGGGCGAATCTTCAGCATCGATTTTACCACATCCCTGTCAAACGTCTTAATAAAGGCTGGCAAGAAGCTAAATATGTTGCCCTTTATCCGAAAAAAGGAGCTGCACCGACAAACGGTGTGACGTGCTACGGAAAAATAACCGACGTCCAATTTGTGAAAAGATATGAAATCACCGAATTACCGAAAAACAGTGCAGAAGAATATGTCAAATTCGAAATCGAGAGCTGGCATTTTCTCAAAGAAATTATTAAACCTGTTGGCTATGGAATTTCTGTCTACACGATGACAACCTTAAATACCTTAAAAGATGCGAAAGAATTGCCAGAACTTTTCATGAAATCGAAAGAAGAAGTCACATTATGGCGCATGTTGCGCAGACTATCCAATCGCATCCGCTTCGACCTTGACGCCCGTTATCTCGACAAAGCATTGAAAATCGAAGCGTATCGCATCAAAGATATCGCCATTCAACTCGATGGCCGGCAGCTTGTGATTACGAAAGGGAACTTAAGAAAAACGTTGCCAATCGATGAGTTAAGAAAACAGCCGGCGTTTGTGTTTAAGGAGATATTGAAGGTGATGGGATGAGATGATAGAGGGAAAAATGTGTTTTTAGATGGATTTTTGAGCAAAAATGGTTAGGACTACTCGGATATGTCACTTTCGATTACAGATGAACAGGATATTGAAGCGAAAAGCGAAAAAAGTTAAAAAAAAAGCGGAATTTTTCGTTGTTTAGGGATAACAAAGGATATGATTATATTTGCACAGTAAAATAAAGAACATATATGCTATAATATAGATAATCAATATGACAAATCTTTCAGTGGTCTTGATTGATGTAGTGATTCTCTAATCAATGCTCAATTGAAGAAAGAGGATTATGTTCATGAGTTTGTTCGATGTTAGTCATTGGGAAAAAGATGAAGAAAGGCAAGCTTCTGGAACTAGACAAAAGTTTTGGTTGATTAACCCATTGGATAAACAACGGTATTTATTTAAGATTCCTAAGGAGAATACGGGTGAAGCTTGGGCAGAAGTTATTGCCTCGAAAATCGGACAACTAATGGGATTAAAAACAATGAAAGCTGATTTAGCAGTCTATAATGGTATATTAGGCATTTTATCAGAAAACTTTGTCCATGATGATAAGGAATTTTATGAAGGCAGAGATTTATTTTTTACCATTGCCGAAGATTTTGATAGATACAGCTTAAAGTATTACGATTTTCCAAATATAATAAAAGTATTATCCGAATTTAGTCTTGAAAGAAACTTTATTCAAATACCCATATTCGATGCGCTAATTGCAAATCAAGATCGACCTGCGACAATTGGTGAATCATTGTTTATCAAGCAGGTTATCAGCTTGCCCTATATATGATAACGGAGCATCATTAGGGTATCAATTACAGGAAGAGCGTATCCTAAGAATGTTTCAAGATCAAAGAATGTTTACAGCTTTTACAAACCGAAGCTACTCTTTAATCGGGTTGCCTGACAAAAAGTAACCAAAATATAGAGAGTTATTAAATTTTATTTATCAATTATATCCACAAGAAACAAAAGAAATGGTTGAAAGAATAAGTCAAATAAATGAAAAGCAAATACTTGTCATTTTAAGTGAAATTTCAGAAGAAGCAATGAGTAAAGTTTATAAAGAATGGGTATTAAAATTATTACAATATCGAAGAGAGTGGCTAATAAATTGGTATACGGAGGTGAAATAAATGACCCGTCCTTTTGTACTTTGGCTTATTTGGCAAAACGAACGTACGCGCCAGCGATATCATATTGGGAATTTAGTACATCACGAAGGCAAATATGTATTTTATTATGAAAAAAGCAGAAAAAGAAGGGGATTATTAGACGCATTAGAAAACGGATATCAGCCACATTTAGCGTTTCGCGATATCGATAAAATATACGTTTCTGACAGGCTATTCGGACCTTTCGAACGACGTTTACCTGATCGTCGCCGTCCTGATTTCCCAGAAATTTTGCGGACGCACGGCTTGTCAAGTGATTATACGGAAATGGATTTATTGCGAGCTACCGGCGGCAGGCTTGCGACTGATTCATATGAGTTTGTAGCACCTATTTATGTGTACGGAAATCACTTTGACTTTGATTTTTATATTGCTGGCTGGAGATATTATGAAGGGGAACAAATCCTTAAACAGCTAAAAATCGGAGAAAAGGTACAGTTTCAACTAGAGCCAGAGAATGAACAAGATCCGAAAGCAGTGATCGTATTAACAAGCCAAGGGCGTAAGTTAGGATATATTCCAGCCTTTTATAGTGAATTTATGTTTCAGCTTATGGAGAACGATGGGGATTATGAAGCAAAAATTCACTCCATTCATTTTAAAGCTCTCCCACAATTGAAAGTAAATATAAGCGTTTGTGGGAAACTGGTTCCGTCTTTAAAGGAACGGAATTTAAATATGGTGCATGATTTGCAGTTAGAAATGATATAACCATTTTGTAAATTCAGTTTTAGGTTGCGATGTCGTTGAAAATAAGTGCATTGCTTTTCATTTGTCCCCCGGTTTGCTGGAAAAGAGTTTTTTGAAAAACAAATAAGGAGCGGGATGCGGCGGGTAATAGACGAGATGTTATGCTGGAGCATTGGCGAACGGATCCTTGAGTTTTTTTTACCAACTCTCTTGTTGCTAGTGCTGGGTGTGCTCGGGGGTAAAGTAAAGTTTTTGAATTACTCGTTTACAGAAAGCTGACTACAAGGTGGAGAAAGGAGAACCATTGTAGTCAGTTTTTTTATTTATTGGTGAAATATGTATACTCACAAAAGTTTTCAACAAAATTCATCAAAATTTTTTGTTGTTGTTTTAGTATAATTTAATTATGCTGAAATAACGATATGGTCTTCTGTCTCAGCACGTTGAATAGGTATTCTAATAAAGGAGTTCAGACTGAAACATGTCAAAAGGGATTATTGATAATAAACAATCTGGTTTAGTAGGAGATGTCTTGAAAGAATACATAACAAAGGGCAGTAAGCTGTCTGTTGCGGCTGCTCATTTTACGTTATATGCGTTTGTCGAATTAAAGAAAGAGCTTTCTCAGTTAGAAGAATTTCGCTTTATTTTTACAGAACCTGCTTTCGTGCAAGGTGACAATTTATTAAAAGAGCAAATAGAAAAAAACGAGGCGTTATTGTACGGAGTCGAAGAAGAGCAAAAGTATAAAACAAAATTAAATCAAGCATATATCGCCAAAGAATTTGCCAAATGGCTGAAACAAAAAGCACAAATTAAGTCAGTCACTAATCAACGGATTCAAGGCGGGTTATATCATGTCGAAAACAAAGACGGAACGCAAATCGGCCTTGTTGGCGGGGCGCCATTCTCAAGTCCGGGATTAGGCTACAGCAACTCCTCAAGTATGTACATTAATAATATCGTTGATGATGCGGCGACAAATGCCCAGCTTATCAGGAAATTCGATGCGATTTGGCAAAATGAGTACGCCTTGCAGGATGTAAAAGAACAAATATTGCGTCGTTTAGAAGTATTGTATAAAGAAAATTCGCCGGAGTTTATTTACTTTGTTACACTCTACAATCTTTTCAAAGATTTTTTACAAGATACGAAAGATTACGAGGCGTTACAAACGAGAACCGGATTTGAAAATACAGTGATTTGGAATAAACTGTACGATTTTCAGCGCGATGGTGTAATTGGGGCCATCAACAAAATCGAAACGTACGGCGGCTGCATTATTGCCGATAGTGTCGGCCTCGGAAAAACGTTTGAAGCGTTAGCGGTTATCAAATATTATGAACTCCGTAATCACCGCGTGTTAGTTCTTGCACCGAAAAAATTACGGGAAAACTGGATGATTTACCGTTCCAATGATAAGCGGAATATATTAGCTGAAGACCGTTTTTCTTATGATTTGCTGAATCATACCGATTTATCGAGGGAGAGCGGATATAGTGGCGATATTAATTTGCAGTATGTGAATTGGGGAAATTATGATTTAGTCGTCATTGATGAGTCGCATAATTTTCGCAACAACGACCCAAGGAAAAGCCATATCACCCGTTATGCCCGGTTAATGAATGACATTATAAAAGCTGGAGTTAAAACAAAAGTGCTGATGCTTTCCGCTACTCCAGTGAACAACAAGCTGGATGATTTAAAAAACCAAATTGCTTTTATTACAGAAGGAAATGACAAAGCGTTAGCGGAAACAGCAAACATTAAAAGCATCAGCCAAACGATTCGGCGGGCGCAGTCACAGTTTAACAAATGGAGCAACTTGCCGGAAGAAGAGCGGACAACGGAGCGGTTATTGGACATGTTAAGCTGGGATTATTTTACGTTGCTTGATTCGTTGACGATTGCCCGTTCCCGCCGTCATATTGAAAAATATTACAATGTTAAGGATATCGGAAAATTTCCACAACGCCTAAAGCCAATTAATATGAAAGAGAAGATTGATGTGGAAAATGAATTTCCGCCACTTTCCGTAATTAATAATGATATTTTGCGCTTGCGTTTTGCTCTTTATTCACCAATGAAGTATATTTTGCCTCATATGCAGGCTTTTTATCACGAAAAGTATGATACGAAAGTGGCCAATGGGCGCGTATTTAAACAAACGGACCGAGAAAACAACCTCGTCTATTTAATGAAAACAAATTTATTAAAACGGCTTGAAAGCAGCGTTTATTCTTTTTCGTTAACGTTAGAAAGCATTATTGCTCAAATTGACTCTTGCATTGCTAAAATTGACCATTATTCAACAAGTGACAGCATCGGCGAGTTCGCTGACATGGATACAGAAGATCCAGAATTGGAAGATGCATTCATTGGTGCAAAAGTAAAAATTTTGCTTCGTGATATTGATCTCATTCGTTGGAAACAAGATTTGTTATATGATCGGGAAATTTTGCTGAAGTTATTGCAGCATGCAAAACGAATCAATCCAAATCGCGATCAAAAACTATTAGCCCTTAAAAAAGTTATTCAAACGAAAATCGAACATCCAATCAATGGACAAAACAAAAAACTACTCATTTTTACTGCATTTGCCGATACAGCGAAATATTTATACGAAAACTTACATCAATGGGTTTCTAAACAATTTGGGCTTCATTGTGCAGTTGTTACAGGTAAAGATCGGCCAAGAACAACATTTAACGTACCGAAAGCTGACTTCAACAGCATTTTAACGCACTTTTCACCTATTTCCAAAGAAAGAGCAAAAGTCATGCCGAATATGACGGAAGAGATTGATATTCTTATTGCCACCGACTGCATTTCCGAAGGACAAAACTTGCAAGATTGCGATTACCTTGTCAATTATGATATTCACTGGAATCCGGTGCGCATTATTCAACGATTTGGCCGCATTGACCGGCTTGGAAGTAAAAATGAACGTATTCAGTTAGTGAACTTTTGGCCATCGATGGAGTTAGACGAATATATTAATCTAGTCGGCAGGGTCAAAGACCGCATGACCATCCTTGATATTTCTTCTACTGGGGAAGAGAACGTTATCGCCGACAACAGCAACGAAATGAAAGATCTCGAATACCGTCGTAAACAACTCGAAAAATTACAAAACGAAGTCATTGATTTAGAAGATATTTCTGGGAATATTTCATTAACGGATTTCACGATGGATGATTTCCGAATGGATTTATTAAATTTCATGAAGAACAATAAAGATGTAATCGAGAAGGCTCCATTAGGTTTATTCAGTATCACAACGAATAAAAATGAAAAACTGAGTGCGGAAATTCAACCTGGAGTTATTTTTTGCCTAAAACAAATTAACAACTTTACAGCTTCTAATGAACAAAATGCGCTCCATCCATATTATTTGGTGTATATAAAAGAGGATGGAAATGTGCTTTATAACCATGTTCATATCAAAAAAATTCTTGATATTTATCGCTCGCTATGCAATGGGCAAAAGGAAGTCGAAGCACAATTATATGCGGCGTTTTATGAAAAAACAAAGAACGGCAAAGACATGGGGCAATACAAAATATTGTTAGAAAAAGCGGTGGAAGAAATCGTCGGGAAAATTGACCAACAACTGACATTGAATATTTTTAGCTTAGGAAATTTAGATAGCCTTGTCACAAATGCGAATACTAGCTTACAAGATTTTGAGATTATTTCTTATCTGATTATTAAAGGGTGAGAATGATGGCTGGATTAACGTTTTACCGTATGATTGGACTTGATGATAAAGTCCGCCCGCTCCATAAAAAATTAGATAAAAAGATGTTCTACGACTTCGCCGATTTAAACAAAAAAGAAAAAGACTATATTACAAAATACGTTGAACGTATTGAATTAACCTATTTATTAACCCCGAGCACCATCAACATCCAGCCATTTATTAATGAAAACTACCATTATGAAGGGGTTATGTTTATCACGATTAAACTAAGGGAGGAAGCGAAAGACAATCATCTGCCGGTCATCGGTGAAATCATCCAAGGGGCGCTTCCGAATCCCGTGGTGATTGTTTTTGAGAAACAAGAGCGAATCCAAGTCAGCACATGCCTAAAACGGTTAAATAAAGTCGATTCATCTCAAGTCGTACTAGAACATTTTCATTACACTCCTTGGATTGATTTACATGCTCATGATGAAACGGTTGAGAAGTTTTTGCGTGCTGTTCATATTACGAGCATTTCGTTCTATAACTTTTTTGAGTACTACAAAGAATTTGACTTAGCGGTACAAGCATTACAGCAAGCCGATATTACCGGGACGTTTCATCTTATAAAAGATGAAGAACAGTATGCCAAACAACAGCAGCTCATTGCGCAAATCCAAGCATACGAAGCGGAAATAACGAAATGGAAAAATAAAATGAAAAAAGAAACGCAGTTCAATCGAAAAGTCGAATACAATATGAAAATTCAACAGCTAACAAAACAAATGGAACAGTTGAAACAACAATTGCAATGAAAGGAGAACCATCATGGAAAAACTAGACGGAAAATCGATGGATTTAGTGAAAACAAATATTGAAGCGTTAAAGCAGTTATTCCCGGAAGTCGTGACCGAAGGAAAAATCGACTTTGAAAAATTAAAACTTGTGCTTGGAGAAGAAATTGAAAAACGCAACGAACGATATGAATTCACCTGGCACGGCAAAACGCAAGCGATGAAACTGGCACAAACGCCATCAACGGGAACACTCCGCCCAGACAAAGCATCCAGCAAAAACTGGGATACAACGGAAAACCTTTATATTGAAGGAGATAACCTCGAAGTATTGAAGCTGCTGCAAAAATCGTATTTCGGAAAGATTAAAATGATCTATATCGATCCGCCGTATAATACGGGGAAAGACTTTGTATACAAAGATGACTTCCGTGATAATATTAAAAATTACAAGGAAATGACAGAGCAAACAACAAAGGCTAATACAGAAACGAATGGAAGATTTCATACTGATTGGTTGAATATGATGTATCCGCGGTTAAAGTTGGCAAGGAATCTGTTGAGAGAGGATGGAGTTATACTAATAAGTATTAACGATTCAGAGATTACTAATCTGAAAAAATTGTGTGAAGAAATTTTTGGAGAAGAAAATCATATTTGCGATTTTGTTTGGCAAAATAAAAAGGGGGGAGGAAACGATTCAAAGTTTATCGCAGTTGAGCATGAGTATATTGTCATGTTTGCAAAAAATCTAAATGTGCTCCCTCCTTTCTTTGAAGCATATTCTGAAGAATATTTAAAACGATACAAAGAAGAAGATGAAAAAGGAAAGTTTTATTGGGATACATTTAAAAGAAAATCAGGAAAGCAATATTATCCAATTACTTGTCCAGATGGAACAGTATTGGAATATGATGAATATGGAAATAAGATTAGTTGGTTAAGATCGCAAGATAGATTTTATAAAGATTTAGAAGAGGGAGAAATACGATTTGTTAAAACTGAAAATGGTTGGTCGGTTCAATTTAAACAAAGATTACCAAAAGGAAAAAAGCCTAGAAGCATTTTGGATGATAAAGGAAACACTAGTACTGGAGCAGAGGAAGTTTTCAATCTTTTTAACCGCCATGTGTTCTCAAATCCAAAACCTGTTGAATTAATTAAATATTTTATTGAATTTTTAACTGATGATAATGATATTATTTTAGATTTTTTTAGTGGTTCAGCCACTACTGCCCATTCAGTAATATTGTCGAATGCAAAATCAACAAGTAGAAAAAATAAATTTATATTGGTTCAGTTGCCGGAAATACTCAAAGAAAATGACGAAGCATATAAAGCCGGTTATAAAAATATTTGCGAAATCGGAAAAGAACGCATCCGTCGTGCAGGCGATAAGATTGTCGAGGAAACAGGAAAAACGGATTTAGATATCGGCTTTAAAGTGTTTAAGCTCGATTCTTCGAACGTGAAAACATGGGATCCTGATTTCGACAACTTGGAGCAAACCCTTTTCGATTTGCAGGATAACATAAAACAAGACCGTACAAAAGAAGACTTGTTGTATGAAATTTTACTTAAAATCGGTTTGCCGCTCACAACGCCAATCGAAGAGATTGACTATAACGGGAAAACGATTTACAACGTCGGATTTGGTTCCGTTTTATTATGTCTAGAAGATGAGATTGATTTAGACATTGTTAATGAGATGATGAAACATCAGTCAGAGCACATGACACCAAAAGTGATTTTCAAAGAGTCTAGTTTCATCAATGATTCCGTGAAAACAAATGCGATTCAAACATTGAAAAAGAACGGAATCACGGACGTTAGGAGTGTATAAGCCATGAAGTTAAAGTTTATTTCTGACTTAGATTATCAAAAGCAGGCGATCGATTCCGTTGTGCAAATTTTTAAAGGCCAACAAATGAAACAGTCCAACTTTACTGTATATTATGGTACGCAAGAAGAAGCAGGGATGATTCAAACAGCTTTAGGCGTAGGAAACCGTGTAGACCTTACGCCTCAAGAAATTTTAAAAAATGTCCAAGCCATCCAAATGAAGAACGGTTTGCCGCGCAGCGAAACGCTCGATGGCATGAATTTTTCTGTCGAAATGGAGACGGGGACCGGGAAAACGTATGTTTATTTACGGACGATTTTTGAATTAAATAAACATTACGGTTTTACAAAGTTTGTCATTGTCGTGCCATCTGTGGCGATTCGCGAAGGTGTGTATAAGTCATTGCAAATTACGAAAGAGCATTTTGACGAGTTGTACAACCGTACGCCGTTAGAGTACTTCATTTATGATTCGCAAAAGCTCGATAAAGTGCGTAACTTTGCGACGGCAACAACGATTCAAGTGATGATTATTAATATCGATGCCTTCCGTAAAAGTTTTGAAGACCCGGAAAAAGAAGATAAAGCGAACGTCATTCACCGGACGAACGACCGACTAAACGGTTATCGTCCGATAGAGTTCATTCAACAAACGAATCCGATTGTCATCATCGATGAGCCGCAAAGTGTCGATACGACACCGAAGTCCAAAGAGGCGATCGCATCGCTAAATCCGTTATGTACGTTGCGTTATTCGGCTACCCATGTCGATAAATACAACATGGTGTATCGTCTTGATGCAATGGATGCCTATAATCAAAAACTCGTAAAGAAAATTGAAGTAATGTCCGTCCGTTCTGAAGAATCATTTAATGTCCCTTATATAAAATTAGTAGAAGTAAAAGAAGGAAAAGCAAAAATTGAACTTGATGTTGAAACGCGCGGCAAAGTGAAACGAACAACGAAAACAGTGAAGTATGGGGACGATTTATACGATATTTCTGGGGAACGGGAATTGTACCGCGGCTATATGGTGGAACAAATTGATTGGACAGAAGGAAATGAGTCCATTGAAGTAAACGGTCATTATTTACGGGTAGGCGATGCCATTGGCGACATAGATGACGATACGATTAAACGATATCAAATCCGCAAAACGATTGAGGAGCACCTAGATAAAGAACTGCGTCTAAGACCGCGCGGCATTAAAGTGTTAAGTCTTTTCTTTATTGATAAGGTGGCCAACTATCGTGATTATGACAAAGACGGCAACCCGGTCAAAGGAAAATATGCGGTCATGTTTGAAGAAGAGTATAAGAAATTAATTCAAAAGCCAAAATACCGGACGTTATTTAATGATATCGATGTCGATATCGACATAGAGAAAATTCATAACGGATATTTTGCGCAAGATAAAAAAGGAAAGCTGAAAGATTCACGAGAAGGTAAGAGCACAGAAGCGGATACGGATGTATATAATTTAATTATGAAAGATAAAGAGCGCTTATTAAGCTTGGACGAGCCGCTTCGCTTTATTTTCTCACACTCTGCACTTCGCGAAGGCTGGGACAACCCGAACGTGTTTCAAATCTGTACATTAAAAGATTCAGCAGGGACATATGTATCAAGACGGCAGGAGATCGGCCGCGGCTTACGTTTAGCGGTAAACCAAAACGGGGAACGTGTCCAAGACTATAACGTCAACACGTTAACGGTTATGGCGAACGAATCGTACAAAGAATTTGTCGCGACGCTGCAAAAAGAAATCGAAGAAGATACGGGCGTCAAATTTGGCAAAATCGAAAAACATATATTTGCCAAGCTCGTCTATGTCGACGAGAAGACTGAAGAGCCGGTGCAAATGGGTTACGACTTATCGGTAAAATTATATGAAGAATTAAAGCGAAACGGTTATATCGACAAGCATAGCATGGTCACCTCACAATTGAAGGAAGCGATAGAAAACTATGACTTGCGCTTAAGGGCGGAGTTTCAGCCATGGATTTCGGTGATCGTAAAAGAAATAAAACGCCACTTGCAAGCATTGCCGATCAAAGACGCAACCAAAAAGAAAAAAGTGAAATTAAATATGTCCGTATTCAATCAGGAAGAATTCAGACAGTTATGGGACAAAATCAAGTATAAAACGGTTTATTCCGTCGATTTCGACAGCGAACAATTGATTCAAAAGTGCATCGAAAGCATTCAAACGATGCCGCGCATAGAGAAAATTCGAATTTTAAGCCGCAAGGGAAAAGTGGAAATCGACCGCGTGACAGGAGTACAGGCGCAAACGGTAAGCGAAAGCGTCGAAGATTACGTCAGCTTGCACCATACGCTTCCAGATGTCATTACCGAGCTGCAAAACCGCACGAATTTAACGCGTAAGACGATCGTCCACATCTTAACCGGCTGCAAGCGGCTTGACGATTTCAAAAACAATCCGCAAAAGTTTATCGAAGAAGCGACAAAGATCATCCAGCGCGAAATGAAGCAACTGTTAAAAGACGGTGTGAAATATTATAAAATCGGTGACGATGCGTATTATGCGGTCGAATTGTTCCAAAACGAGGAATTGCTTGCCTATTTAAACGACAATGCGATTCCGAGTGAAAAGTCGCTGTTTGACCATATCGTCTATGATTCGGATGTGGAAGAACGGTTTGCCAAACGCTTTGAAAACGACGAAAAAGTAAAAGTATATGTGAAGCTGCCAAGCTGGTTTAAAATTGACACGCCGATTGGCTCCTACAATCCTGACTGGGCGCTAGTCATTGAGAAAGACGGGGAAGAAAAGCTGTACTTCGTTCTAGAGACAAAAGGACAAGAATGGGAAGGAGATTTGCGCCCGGGCGAATCGGCAAAAATCGAGTTTGCCCGCAAGCACTTTGAAGCGATCGGCACCAACATCGAATTCATCGGACCGGAGAAAGATGTGAATCAATTTATGCTGCGGGCGATAAGCCGTTAATTATGAATTTACGACAGAAGTTGTCAGGGCTTCTGTCTTTTTTGTTTTTATGACATGATTTGACAATATTTTTTGTAGAAATTAGTTAGGATAAAGAAAAAGGACTTTTAATGTAGGAAAAAATGTCGATTTAAAGGTGAAGGGAGAAGATATTTTGCCGAAATATAACATATATAAAATCATTCGTTCTAAGTTAGACGAAATGATTTCCAAGTTTGAAAGTGTAGGTTTAAAAAAAATTAATTATTGTTATATTTTTTAGTTAAAGTAGGCAGGGATTCGATAAGGTAAGCATCCAAGGTATAGAGAACGACTATAGTAGGCAGTAAGGAACTCTAATAATTTACGAATGAAATTGAATTCATAGTGAAAGTGAGGCTGACCCAAAAACAAAGTTCATCAATTCGAAATGTACCAGTTGTATTTATGGAAGATGAAGAGTTTGCTGAATGGTACACGAATAAGATGCTTGAGGCGGGTTATCGTTTTGGAGACCAAATGAGTAATTAGTAATGAAGTAGCGTCTTAAAAAGGTACAATAACGAGATGAAAGAGACAGAAGCCTTTCTTTTTTGGAAGGGCTTCTGCTTTTTATAAAACTTTTGCTAATTGGAGTAAGTCATTAAAAGCACGATCACTGTACTTGTAAAGTCAATAAATGTAATTTTACCAGAACTAACCTTCTAGAACTAATTTACCATTTTTGTATAAAATAGAGTTATAATTATTTTTGTACGGAGTTATAGGAGTGTGTGATAAATGAACAAGGCTAAATATTCAGTGCTCATATTTTCTCCTGATATTCAACAAACAACAACAGATGAACTTTATCAATATATTAAAAATGGACAAAAGGTTTATTTTCTTACATTTGATGATCCGGAAGAATTGCTTGAGGATCCGGTTCTAAGAGAAGCAAATAAGAAAGAATTATTGAATGTCTCGGTTGTCCGTTATTCATCGGAATGGGAAAATACATTTATGATAATGGAAGATGGTCAAATAAATGATTCTCCATTATTCGATTATCTTGAGCAAAATAGTACTTTTAACAAAGAGCAATACCAACTTGAACATACATATGACGTAGGACATTGTATTGTTAAAGCAGGAGCGGGTACGGGAAAAACCACGACGATGATAAATCGAATTATGTTTCTAAAGCATATGGAACATAGTCTCGATTTGCGTACGGTTGTTATGATAACATTTACAAACGAAGCGGCAACCCATATGCGCTCAAAGCTATTGCAACAGCTCAAAAATTATTACGATCTTACAAAAGACAAAAAATATTTAGCGTGGATGGAAGAAGCAGGCGATATGTTTATCGGAACCATCCACTCGTTTGCGAAAGGATTCCTAGTAACGGAAGGACAAGCATTAGGATTTTCACGATCCATGCAGGTGAGAAGTTACAAGCATGAACGGAGGAAGCTCATCGAAAAATATATTGATCAATTTTCTGTTGAGTGTCCGGAGATATACGAACGTTTTCGGAAAATCCCTCACTATCAAATCATCCGTTCATTTACGGATATGATTGAACAGATACATAATAAATCGATCCCGGTTGAAAGTATTCAACGGCTCGACTTTGGAATAGATATACATGGATTTCATGAATTTGCAAATTATGTGATTAAGCGTGCCATTCAAGAATTTGATGAACAGAAAAAGGTGGAAGAAACATTAGAAATAAGCGATTTAATAAGCCGTCTAGTATTGCTGAAGGATCTTCCTTCTGACCAATTAAGACTTTCGATCCGTTATTTATTTGTCGACGAATTTCAAGATACCGATGAGTCTCAAGTAGCGTTTGTCAGTTGGTTGGTAGAAAAGTATCGTTGTCAGTTGTTTGCGGTCGGGGATATTAAGCAAAGTATTTATCGTTTCCGCGGAGCAGATTATACGGCATTTCGTCAATTGCAACAGCAACTAAAAACAGCGAATCAAGAATATAAAGAATATTCACTACGAAAGAACTATCGCTCCACACCAACATTATTAAAACAATTTAACGTCTTATTTCAAAAATGGACAAAAGTCGTTGAAAAGTTTCAGTTTGACGGTACGGACAAGCTTATTCCTGTACAAGAGGAAAGCTGCCAAGAAGGATTAGTTACCTTACATATGGATGATACAGCGTTAAAATATTTGCTTCGTCGTTTGTATAATGAGAATGTTGCCGTATTAGTTCGCTCTAACCGTGAAGTGTTTGAGATGGTGGAGAAAATTGAGAATCTAGGATTCTTTTGTGAAGCAACCTTGTCAGGTGCTTTTTACCGTTCATTGCCAGTGAGGGAATTTTATTTGTTGCTCCGAAGACTGACTCACCCAAAGGTTCCGAAAGATCGTTATTTATTTCACCAAAGTTCCTACGGGGAGAATGAGCTCACTATTGCTAAAGTTTTATCTGCTTATACACCAGAAAAGCCTTTCGTTCTGGATTTATTAGAGACATTCGATCGCTTAGACGATCCGGAATATGAGTGGAATACGGCATCAACGATTGCTGTGCTTCAAAAAATTATTGACATAGTACAACCACATGAAGTATTTCGACTTCGCTATTATGGTCAGTTGAGAACCCGGTTTCCTGACGGAGATATTGAAATGCAAAAAAAGGAAGCCATTGCAAAAATGAAAGAATACAAAATGAATTTAGATCGTCTCATTTATTTATTAAAAAAAGAATTTGGCGATTTCCAAGCTTCCTTATATGATCTTGAAAAATTTTTATCTATTAAAATGGCCACAGATACAACGGAAAACGAACTAAAACTAGAAAGCAATGTCAGTCATCGAATTAAAGTAATGACCGTTCACAAAGCAAAGGGATTGGAGTTTGACTATGTATTAATGCCATTGACACAAAGCGCCTTTATTAAGCAGGGGAAAACGGATTTAATCTTAGTTCCAAATAGTTCGCAATGGAAAATGGGATACAGAGTTCATTGGAATGATTTTGAGTTCGAAAATAATTACTATAATGAATATGTCGGTTCAGAAAAGATGGAGACAATTGTTGAAGAAGCTCGGTTGTTATACGTAGCCTTAACGCGTGCAAGAAAAGCAGTTTATGCGAACAGTTCCTCACAAATGAATCCATACCAGGCTCAGTGTTGGAGCGACTTGCTAGAAAGCGGGGAGATGTTGGTTGTTTAAAGTGAAGTATTACCAGCATACAAAAAAGTTTTACGAAAGTTTTAAGATTAATCAAGGGGAAATACATCTTACCCAAAGTGCGGCTTTTGCTGATTATTTACGGAATTTGAATGGAGCTTCTAACCAAGTTTTCGGTTATAAATCTTTTGTAGAGAGACTGTTTTCCGATTGGTATCATCCTCATACTGAGGTATATTTGCTCTCTACGATTCGTGAATATATTTACAAAAATGTGCCGCAGGGAAAAATGGCTTACTTTGAGAAAAGAATACGCGATTTTTATTTATCTATCCGCTTTTTAATAGAGATGGGGCTACTAAGATTATTTCAAATTCCGGATATACAGTTAAATGAGGAACAAAAATTTCTCATTACGATGCTGGAACAATTGAGAAACGATCCTGTCATAGTAAGCTATTTGCAAGAGCGAGCAAATCTTACAAAAGGAAAAATAGCTGAAAAATGTAACATAGACACTGAAATTCATACCATTTGTGTCCATCATTTTGATTACATTGATGCTTTAAGGATGATGATGTTTTATTTGTTTGAACAAATTGGATTAAATGTTGTCTTTTATATTCCATTCAATCCGAATGCGCCAGATGTTTATAAAACATGGCGTGAAATTTATAAATGGATTAGTGGATGTGATGATAGCCATTGGGAATGTGTTGAAAGCTCTCAGCCTAATCGGGGGACGAAATTTGCCCAATACTTGGATAAATGTTTTCAAAATCAAGAAGACCAATTAGATAACATTCGTTTTTTGTCTTTTGACCATCCAACTAAGTTTAAAGAGTATCTCGAAAAAAATCCAATTGTGAAGGATAAAAACGAAGTATTTGCCATTTATGAAGAAGATTTAAACGTTTATACGGATCGTACGAAAAGTAATCACTTTTATGCAAGTCGTTATGGGAAGTTTTTTCTTTCTCTACAAAACTGCAAAAAAACGGAGGCAGGTATTTTCTTAACGTATGATGATTATGTAAATATGATGATATCCGGATGGGTACAGTATGGGAACATCAATGGCACACAAGCATTGACATTGTTAGTTGATTTGCGTGATTATATGGACGGGGTTGAAAATTTCCAAGATATAATGGAGCGTCTACAGTCATTAGTGTATCTTCAAGAGGTAAGCCAGGTATTTGATGAAGTGGCAAAAGAACAGGCAGGGCGCCATCGGTTAAAGCGTTATTTGAGTAATCCGTTTCGGAGTTTTCCATATGTGCATCAGTCTAGGTATCAAATCACGGTGAAGCAGTTAATCGAATGTACAAAAGATTTAGTTCGAAAAGTGAATCGGCTTTTATTAGCGCAAAGGGAAAAGAAAAATGTCCGGGAATATTTAAAAGAGCTAAATAAATTTTACGTAACTGTTAGAGATCAGTGGGAGCCAAATGCTCGAGAAAAAATGGAAAAGCTATTTTCGATTCATATTCCTGATCATTGGGAGTTTGCAAAAGAAGAGTTATACCAGTTGCTTACTTTTTATTTAGGTTCCAGCGAAGAACAAGAAAATAAGATTTTGAACTTTGATCAGTTAGTAGGTAAGACTTTGAGTGCAGAAAACATTCATGTAACGAGGCTATCGTTTAAAACATTCCCTTGGAAATCTCCCGGGTTACCAAGTCTCTTAACCCATACTTGGTTAAAAGAATGTATTCGTTACTCGTTTATTGCTTCTAACCAAAATATTAGGATTACTGCTCTTTTAGTCGACTATTATTCACGAAATGTAGCAAGAAATACAGCTCTATATTCGATATATCATCTTCTTGCTTATGGCAATGGACAAATTACTTTTAGTTATATCAGAGATTTGCGAGAAAACGATGGTCCAAGTATTTATTTCACGATATTAGAAGAATTATATAAGCAAGAGGAAGTGACTTTGGAAGAGCAAATAGAAGAGTTTAGTTGGGAAGAACCTGTCATCACACAAGAGGAAATACCGGTAGAACCACTGCGAAATATCCCTGATTTGTTGTGGTTGGACAGTGATTTTTGCCAGCGAAAATTCTTTTTAAATTCATTTGCCGAACACCATCCTGTATATGAAAGTGACTTCCATCAACAGCAAGTATTTTCGATTATTGGAAAACTTCTTGCTGAACAAGGCGATGGAGAAAAGTTATTTAGAGAAACGATATTTCCTTTATTTCCGCAATGGACAAACGCGCATAAGCAAAATTTGTTAGATACATCGTATAGTTCAGGTTTAAGGACCTATAAATCGTATCAAAATATTTATTATCCAAAAGCGATGAAGCGACTTCAACGTTTAGGAAGTAAATATATTGTAACGAAAAATTGGAAAGCAAAACACCAATATGATCACGACACATTTAAAGTAGATGAGCATATAAATGGATTTCTGACAAGTGTTAGAATAAAGGAAATAGCAGCTAGAAGCGGACAGCACTGTCGTATGTGTCCATTCCTCCATGTTTGTAAGGATGGTGAGTATGTCGTCGATGCAAATGACAGCTAATCTCCATAGAAAACGTTTAGACTTCGCCAAAAAATCGGCAAGAGCATGGCAAAATTATTTTAATGCACATGGTCTATTGCCGAACATTACGTTAAGTCCTGAACAAATTTCTGTTGTACAGCAAGAAGAGGATCAAATGTTAATTAACGGTTCGGCTGGTAGCGGCAAAAGTCTGACTCTGCTTTATAAACTATTAAAAGTCATGGAGCAGGAAAATGAACCAAAGCGAATTTTGTATTGTTCATTTAATACGACTTTAATTGAAGATGCTAGAAAAAGAATAGAGCAATCGCATAAATTTCATGAAATCAAAGAAAAACATACTCTTCATATGAAAACTTTTCATAATATGGCAGCGGAAACTTTACGGGAAATCGGCTTTAAAAATGCGGAGTTTTTACGAATCAATCTCGAAAATTTGCGGCGTTATGAGGATGCTATTACACGCCGCACCATTGCGCTTGTCGATTCTTTTATGGAAAGTGAAGAATATAAAAAGCTACCGCCAGAACAAAAACTTTATAAAACACATGCTGGTACATTTTTAATGGATGAGATTCTATGGATGAAGGCCAATGGTTTTATTACAGAAGAATCTTATTATAATTGTGAACGTGTGGGGAGAGGGAATAATCCGCGATTAACAAAAGAACAACGACGGACTATTTTCAAATTATATGAGAAATACCATGAACTATTAAAAAAACAGTTTCATGATCATTTGGATTTAGAAGATTATGCTTTGTTGTTACTTAAACATTATGAAGATATTCCAGAATCATTGAAGTATGACTATATTTTTGTAGATGAGGTACAGGATTTGCAGGCAATGCAGTTGAAGGCGTTAGTAGGACTCGTTAAAAAATCCATTGTTGTTTCCGGCGATCCTAAGCAGCGCATTTATAAACGAAGCCCATTTTCTTATCGGGAATTAGGCTTGCATATCGAAGGGAGAAAAACTCGAAATTTGCGAACAAACTATCGATCAACGAAACAAATAATGAAGCTAGCAAGCAGTTTACAGTTTCTTGATGAAGAAAATGACCGCTTCGATGATCAACGTTTTGTTAGAGAAGGAAAAAAACCTTCTATTTATTATTTTCAGCATTCAAAAGAATTAAATCATCATCTAGTAAAGCAAATTAAAACGATACAGAAAAACGATCCGGATTCGACGATTGCTGTCATTCACCGCCACGATGCAGATAAACATGGTATCTATCAATGTCCTGTCTTTGGTGAATTAAATCGAAATTTTGATGTCGTTACTACCTCTCAATATGGAAAAAGATTTGACCTAAATAAGCAAAAAAAGCCAATCTTTTTTACAGATGCATTTAGCGTGAAAGGTCTTGAATTTGATTATGTATTTTTAATTCATTTTGACCGGAATCATTATCCAAGTAAAAAGAGGATAGAAGAATTAGATAAAAGAGCCGGTGATAATAAGAATAGTGACAGCTACAATGCCGACTACGACGCTATTTTAAATGACGAAAAGAAAGTTCTTTACGTGGCCATTACTCGAGCGAAAAAAGAAGTACAATTGATGTATACTGGTAAAAATTTCAGAAGTATTTCACCATTTATAAGAGATTTTTATAAAGAAGATTATGATGCAGTTGGCTTTGATTCAAGCATTTATTCAAAATAGGAGGGAGTCTTTTGTCAAAGATTCAGTTTGAAATCAAAAAACAAATTGCAACATTATCTGGCTCATCTAAAGGATGGAGTAAAGAACTAAACCTTATTAGTTGGAACGGTTATCCTCCAAAATATGATATAAGAGATTGGGATGCTTCACATGCGAAAATGGGAAAAGGTGTTACTCTTTCAGAAGAGGAGTTAAAAGTGTTATACTACGCATTAAAGCAGTTATTTGAGGGAAGCCAACCGGAAGAACATCAACCGCAAAACTATAACTGGCAAGAGCGAGTTAATGGGTGGTTAGAAAGTTCTCCATTATTTATTCAACAAATCAAAAATATTCTTATGTTCATGAAAGAAAAAGGGTACCCGATCGAGAAACAAAGACAATTACTAATCGGAACACAATCTGCAGCAATTGAAGAAGCATTACAATATGAAATTGAAAGCATCAGTAGCATTTATAGCTTATTATATAGTGAGTTTATTGATTTGGTTCAAAAGTTAGAATTAGAAACATTGGAACAATTTTTTGATGTTATTGAAAAGATGTGATTTAGCCATCTCTTTTGAAGAGAGGTTATTCCTCGGAAGTATATCTTGGCTCAAGGTGTATGATTTCCAAGATGGTGGATTTTTTGCGTTCATTTATGCATATTTATGAGTTTTGTAACACGTTCTAAATTCTTAATAATAAACTGTAGTTGAGCAATTTTCATAACAATAATTACCATACCAAAAGAGACAAACAGGGTACCCCTTATGCCACATGAAGCTGTTTTTTAACGACATCAATGGGAATATCTTG
>JAAROH010007906.1_pt1 | contig 23925 bp, 24 predicted proteins | sample 7248631 | NCBI WGS metagenome assembly JAAROH01 (sample SAMN09772309, study PRJNA484901) | compost metagenome | isolation source: Vermicomposting unit | place: India
TGTCTGCCTTCAAGATCGGCACAACCGATCGTGCGGCAGAAGCAGTCAGCACGTAAAAGAGGGGATCCCGATCCTTTTGGGACACCCTCTCTTTGTCATCTCCTCAGCTGGCGGACGAGCCAATATACCGCTACGGCTGCTGCCGCGCCAAGCAATGGATAAAGAAGCGGAAGGCCGGATCGCTCGAAAGCGGCCGTTTCTTGTTTGCGGCTAGGCGCACGATCGGTTGGCTCCGTCTCGCTTTCGGTTTGCGGAGCTGTGTTCGTCGCCCCTTCCTGTTTTGTTTTCGAACGAGCCTGTTCATGTTTCGCGACAGACCGTTCACCGTACATGCCGATGCCGTTCCGTTTGGCTTCTTCAAGCGCCTTGCGGACGCGCGATTCATATTTGTAGCGGCCATAGTCATAAAAATCTTCAACGAGTCCGGCCTTGGCGAGATCTTCTTGCAGCAGGCGGCCGTCAACCCATACCCAGGCTAGCAGACGATGATATCGGTCAAACAGCGTATTTCCGTCCGTTTCAAGCACCACCTTCCCTTTTTGCAGGCGGGAACACGTAAACCGGCTCGCCTCTTTGCCGTACGGCTCGATTTCAATCGTGCTTTCCGGTGTGTCGATGAACAAAAAGCGTGTCGTGTATACGCGGCCGTTGACACGAAACTTGGCGGTGTCCCCGTCGATGCATTGAGTTAATGTTGCTTTGTATGTGCGGCCGAGCCGCAGCGAAACAGCGTTATCCTTCCCGCCGAGCGCGTGTCCGTCTAAGTCGATGCGTTCCGGGGTGAGCTTCCGTTTGCATCGCTCGTTGCTGTTATAGGTTTGAATGAGCTTGACCAACTCCGCTTTTGTTTTCGCCTGTTTGGCTAATGCCGTTGGTTCATGCAGCACATATGTGCAATCGCTGTTGCGGAAATGCCCCCCTAGTTCGTCCAATGAGCCCGGATGGGCGGACACGGAGTCCGGCCATACTATCATCAGGCAAAGCAACAAAATGGCGATTTGCTTCAACGCTCTCCCTCCGTTTCGGCAACATTCCAGCTAGGTCGCCATGAAAGCACATGACGATCTTGCGCTTTGAACGTAGTCTCCAGTCGTTTCTACGATTTTCAGCGTGAAATCTACCTTGCCAAACAAGGGTTTTTCTGAATGGAGCATGTGACCTTCGCGACGGTTCAGCGTGCGCGGTGGAAGGCAAAATCGTCAAATACGGAAAAGATCCATGGGCAATGGTTTGCCCTCCACCCGAGGATGAAAATCCGCGTCCGTTCGGTATTTTTGTAGAAGAGGCTGGTGATTTCATCGTGGATATGCCTTTACAATTAGAAAAACCTTGTTGTATCGTTCCTCTTTTCCGCACATTCTCCCATTGATGAATGGGCTCAGCCGTTCTTCACCAGCCTTAGAAAGCTCCATGGACAACATTTTGCCCTCCACCCGGGGGAAAATGACCGCTGGCCGACGAGGGTTCATGAAAAAACCCATTGTTACAAGGATTTTACCATATTGCTTTCCGATAAAATAGGACGATATAGGGCAATTGTTGATGGAGTTCGTCGACCATTCGTCAACAACCGCCTCAAAACGGAAAAAACCCTTGCGTAGCAAGGGTTTTTTTCGATGGAGCATACCGGGCTCGAACCGGTGACCTTCGCGCTGCCAGCACGACGCTCTCCCACGCTTGTCAGTTACACTGCCCAAAATCCTTGAAAAACAGCTTCGTGTTCTATTCAAGCAAAAGTATAGCAAATAGCATTTATTATGTGAATATGACGGTGAATCCAAGAAATGATTTTTATAAAAGGATGGGGTAAAATGACGGATGGGAGTGCATTTTGTAGTTGATATTTTTCTGTTTTTTATGATAATATAAGTAGTGTCCATAATGAAAAGTGTCATAAGAATGGGGCATTAGTTCAGTGGGAGAACGCTTCGCTGGCAGCGAAGAGGTCATCGGTTCGAATCCGATATGCTCCATATACATACTAGCAAAAGCGACAGTGATGTCGCTTTTTTTATTTTTTCACTTCGTTGTTAACGTATAATGTTGATTTTTAATTAACGGGCAGGAATGTGGAAGAAGGACATTGTATAAATATAGTGGAATTTATTAGTAAGTTTGGGAGGGGGACAATTCATGGAGTTTTTTAAAAATATTAAGTGGTTTTTTGAAGAAATGCATGAGGCAAATAAAGAATTTGTGTCTGGTGTAAGGCAAGATATGAAGAAATTTAGAACAGACATGAAAGATATTGTAAAAGAACATAATCCTACTGTGGGTAAAGCGATTGAAGGAGCAGACAGACTTTCTCAAGCTATTGGTAACGTTATAAAGTCCAATCCTATTATCTTCGAACCAAAAAATACAATAGTGCCCGATATGAAATCTATACTTCGAGAATCAAAAGAATGGAAAGAATTAAAAAGAGATTCTGAGTTAGAGTTGGCTGACCACTTAATAGCTAAACGAATAGGTTATACTCATCACGGTCTGTATATTGGTAACAATCAGGTAATCCATTATTCAGAAGGTGAAGTAAGGATAGATAGCTTAGAAGATTTTAAAAAAAGATTGTGAAATGGGAGTTGTTGATAGCGTGGCTACCTACTCTAAAGAAGAGATTATCAGTAGAGCATTTTCTAGGTTGGGTGAAAAAAGATATAATTTGGTTTTTAATAATTGTGAACATTTTGTAAACTGGTGCAGAAGTGGTGGTAAGATGACGGACAGTATATAAGGAATTTTTTGTTCAAAATAGAGCTTGGATGATACTGCATAATAAGATTAGGTGAAAGCCATTCTTTCGGGGATGGCTTTTATTTTATGTTTTAGGGGAGTGTGAGATAAAAAAGAAAAAAGGAGTTAAGTATTTTTAGAAGGTAATTTATTCGTCATAAATTTTAAAAATACTAGAAAAATATCACATTTAAGAAATATTTATTAACCTACTTCATATTTACTGCTAAACGAAGCTATTATAAAGCAAATGAGTGATTCTGTTGCTGAAGAGTATGGTGTTTTAGAGGAATTAGAAAGTTATATGAATGATGCGATTGATCACGCACTTAACTAACTTTTAAGGGAGGGATTTGAACGAAATAAGAGAGATTATCTCGGATAGTTAAGTAGTCATAAATTTAATAAACGTCTAGAAACAACTGAATTTTAAGAGTTGAATGGAAACCTAATTCATAATAATTACAACCGATTATGCGTGGTTGATTTTTAATAAGAGAGGAGGCGGTTCACCTTGAAGCCAAATCAAAAAGACTCAGTTGTTTCTACAAACACTCAGGTTCACATGACATCAGTTTATACGAGGAATAAGGGTACAAATAAGAGTGTAAAACGATCGTTTAGTCTTGTGATAAGTAATTTATTAATCAGCACTGTATTAATGGGGGCGTTAGGCATCTCAGGGGGGACGGTTGAGGCGGCTTCGTCTACTCAAACACCAACGCAAGTAGTGCAGGTGACTCAAAAATATCAAGATGATGCAACACTTTTAACAAATGTAAACTTAGCGTTAGATGTTTTAAAGAAAAATGGTTTGACTTTGGCAACATTATCATTGTTACATTCTAGTTTGAAGGATATAGAGAATAAGGTAAATGCAAATCAGTTTACTTCAACCAATAATTTATATAAAACACTTGTATTAGCAGAATCAACATTATCTGGACTTTCGTATAATATTACGTTGGATGTTAGGAATGAATATGTAGAATCGCTTACGGTTGTAAAGAGGTTAACACCGATATCGGTGTATATAGACGGGATACCGCAGTTTTATAAACAACAGCCGATAGAGCAAAATGGCATAGTATTCGTTCCACTTAGAGATATTTATGAAAAGTTAGGGGCGAAAGTAACATCTGACACAAAGACGAACACGGTAATCATAACTAAAGGGAATACAGTGATTAAATTACCGAGAGGGAAAGATTTTGCATATGTAAATGGGAAGTCGGTAAAGTTATCGGCAAAGATGTTTATAAAGAACGGGGTAACAATGATACCAGTTGATTTCTTGAAGGTATCGTTAGGTTCTTCGGTAGAGTGGTTATCTGTACCGAAGGTAGTGGTGATCACGAGTAAAGCGCAGACGGTGAACGGGATAAAGGTATTGTACGGTGGTCACACATATGCTAGTAGGAATCAAAAAGAGTATGATACAGTGATGAAAATAGTAAGAGAGCATATATCAAAGGAATACGACAAGCTTGTTTTTGGCGAATCGAGGAACAAGTATTATTTAGAGTATTTAGATGGAGCTAGATTTAATGGTGACAAGAGAGACCGTTCAGAGCGAAATGTAGGATTGTATTTAGCACAAGGCAGTATAGGAGAATTAGTTAGTGCAGGTGTAAGTAAAGAAGGGGTAATCAGGGCATGGAAGACTGGATTTTTAGCAGGTACATTAGCAAGCGGTACAGTTGACCCAGGCGATGGGAAACCTCGTTCAGCCTATGACAATTTAGTTCGCAGAGTAAGTGATTGTGATGCACATGCGCAAGTATATTCGGCAGTATGGGATGCGATGGGATATAACACATTAATTATTGCAGGTTCAGGTCATGCAGATATGTTAGTACAGATTGAGGGACATTGGTTCAAACCGGGCGCAGGTTCTTTCCTGCGTGTAGACCTCAATGGTTCTTTAAAGAAAGGTGCTAAGATAATTTTTCAACCCACATATGGTCAAATAAAGTAAAGTAATCCAAGTATGAGGTTCGATGCATCAAAACATCGACCTTATATTTTTTATATTTTTCAAGACATGGGTTCGATTTTAAGACTAGTTTGGGCATCTAGTTTATTTATATACGAGTACACACTAATGAATAAAAGGGAGTGAAGAACAATTATCACTTTTACAAGCAATACAAAAAAGTTAGGAGGGATAAAAATGTTAAAAGTATCGAGTTCAGTTTTAGCATTATCATTAATATTTTCATCGGTTTCGACAGTGGCTTTAGCGAATAGCGATTCGGTTGTTACGGTGCAAGAAAACCAAGCAACTGAGCAACAGCGAACAGAGTCAGTGACAGTTGAATCTTCAGGAGTATCGACAACATCGGAAGTAAATAATCAGATTATATCGGATCAGTCAGCATCTAATGGTTTAGAAGGAGGACAGGATGCAGTTAATTCTCAACCAGAAAATCAGCAAGTCACACCTCAGAAAGAAAATCAGCAGCCTCAACCAGAGGATCAACAAGTTACACCTCAACAAGAGAATCAACAATCTCAACCAGAAAATCAGCAAGTTACTTCTCAACCAAAGGATGAACAAGTTAAAGATCAAGTAGTAACGGACAAGTCAGGAAGAGTTGTAAAAGATGGGCTGTATGTAGACATTTACTACACACCAGAGCAATCTGAGAGCACATATATTCCAGAGTTCACATTAGAGCTTTGGTCTGTAAAGGAGAATAAATTAATTGGTACAGCGATAGCCAACAGTAAGAATTATGATCGTGAGTCAGGTGTATATCACTTAATGTTTAATCATAGGGGTTACAAATTAGGCGATGAGTTCGCTTTGATTCCTCGCGAGGCAGATAAGGTATTTAAGTACATCGAGTTTGTTGATGAAAAAGCATACAATGTGAAACCAAACACGTATTATAAATTCGGCATTAAGACTTTTGATTATTATGAAGGGGAGGAAGGTAAAGAGATAGCAATAAGAGATTTAACTGGTACAAAATTAAGTCCAATTGGAGGAGCTCTTTACACCGACAATAATAAAGTAGGTTTAGCGTTAGTGGATGAGTCAGGCGCACCACTTAAGAAGTTTCATATTGAGATTAAGTTATCTGATAAGAAAGGGAGTTTGTCTTTAGTATCTGATGATAAAGGAATGGTGTGGGTTGACAGAGATAAATTAACACCGAAATTTTTGGTGTCATCGGAAGACAGAGTAGTAAAGGGCGGTATAAATGGTAAAGCGTTAATCGAGTTGCCTGTATCGGCAGTGACTGGTGGGCAGACTGGAGTATTAACGTATTCGGTAGTATTTGAGCATAAAAAAGAGCTTGGGGTAATTGATCTTAAACCAGAAGTGTCAGGCAACACGGATTTAAGCAAATCGTGGGCAGAAGCAGATATTAAATTAACAAATGGGAAAACAGTGATCACACAAACGGTAAATTTGAACACGCAAAAGATTTATGGTATTCCAGATGGGACATATAAAGTAGAAGTTGTTAAATCCAAATATGCAAATGTGAAATTAAGGACTTCAACAGTTACAGTAAAGGGCGGTACGGCATCTTTAGGTATAGTATTTTCACCTAAATATGTCTTAGAGGTTGATAAAGACGGTAAAGACTACAACTTTAGTGTAATCAATGTAGATAAAATCTCGAAAAAAGCATACAAGGGTAAAAGCAGTCAAGTTTTTGCGGTAGCACCCGGTGAATCGTATATGTTAAAGGATAATGACACTGGGAAAATAACGACAGTAGCGATTGATCTAAAGTCTTTTAAGACAAAGGTTGTATTAGGTGTAGGAGTTGTGTTTGGGGGTACTGTATCAACACCTCATACAGGAGATGATATTTATATCATGCTAGTGTTATTCATGCTATCGCTAATCGGGGCTATTGGCAGTTATGTGTTTTACAGGAAAAATGGCAAAATTTCCGCACCTAAAACAAAGTTGATGAGTATTTTATTAGTTGGTGCATTATTAACATCGATTTTTTCATCTTTTGCACCATTGAGTGTAGTAGCATCGGACACTAATATCGGAGGAACACCACCTGCGAAGGGTGGAGCGACAAGTGGTACACCTGCTGGAACATTCCAGACATCGGATCGAGTAGCAGTAGTACAAGTAGGTTTTATTCCAAATAAGTTAAAGGCTAATGGTGTAGGGATATTGAATTCTGAATCGAGTAAGCAAGACCTTCAAGATCCATTCAAATTCAACTATGATCATTTGTTATTCTACATGGCACCAAACAAGGTATCAGATGGATTATTCAGAAAGACGGGCTCAGGTGTAATAACATTTGAGAATAAAGGTTCAAGTAGCAGAGTTAAGACATTATATGGTAAAAACCCTTTGTATAAAGGCAGTACAGGTGGTCAAAGTCGTGAAGAGTTAATGAAAAGGACTTTATCTTATGCAGATGTATCAAAAGATAGTGATAACGCATTTGTAAGTATTGTAGGGAATGCTTTATACAATATCGACCCTAAAAATCCGAATAGAACGTTAGCAGGACCAGGGATTGTAGGAGAGTCTTTCAGGGATATGTTAGAATGGTACGTTTTATCTATGGAGGGGTACGATAATGACGCATATGCTAAAGCAGCATTAGATATGTTTAATGGTTATTTAGAGTTAATTAAAGCTAGAGGAATCTTAAAAGGCGAGCAATATGATAAGTTTGAGCATATGATGCGCGAAGCATACAGAAATAAAGAGGTAGTATTCTTTGCTCAAACATTAGTAGGGATCAGTGTAAAAGATAATAAGAGTCCGTTATCAAGGGATTATGCATTTATGTCGATTCATGATGCGACAGATTGGTATTTATGGGTTAGAAAAAAGGCTAGACCTACCGATAGCAAATTAAAGAAGTTATCAGCAAATAGAGAAGCAGAAGCTGTAACAAAAGGTGGAGCCAGTACGGAGGCAGATGGACTAAGGTCACCGTATAAAGAGAATGGTAATATACCGTTTACGTTCAGAACGTATGCTAGAGATAATTATGCGAGAACGTTAAAACCAATGAGTAAAAACGTACCGTTAACAGCAGATGTATCGAAGAACCCATTTGGTGGTTGGGGGTACCAACCTTGGGGTTATATTTATCTTGAAGACCACACTAAAGCACCGAAAATAGACGTGATGTTAGATGTATCGATAGTAGATAAAACAGGCGCAAGAAAAGGTGGTTTCCGGACACCAGTAAAAGGTTGGTCAGAGAGTGATAATAAGTTTCTAGGTGATTTAACTTCTGATTATTCCAAAATAATTAAAGGTAGTATGACATTTGTTTATAACGGTAAGACATATCAAATTCTTCAAGAAGAAAAAGCAAAATTCACGTTAGTAGATAAACGTGACAATGAAAATATCAATAAATCTACTTTAACAAAGGCATCTAAAGGTGAAGATGGATACATCTCATTGAATAATCCAAACACTTGGGAAATCATGCTTGGTTGGGACACACCAGAACCAGTTTATCTACACACATATCTTGGTGGAGATGGTGATAATATCTCATCAGTAGAGAACAAATACGAAGGTGTTAAAGAGAAAGGTAAAGATGTATTTTCAAATGCGCGATTAACGCTATATGTAAAAGCAGTTGAAGATACAAACGTATCGGCATCGAGTCATGATGTACCAGAGTGGAGATTATCGAAGTATTTCGAGGATATTTCGAAAAATAGTGTAGCAAAAGCGATTTTCTCATTAACGTTACCTTCTGAGACGTTTATAAATCCCGTTTTATCTCCTACTGGTGATGTAAACTTTAGTTTAATTGATCCAGATTTAAGCAATGTGAAATGGGCTTACAGCAAGGCAAAATTATTTAATGACACAACAATTAAATATTTATCGGCTTATGACACGGTGGCAGCATTTAATTTAGCAGGTGATTTATTAGCAGTAAAAGATAACAGTTCTGTTGGCAATGTAAAATTAGCATCTTGGGTAAATCCGTATAGTTTATTTGATGGTCGGATTGGTGTAACAGATAAAGGTGTAGCAGAAAACAAACCATCGGTAGTGAAGAATTATATGTTTAAATATGGGGTAAGAAGCCCTTATGCATCTTATGGTTATAGCGAGACACGTTATAGATGGGTGCCACCTACTTACGATAAGGATGGCAAATTAATTTCATCAGGTTATTATGTTCCTTATACGTGGAGTGGACAAGCAACAAGCAGTGCAAAGACAGCTGATTATGATGTGACAGTTAATTTCAGAAGACACATTCCGAAAGCTAATCAAGCACCTAAAAAGTTTAAAGATGTTGTAACTTCAGTGAATGGTAAATATACGGAAGTGAAACAAGATAAGCAAGTACTAAACATCAATCCAGAGGTTCCGATGGTATATGATGATGTTAACGGGAACACATCAGTAGCATTTGTAGCAGGAGATAAAATGAGACAAGTGCAACCAGTTCACTACAATGTAGCACAATTCGTGAATGTAGACATCAAGCCTTCTGTAACCGGCATGTCGGTAGCAACAGATGCGAATGCAAAAGCTCTTGCAAGTAGATTAGGAGCTAATGGCAAGGGTGTTCTTTATAAAGGTTCAGCAATCACTACAAACTTCCAAACAAAAGGTCAGTTAGAGTTAAAAACATTTGCATTAGATATCGGGGCAACATCGCTCAAAAACGCATGGAATCCGTCAACAACTTATTCGACTGATAAGATAAACGAAGAGTTCTTGAGTCGCTATGCAACGAAGAAATCAGATGGTACTTGGGAAGTAACACTAAACGCTGAAGGTAAGTTAAAAATTAATGGTGTTGAGTATGGTGGTAAGAAAAAAGCGATTAAGTTGAAACAGAAATCCCGTAATGTTGTAGAGCACACATTGCTTGTTCGAGGGGGTAAATTGGTAGCAGTTGACGGTAATTATGATTTAAACAGCTTGCCACAAGGTTTAAAAGAGGCACTAGCGAAAATGCATATTTCAACACCAGTCGGTCAAAACATTTTCAACACATTTGAAAATGGTACAGGTGCCAAATTAACGGAGCAAAAAGTGGCAGATTTGATAAACGCAGTTCGTGGCACGAATGATCTTGCAACTGGTAAGGGATGGTATGCGGAGGACACTACAATCCTCGTAGTAAGAGAATACACTAACTCGTTCGAGTTGCCTTCATATTTATACACTGATAAAGTTCCTATGCAGGTTCCTAATTTAGAAACACCGATCAATAAAAACGAGTTCTTTAGCAAAGGATACATTGGTTACACGAAATTAACATTTAGATTAATAGATTCGTTCATGGAATACGATTCATCTCAAATTAAACCTTTTGGTGGAAAGCATGAGAAGTCTTTCGTAGTAGGTAACGTGAGTGTTCTTGACACATTTCAGTAATCAGTTTTAATAGTTGAAAAAATTACCTTTGATAGCTCAAGAATATAGTGTATATAGCGAATTTCATTGTTGATGCTATAAGTCATGCAATGCACTAGCTTGTTAAAAGTACCATAATTAAAGTTATGAAAAGATGCCGAAAACGGCATCTTTTTTCTTTATTAACTAATTATTCAGAGTTAAAGTAGAACGGAATAGATTTAATAATCTAATGGAACGAGGTGGTAAAATGGTTAAATTATCGAGGGAAGTGTTAATAAAGCGTTTCCCTTGGGCAGCAGAGGTAGTTCCTGAAGTGAATGAGAGTGAGGGATATTTCTATGATTTAGACCCTTGGGATTTTAGTCAAGAACAATTTAAGTTACTGGAACAAATGTTTGAAGAAATTGATAATTGGTTCAAACAGCGTGATTTGCCTGTAGACGTGGTAGTGTATAGAGTAGCGAATGTACTTGACAGTATTCATGTTGAGTTGTTTTCTAACGTATCAGAAGTTCATACAATAGTAAAGAAGTACAAGCAGTTTTCACGGGATTTAATAGAATAAATTTTTAGGGAGGAGGTGACGATAAAAACGTCACCTTCTTTTTGTTTGGTAGATATTTTACCGGCTCTAGGAAATAAAAATAGTAATTTTTAGTTCCTTATTTAATGAAAAGGTATTTGGGACATTAAAAAATCCTGTTCCTGATAAATTTTTAAAGGTTTAAAACAAATTTTAAAATTTTCATCACAAGTTCATATGAACCCTCATAAGTCATTTTAAAAATCTCTACATAAGACCAGAGAAAAAATAAATTTAACAGTTGTACTTCGAGCGAAAACATAATAAGTAGGGAAAGTCTGCTCAAAAACGAGACCAAACCAAACAACAGAACAATCAATCAAAAACACAAACTCAAATCAATTCGAGCAATCTTGAACTAAGGTCAATTTGAGCATTTTGTGTTTGTGTTGATGATAAATTTCGTTCACGCATGAGAAATGAGACTTTCATGTGTGTTTTGTTCCCACATTTTTCAACCTAAGTCATTTCGAGCGATTCCTCAATACCGACCATTTTGAGCACATTTCCGCATCGAGCAACTTCATTAAATCCCAAATAACACATCAATTCGCTCAATCCCAGACAATAGGTTCAAACCGAGCAAACCTCGCACCCTACCCATGCAGATTGTTAGATGATTAATCAATGGCATTGAGATGAGGTCATTTTAAAAGTCGGTCACAGGACTATAACATGAAGAGCAGGACATAGAAATTTGAAATGCAAGACAAAGAAAGCAGAATGCAGTACATAGCAAAAATGGTGCAAGACATAGAAAATATTCACAACACATAGAAAAAATTTTTTAAGATATTTTTATTTTCTTCAGGTATAGAGATGAAAATCAAGACTTTTTTCAAGAGATGCCCAATGTAAGTGTTAAAACTTAAAAATCTATACGTTGGGGGTAAAAAATTATGGTAAAATGTGTAATTAACGCAAATCAAGGTAAAGGTTTAATCTTACCATCGACTTATGTGTCAAAACGTGTATCGGAAGAATTTAACAAAAATTGGGAGATAGACTTGTTATGGGGACAGAGTTCAGAAGATGGTAACTATTATTATGCTGTAAGATTCACGAGCACAGCGAAGAATCCGAAGAACATAGTGCAATCGGTAGTGATCATGAAAGAAGATTTGGAGGACAAGCTGCGGAAGCTTGGGCGTATAGGTAAAATCGAACAGAGTTATTTAGTTGCGGTAAGTTTATTTATATCCGATGTAATCGGTGAAGATGGGGTACCTATCGAAGAAGTGGAAGACATGTACGAATTTAAGAAAGCAGCAAGTCCTTTACCATATTGGGTTAATATAGACGAGATTATATCAAAGATTGAGAGGGAGATAGAAAACAATGCTTGGCGATTCCCTACTAAGACGAGTGATGAATTTGACAGTGAGGACAGTTATGGTGCGATATTAGACCACAAAAAGGATTATAAAGGTTATCGCCATCCAGTAGCGATTCGAGCAGGGATATTGAGAAATTGGATTGGTGTTAAAGATGACAAGTTGTATAGAGAAATCATTGAGGAGCTTATAAAGAGAGGTGTAATCGAGGGAGATCTAGACGACATTGGTGGTAAAGACAGACCGAGATTGAGTAAGAACATCACAGTAGCAGAGAAGGTAGAGATTTCGGCATATCAGTTCAATTTCTTGCCTAGGGGGTAATGACATGGTTCTTTACGGTAGAAAAATAGTAGATCCCCTCCCAACATTGGGAGGGAAATCTCAAATCATTGATCGTATTTGCAGAATTATTGAATTTGCACATGAAGAGTTTGAGATAGTCGGTATCAGTGACCTGTTTGCAGGTGGTAACAGATTATTTTTGCACCTTGACATTGTGAAAGAGCTAGAGTTCAAGATTGCGAATGAGATAGATTTAGGTGTAGTAAACTTCTTTCGTTGTTTGCAGAATGCGTACACGATAGACGAGTTAATCAATCACATAGCGATATTGGCAGATGAGTATAATGATGAGGATTTGTTTAACATGGCGAATGACGAGAGGAGAGATAAGAACACGGATTTTATCCGTTCAGGTGCATTGACGTATATCGTGGCGAAGTACAGTAGGGCAGCAGACAGGCAGACGTTTTGTAAAGAAAAAGCAGATAGGGGTATTCCGATCAAGTCTTTGGAGAAGTTCTATTTTTTAGACGAGGTCTACAGTGAAGTACAGTTGATTTGTGGAGATTATAAGGTACCCTTCAACATGTATAAGGATCGATCAGATGTGTTAGTGTATCTAGATCCTCCATATATCACGACAGATGAAAAAGGTGAAGGAAAAAAGACAAGAAGGAGAAAAAAGATGAAAGAGCCAGAAGAGCCAAAAGAGACAAAAGAAACGACAGGCTACATCGATAAATTCACGGTCGCTGACCATGAGAAGTTAGTTGATATGGTACTTACCACTAAGAACAAGGTTATTATAAGCGGTTATAAAAATGCTATCTATGAGCGACTTGAAGCGAATGGGTTCCATCGGTATTTCATGGGTGAGGTACTTGTACCGAGTTCTGGCAAAGGTAAAAAGGAGAAGGAGTACATTTGGTGCAATTTCGAGGTATCTTCATATTTGGTAGAGGAGGAGTTCGTTGAATAGGTGTAGTGTGGGGGTACTGTGTAGAAGAACAGTGTCCCTTCTTTTGTTTGTCGAAATATGCAGATAATAGTCGACTTATGATAAAAAGGTAAGAGTAGAGGCGTTCAAACTAGTAAAAACAAGTAAAGCATCGTGTTTTTGTTGTGGGGGGTTCTGGAACAACTATGCCCAAGGGCGGAATTTAAAAACCTACGCACCACAAACTAGGTCGAAACATTTGATAACTGTTTTCTATAAAATATAAATATTGTTTGTTTATCAAGAAAATTGTAAAATTTATTACAAAAAATAGGATAAATTGGAGGTGTGTAAATGAAAGCAACAGGTATTGTTCGTAAATTAGATCAGATTGGTCGTATTGTAATACCTATGGAATTACGTCGTACACTTGATATTAACATCAAAGATTCGTTGGAAATCTTTTTAGACGAAGATTGTATCGTTCTACAAAAATACAAACCAGACATGGCTTGCATGGTAACGGGAGAAGTATCTAATGACAATTTCAAGTTGGCAGACGGTAAAATCATTTTAAGTCGTGAGGGTGCAGAGAAATTGTTAAAAGAGATGGAGCAATTATTAGCATTGAATTAAATCCCTACCGTTCGGAAGGGACTTTTTTATTCTTATTTCTGTATTCTAGTAGCGACAATGAGAGAAATTTGAGAGTAAAAGAAAGGTAGAGGCATCTTTTAGCTTTTTAATCAGTTTTAAGTCCAAGTTTTTTATCATTATTTCTTTCAAAAATCGCCTACAATCGTTTTTAGTCGTATTCCGGTATCAACCCCTTAAAATGAAAAAATCTCGTTCAAAATCCCCCTTACAATCGCTTGTAGGGGTATTTTTATTTCAACTCTTTTAAAAAATAAATCCTCTCGTTCAAAAATCGCCCACAATCGCTTTTAAGTGTTTGGGGGCTATTCAACCCTTCGAATGAAATTTTCTCGCTCAAAATCGGTCAAAAAATGGCTCTCGTTTGGTTTAGGGGGTCGCCTTTAAAAGTCAGTATTATCAAGGGTTTTAAGGGGATAAAAAAATTTCTATAAAATTAATAAAAACTTTTACAAAAGTATTGCCTACGTTTGTAACGTCATGCTATACTTCAAACAACGTATAGGTAATAAATACTAAATGAGTAAAAAATTACAAAAAAGAATGGGAGGCTGTTAGCAATGGCAAATTTCCTATCGGCAATGTTCTATTTCATAACAGCGGTGTCAATATTCGTAGCAATACCGTTATTGCATACTTTTTTTGATTCAGATTCTTCACGAGTATCGAGGATCGCATCGTGTATCAGCTTAATGGCGATGTGCAGTATGCTAATTGGGTTAGGAGCAGCAGTTGGACTTTAAAAGTGAGGGGGTTCATAACAATGGGCAAGCGAGTAGGTTATATCAGGGCTAAAAAGTATCAGGAGTTATTAAACTTTGAAGGTGTAGCGTTACCAGATAAATTGTATGTCGACTTGGTGGCACCGAATGGATTCACAGATTTAAAGCAGTATGAAAAGATGATGGGTCAATTAAGAAGTGGCGACACATTAGTCATCAGTAGTTTAGGTAATATTTGCAGTTCGTTACATGAGGTTTGTGAGTTTGTTAGGTCTTTAAGAAAGAAAGGCATTGAGTTGGAGATTTTAAATAAGACGTATGATGAAGAGTCATTTACTTCTAAAGAGGGGTTGGAGATTTTAGAAAAGGCAATGAAATTCAATGATAAGTTGGTAGAAGAGGAACGTTTCCGTAAGTCGAAAAGAACAGGCAGACCTAGCAGTGGTTATCCAGAGGGGTTTTACGAAGCTTTCTTAAAGTATAAAGCAGGGGAAAAGACGGTTAGAGAGATAGCTGAGGAGTTAAGAATTCAGCAACATACGTTTTATAACTATGTGAAAATATTTGATTAAAGATTGGAGGTAGAGAGAAATGTTAACATTTTCGATAAACCCTACGAGCCAAGAAATGTTTGAGGTGATGTTAGAAGTAGGAACACCGACAACTAGTAGAGAGCGTGAATGGGCAGGTGTATTTTATCTTCGTCAATTAAATACTCGTAGGGGTAATTTACCTGAGGAAAACAGTTTAGGAGCCTTTGCTTACAGTTGTGAGCGTAATACAAAAATGATGTTATCTAGGAAAAAAGAAATCTGTTTACTGATTGGTGAAGAGGAACTTGAAAGTGGCTATAAAGGAATTAGTCTAGAGTATATAGCTGATGAAAAATTGGGGTTAGATGTTGATAGTTTAATAGACGATATAGACCTTGATATGGATAGAGCTGTAAGAGAGTTTGAAGAGTTAGAGGAATTAATTGCAATAGAAAAAGGTGTAAATATTCGCAATGTAATCAGGCAAGCGTTAATGAATAACAAAGTAGCTATAAACCGTTTAGCAAAATTGAAAGATGAGTTTGGCTTTGGTGACTTATTAAAGAAAATACTGGAAAATGAAACTTTAGTAAAGGCATTAGGTCTAAAAGATAAAATCAAAGAGATTGTAATGGTAATGTGGGAACAAGAACGTAAGTTATCCGAGCCACAGTTAGAAGTTTTAATGGTTCATTACGAAAATCGTTGTTGGGCGTAGCACAAAAAATTAGAGAGGAGTGCATAGAAATGAAATATCAGGTTATTTGTGCCAAAACAGGTGAATTGTATGTCGTAGATGTTTCGTTTACTGATGAAGAAGTAGAAAAACATTGGAAAAAGTGGGTTCCTATTGTTGATGAGGATAGTAATGATGTAGAGATAAAGCCTTATTGGGATGACAAGCAAATAGGAGCAGGTGTGATGCGTAAAAACAAGGTAAAGGTATTTGATGGCATCCATCATACTACATTAGATGAGTATAGCATCTTTGTGAATCGGAAAACGGGTGAAGTGTATCATTATAACAATAAAGTTTACAAATATGGGGTAAAGGGCGATAGAATCTTTTTAACAAAATATCTCACTGGTGAAGAGAAGATGGTTTATGACGGTAAGAGATTTTTAACATCTTCTGGAAAGTGGTTAATGGAAAATAAGCAGACTTTAAGTGACAAGTCCTTTAAAGGGATTTTATATCCTAAAAACAATTTAAGATATAGAAAAATTGCTTATAAAAACCATCAAATTATAGCAGCGTTATATTTCGGGCAATATGCGATAGAGTTAGCTTTGGGTGAGTATTCTGATTATGAAATTAATCATAGAAATCTAGACAATGATGATAATCGACCTGAGAACTTAGAAATAGTACACAAGGATGAAAATAAAGAACATGCAACTATCTTTCGTAAGCTAATTAAGCAAAAGATTCAGGAGACTTTATCATCGCTTGGTGTAGGTCATTTAGCAAATAAAGCTAAAAAGGTAAAAGCTAGTTAAAGGTTAAGTAGACAAGAAGTGGTTGTGTAAAAGGTGTTCTGATGGTTAAGTGTAAAAAGTAATTAGTTAAGGGAGTATATTATGGGTAAATTTAGTAATTGGGTAAATCGAGTAGCGGTGAACGCAAAGCGAGGTGCAGATTGGTAAATCTGGAACCTCGCTTTATTGTTTAGGGTATGGATTAAAAATTTTGACAGTTAAGGATCGGCAGTCGTATATTTTATCTCGTTTAGAAAGTAAAAAGTCATTTTTTCGTAATAAAAGTTGCTTTGGTGTCATTAACGAGGTAACATATCAAACACTTTAAGGGAGGAGGGGTCGTCTTGGTAAAAATCTTTCAAACGGTTGGTATAAAAGAGTTAGGATGTTACGATTGGGATTTAGTAATATCGCTTGTAATTCGAAACTTCATGGGCAGGGAAGATTTTTTAGTGTTTAAAAGAACAGAAGGTGATTTGACAATAGTAGAAGATGGGAACGGAAGGTTGCTAATGGTGATAGAAAAGGTTTTGTTTGATGAAGTTGTTTGGGCGGTGTATGAAGAACAAGATGGTATGAAATACTATACGTTCATGTTGCCGAGTGAATATTGATGTTTAAAAGTACAGATTTTGTATGATAAAAAGTATAAATTTGGTTAATAACAAACGACTTTCAGTAAAAACACCACAAAGTGTAAATAAAAGTACGTGATAGCTCTACTGGTAAATAGTAAGTGATCCCCTCGCTATGGGGGTACGGCTTTTTACTGGCAGAGTTATTTTTGTTTCAGGGACCGTGAGGCAGTCAAACGAATTATAAAAAGCCGGATATTTTTATAAAAAATCGAACAGCCGAGCAGAATGTTTTATAACGGTTCAGACATTTTTATAAAAAATCGAACTGTGGGAGAGTAGGTTTTATAAAAAGGAAGAGATTTTTATAAAAAACCGAACTGGGAGAGAGTAAGTTTTATAAAAGGGAAGACATTTTTATAAAAAATTGAACAGTCGAGTGACAAGTTTTATAAAAGTGGAGAGATTTTTATAAAAACCAAACAAGGAGGGAACAAGTTTTATAAAAGAGGCGACATTTTTATAAAAAACTGAACAGGGAGGAGACAAATTTTATAAAACTCCAGACATTTTTATAAAACGAGAGTGCGTCTATGTCACCGATAATCCTTCAAAAAGCGAGAGTTCCCCTAAAAATATAAAAAACCTCTATTATGCTAAATTATCCCCTTTTAATAGAAAATGCTTGAACAGTCATTTGATTTTAGTGGATTTTCTCATCTATTCCAACTTTTCATAACCGTATGGAGTTGAGATGGAACGTAAACGTTAAAAAACGTTGATTTAGCTTTACTTAATCTGTTTTATAAGCACAAATACATAATTTCTTTCGATATTTAGGCTTGTATAAGACTGCGCTTAATTATTAGCAGCAGTCTTAAATATTCGATTAAAAAATAATTTGAATTTTGAATGGAGAAGGTTCGAATTTCAAGAGTATGCGGTGCAGATAAAATACAGTACTTAGGATTTAATTCTGGGGATTTTGTTGAGGAAAAGGTTTGGTCTATCTTTCATTTTTTCTTAAATTTGCTTATCACTAGGTTTACGGAATTTTTGCAGGAATAAAAACAAATCAAATCCGAAGAATAAGTCACTTATTTTTCCTAAATTCCATCAATTCCTATAAAAGAGGTGAAAAGAAGTATTATTTTAGTTGTTTTAATGGGATTAAATTATTTAGCTATTTAGAGTTTTGTAATTTGCTAAGAAAGGAGTTGGTGCAGATGATGATGTTATGGCAGAAATTAGGTGCAGCGTTAAAAAAGGTGCAAGGCAGGCTTAATTCGAGTGAATTAAGTGAAGAGATAAGAGAACTAGAATTGAGCAAGCTAAAAGCGTTAACAGAAGTATTTTATTACATCGAAAATTATTTGCTCTGGCATGAGCCTAGCGATGATTTAACGAAGAAATACAATTTATGGGCAGGTAGGTTAAAGGAACCTTTAAACATGTCTAAAGATGCAGTAAGGGCTTCTAATAACAGGTTTAATGCTGAAATAGAAAGGAAAGTAGGAGAGAGCACTATTGATTCGATTGTAAATAGTAGTTCTCATGAGGAATTGAAAGGGGTAATGAAGCAGTTCCGTATCAGTTCTGGTCTTAGGAACATTAAAAGGTCATATTTAGTGGATTTGTTAGCATTTTGTACTCAAAAGCATGGAGGGGGTGCTTTCAGTTTAAGGAATCCAATGTATCTAATTGACATCTTATCAGATTTGACAGCAAAAGTAGATTTATCTCCAGAGGAGAAGTTTTTAATCTTTCAAGCGAACCATGATAGAACGAGTGCTAAATATGGGCAAGAAGACGAGGGAAAGAGAGTAATACTACGTGGGATTTTAGAGCATGATGACGAGGCATTTTCGACTACAAAAGAGGCATTTCGTTTATATAACAGCAGTCAGATTGAGTTCGATATAGTTCTTCTTGCTATTGAATCTGATTTAGAAACTTTGGATAAAAGTAGTGAAAGGAGAGAGTGATAATGAAGACTTTAAAGATGATTGAAGAAGCTGTTAAGGTAACGCAATCTAACTTAAATAAAAACGACATTGATGAAGAGACAAGGGAGTTAGAATTGCGGAAATTGAATGCGTTAATGGAGATTGTAAGTTATGTAAAATCTCTTGCTTGGTTAAAGCAAAGTCAAGCAAAGGAGAAAATGCGTTTCTTAATTAAAACAAAATTTAATTATGAGAGGACAAAAAAAGAATTTAATATAAGTTCGATTAATGCAGTAGAGGTTTTTGTAAGTTACGCAAACAAGAAATTATTAGAGAAAATTGGAAAGGATACGGTTGATCTTATTTTGCGCGGGGAAGTAGATTCTGCGATGGCTCAGTTTAGGGCAAACACGGGACATGATCATCAGAATTTAGATTTCTTTATACCAGGGATTTCCAAGTTTCTGCCACATCCTGAAAAACACAAGTTCATGTTACTAACAGAGTGTGAGGAGGAGTTAATCCTTTTGGGTAATTTATCTCATTTTATGGTCAGCAGCATGTTTGAAAAGGCAGACAAAATGAAATTAGCGCACTTGCTTTACATTTTAAATAGTGAAGATAAGAAGTATGAGGCGGAAAAAGAATTAATAACTAGATTTTTGAATGGTGAGTTTGCAGAGGTAGATGGTTATAAGCTATCTATCGAATCACAGGTAGCAAGAGTGTTCAAAGAATTAGATCAGCAGAATCTATTCATTTAACGGGTGGTGATACCGTATGTTCTTAAATACGATAGAGACGTATAGACCGCCTCAAGATATTCATGTTATCAGGGGTAATTTAAACCCTTTGAGCTTTGAAGAATTGATAAGCAAATCGAAGTCACCGTATAGAGAAGAAAATTGGGCATCTATTGCTTATTCTGTTGTTAGTTCGATACTTCGACCGTATCCAGATGAGTATATAAGCCGAATGATTAAGTCTAAAATGTCAAAGGAAGAGTTGTTATCTGTTACTGTCGGAGCTTTATCTTATAAGGTGCAGATTTGTAATAGATTTTGTTGTGAATGGACCAGAGAGATAAGGTATTTTACTAATGCAGGGTTACTTGGTGGTTTTGGCATCTTTGCAATAAAGCTAACGAGAGAGGTAGATGAGGTTTCATTATTAAGGGTGATTGGTAGTTTAATACAGATGAAGTTTTTGAGTGATGGGATAAGTAATCGAGCGTTAATAGCGTTAATAAAACCAGATGATTCTTGGAGTTTAGTATATGCGGAAGTAAACATGAACATAAAGCTACCATCGAGATATATGAAATCAGCCAACCTAAACATGTATTTCTTTGAGGAGCCAGATAAATTTTTTGATGGTATTCTTGGCGGTGAATCGGTAGAGAGCGTAGATCATGAGTGTACTACAATACAAATCAGATTAGCTTATTAATGGATATGGACAAGTAAAAGAAAACAGGAGTTTAGGATACGGTTCTAGAGTATTAATGGTGTTGAAGACAATAAAGTATAAAAAATTCGTTAGTTACTTCGTAATAAATCAACTTATAAAGGATCGTAAAGAAGTTAGTAATTAGGTTATTTTGTTTAAAATGTGTGATTTGCTTTTAGAAGGTAGCACAATTAGGTAGTAAACAATCAATTAAAGGTGTCGTATCTCTCTCTGACTATAGGGGATGACATCTTTTTATTTTTCACCTCAAATAAAGTTCGCTTTTAGAGAGGATTGGCGGAGACATTTTTCATTTTGTGTATGAAAAATTTCAAAATATGCTTTGAGAAGAGTCAATTTCAAGATAATTTGATGGATTTTAAATATAGTAGATAGGACATTAGAAAGATAATGAAAGTTCATTATCAAGTCCAGACCAACAGCAAAACACTAAAAGGAGAGGAGGTGCAATTGGAGGTGCAATTCGAGAAGAAACTAAAACCATTACCGAAGAAGGATTACGCATTGTTACCACCGTATTTTTTCGAAGCGTTCAGCAGGATTTACTATATGATGCAACCAGAGAATCTCTCTTGTGATGGAGAGTTAAGCAGGAGACAGATTGCGCGCAGAAAAGCGAGATTGAAGGAAGAATGGCGTTTGTTAGAGCAACAGTTAGGTTATAAGGTGTCATTCAATTCATTTGAAGATGAATTTTACCGTAGGTTAGAAGGTTAGGTTGTGGCAGATAAATTTTATTTTCAAGAGTGTAACACAGACATTTTTTATATTAGGTAAGATTTAATAAGCATCAATCTTATTAAATCAAAAAAAAAATAAAGAGAGGAGGGTTGTATTCATGAGTACTAGAGCAATTGTCATTGATGGTCGTTGTGAGGGGAAAGGTTTTTTCGTAAGTTGTGACGGGTATCCAGCAGGTTTGGGTATTGAGTTAAAGAAAGTTTTCACTGGTAACAAATCGATTGAGCAAGTGTATCAAGAGTTAATCAATAATCGAATTGAAGCTAACCGTCATTTTGCACAGCGTACGGGTTTGTCGATACCTGTAGAGATGGTAGTTAATAGTTTTCAGGTATTAAATGCAGACATAGTAAGTGTTGCAAAGTTGTATGGAGCAGATGGTTTATGGGAACGCTATCGTATTAATGTAGAATACATTTACACGTTAAAGCATGACGGTGTGTATGTAAAAGGTTTAGAAGTTAAGAGACAGCGCAAAGTAAAGGAAAAAGAAACTATTAGGGGGTAACTTATTATGGGTATAAATACGAAGAGAATTTGTTTAGCCTTTCCAGATGTTAGAAGTTACATGCATGCGTTAGGAATGCGTGTAAGTTTTGACTCAATGCGTTATAATTATCCGGAAGATGCGGAGTTAATAGTAAACTTCATGAAAGAGAACGGTTTTGTAACACCTGATGGTGACCTTGATATAAGAAAGGTAAGGGTTTTAAGAGCGATGGCGACTGGTAATAAGATCCCTGTTCGTACTCTTTACGATGATGGTAGAGATTTATCAGAGGGAGTCGATTGGGATAAAGAATATTTTAAACTTATAGCTAGTAATTCAGGTTTATTAACAGTGGATGATATTGAAGGAATATTAGAACTTGCAGAGAAGTTACCAAATAGGAGTCCGAAATATTTAGATAATTATTTTAGAGGTTGGTCACATGAAGACGTATTCGCTGCTGCTCGTATAGTGGCTATGTTAGCTGGACCGTTTAAAAATAGACCAGAGTTTGAATCCTTAAAAGTTTTGTATTATGCTATTAGAGATTTAGCCGAAAGGAAGAAGGCACATTGGGAAAAGAAAATTAGGGCAGATATGAAAAGAAGAGGTACCACTTTAATGTACGGGTATAAATAAAATAATCGCTAATTGTTAATAAAAGGGAGAGGTTTTAAAGACCTCTCTTTTTATTTGTTTAGAAAAACGGAATAAAAAGGCGAGTTAAAAAATCAAAGGTGATAAATTTTAGGTTCCATTAAAACTACATAATTAAATTTACCGAACAGACCAAACACCCTACTAAGGTTGAAGAGAGTTTATCAAAAGAACACTTTTTTATTTCGTTGATAAATTCGGATTAAGTATTAAAAATAACGATTTTACTGGTACAGATCGAATAAATGGAGTGTAGCCCCCCCCCCCATGTTAAGTGTAGGGTACTACACTTTTTTATTTTTCCCGATAAATCCTCTAACACGATCATTTGTGCATCTCATTATTCACTTATAAAAATGACAGAAAAATTTTAAAAAAGTAAAGAGATTTAATGAATTTCAACATCTGATGGGAGAGTGAACTTATAGTAAGTGAAAGTTGTTAAATCCTTTCATATTCATTCATCACCTCCTTTAAACACATTTATCACCTCGCAGTAAACTTTCTCTCTTTCCGTACTGCGAGGTGGCTTTTTAAAACGAAACGGGTATTGCAAAGTTTTTCATACAAAAAAAAATAAAAAAGGAGATGTATAGCAATGAGAAAAGAAAAAGTCGCAGAAGCAACACCTAAAAACAGTAGAAAAAAGAAGAAGAGGATTCTTGGTATCTTGGCAGCATTTTTATTAGTAGTATCAGCAGCAACAGGTTATTGGTTAAGCGAGAGGGGTAATGATTTTATTGGAACAAAAGGAAAAAATCACATGAAAGATAACAGAGGATATGGAGTTTATGGTGATGGTAATTCAAATTCTAAAGATATGGAAAAAGTACTTCAAGAAGAAACAAATAAATCTATGTATCACATGCATGTAGGTACAAGTGCTATTTATAAAGGAGGTGAATTAATCTGGGATGTTAAAAACGTGTTAGATGGTTTTAATAAAGATAAAGTAATTCAAGTGGATGTTGTACAAGGAGAAAAGGTATTATTCCAAAGTCCAACATTATTACCAGGTCAATACTTACCGAAAACTAAGGTAAATTTAGACTTCTTAACCGAAGGTGAACACCGAGTTAAATCAAGATTACATGTCTACAATGCAAAGACAAAGGAATACATCAATACATTAGAAACACCATTAATCATTAAAGTTGAAAAACCTTGATTTATTGAAAACAGGAGGAAGATAACAATGAAAAAATTCACAGTAATATTAGTTTTATTATTGACTCTTGGTATATTTACAAGTAGTCCATTTACAATGAGTGCATTTGCATCATCACCTGATGATTTTATCTATGTATATAAATTGAAATAAAGGTTTTCTCCCGTTCCACGGCGAATAAATACAAAGAGAAAATAGGGGAACGGAGAGAAAACTATGATGCCAAATCACAAAGACGAGATCGAAAAGTTGTCCACTGCCATGAAAGAA
>JAAROH010007908.1_pt1 | contig 23820 bp, 26 predicted proteins | sample 7248631 | NCBI WGS metagenome assembly JAAROH01 (sample SAMN09772309, study PRJNA484901) | compost metagenome | isolation source: Vermicomposting unit | place: India
CCCCATCGTCTAGAGGCCTAGGACACCACCCTTTCACGGTGGCGGCACGGGTTCGAATCCCGTTGGGGTCACCATTTTTTGTTCCCCCGGTTCCTGTGTCCCCGGCGCCCTGACGGGTCGTGCGCACAGCGCGATTCCCACACCCCGCCAAGCGAATGTGCCTATAGCTCAGTGGACAGAGCGCTTGCCTCCGGAGCAAGAGGTCCCAGGTTCGAATCCTGGTAGGCACGCCAGTGCAAAGCCCGGTGAACGTTCGTCACCGGGCTTTGCCACATCACGGCGGTGCAGAAGTTGCCAGCCGCCCCTGGGAGGCATAGAAAGGCCCTGGGGCGAACTATTATGGGAACTGCTGCACAAAGACCAGACGGGAGGGGGCGGGCATGCACCTGAAGTCTTTGCGAGGCCGAGCGCTGGCGATCGCCGCGGCCGCCGTACTGCTGGCGGGGGCGCTGGGCCAGCTGGGCCGGCCCGCTCAGCACACGGTCACGACCGCCACCGAGTCCGCGCCGGCGGGCGAGGTCCTGGCAGCGGCCGCGACAGTGCCTGTCATGCTGATCGACGGCGGCGAGCGCCGCACGGTGCAGACCGCTGCGCACACCGTCGGCGAGCTGCTGAAGGAGCAACGGGTTACCCTGGGCGAGCTCGACTCGCTGTCGGTGCCCGAGAGCGCGGCCGTCACCGCGGGCCTGGAGGTGCGGATTGTCCGCCGGACCGAGGAGCTGGTGACGGAGGAAGAGGAGATCCCGTTTGACACGGTGGATCGGCCGGACGGCAGCCTGGTCGTGGGCGCCGAAGAGGTCGTCCAGCCGGGCGCGTCCGGTCGGAAGCTGGTAGAGCGGCTGGTGCGCTACGAGGACGGCGTTGTGGTGTCCAGCGAGGTCGTGACGGAGAGGGTCGTCCAGGAACCCACCCCGCAGATTGTGGCCTACGGTACGGGCGGCGTGGTCTCCCGCGGCGGCGAGCGGTTCCGCTACACCGAGGTCCTGGAGATGGTCGCGACCGGCTATACCCCGGGACCGGAGAGTAATCCGGGCGGCGTTGGGTTAACCTACACGGGCATTCCCGCGGCGCGCGGCATCGTGGCCGTCGACCCGCAGGTCATTCCGCTCTACACCCGCCTCTACATCGAAGGGTACGGTCCGGCCCTGGCCGCCGACACGGGCGGAGCGATCAAGGGAAACCGCATCGACCTCTGCTTCGACACCGTGGAGGAGGCGCTGGCCTGGGGCGTGCGGCCGGTCACGGTCTATGTCCTGGGAGACTGAACACGGGCCAGGGGCCGTCGTCCGGCCCCTGGCTTCTTGCAATCCCTGGTAAGGAGACGATTCCATGGACTTGGCGAACCCGGGCGCGCTGAAGGCGCTGATGGCCCAATACGGCCTGCGGCCGCAGCACCGGCTGGGGCAGAACTTCCTCACTGACGGTAGGGTACTGGACGGCATCGTGTCGGCCGCCGGACTGGAACCGACCGACGTCGTGTTGGAGATCGGTCCAGGGCTGGGCACGCTGACGCAGCGCCTGGCCGCGAAGGCGGGGCGCGTGGTCTGCGTCGAGCTGGACCGCGGGCTGGTGCAGGTCCTGCACGATACCGTGCAGAAGGCTTACGACAACGTCGAGGTCATCCACGGTGATGCGGGCCGGATCGATTTACATAAACTGCTCGGGGAACGGCTGGCGCCGGGGCAGAAGGCCAAGGTGGTGGCGAACCTCCCCTACTACATCACGACGCCGCTGGTCATGCGGCTCCTGGAGGAGGAGCTGCCGCTTTCCCACGTGGTGGTGATGGTTCAGAAGGAAGTGGCCGACCGCATGGTGTCGCCGCCGGGCTCCAAGGCCTATGGGGCCCTCAGCGTCGCGGTACAATATTACACGGAGCCGCGGATCGTGCTCCGGGTGAGCCGGGCGTCCTTCATGCCGCAGCCGGAGGTGGACTCGGCCGTCGTCAGCCTGCGGTATCGGGAACGGCCGCCCGTGGATGCGCCGCCTGAGGCGTTTTTCCGGGTGGTCCGGGCCGCCTTCGGCCAGCGGCGCAAGAGTCTGGTGAACGCGCTGACGTCCCTGGGGGTGGAAAAGGCCGCGGTGCATGCGGCCCTGGAGGCGGCGGGCATCGACCCCGGCCGACGGGGCGAGAGCCTGTCGCTGGAGGAGTTTGCGGCGGTGGCCCGAACCCTGTGGCAGCGCACCTGACCGGTTGGAGGGAGCACCTGTGGAGGATGGTAGATTCTACAGCCCGACCAGGGGACCGCTGACGTTGGATCAGGTGGTCGAGGACCTGCTGGCGTTCATGGCCGACGATCCCCACGGGTCGTACCGGCTGATCGTCGGCACGGACTCGCAGACCCGCACGGACCTTTGCTTCGTAACGGCCATCATCGTGCACCGGAAGGGGAAGGGGGCGCGGTTCTACTACCGGCGGCGCCGGCAGAGCAAGATGCGCAGCCTGCGGCAGCGGATCTTCTACGAGGCTGCGCTGTCCCTGGCGACCGCGGAGCGGCTCGCCCAATGCCTTTCCAACTGTGGTGCGACCGGACTCAACGTGGAGATCCACCTGGACGTCGGCGAGCATGGCGAGACCCGGGAGCTGATCCGCGACGTCGTGGGGATGATCGCAGGCAGCGGCTTCCACGCCGAGATCAAGCCCAACTCCTACGGCGCCTCCAAGGTGGCCGACCGCTACACGAAGTGACCGCGCGGCGGGATGGCCCCATCGCGCCGGATCAGCCTGCACAGGAGCCGCGTTCATTCACCAGAAGTACTTGACACGAGACGTGCGGGAAAGTAAAATACTATTTTCCTTGACTCTGGGAGCCTGGCCTGCTATACTAAGATCGTGAACGATTTCGCCAGCCGACGCGGCGACGAGCGGGAAGGTGTGGTGGCAGTTGGCTTCCAGGAGCGTTCTTGTGGACATCAAGCGGGACCTCGAGGCGTACGTGGGGTCAAAGATCCGCCTGAGAGCCAATAAGGGCCGCAAGAAGATCGTCGAGCGCGAAGGGGTACTGGAAGGTACATACCCGAACATCTTCACCGTCAGGCTTTCCGAAGCAGACTCGGTGCGCCGCGTCAGCTACAGCTACGCGGACCTGCTTACGGAGACGGTGGAGCTGGTGGTCTGCTCCGCGAGCGGCACGGAGACCAAGTTCGAGGCGCATTCCCGCTAGGCGACCCGAGACAAGAGCCAGGGAGAATCCCTGGCTTTTTCGGTGTGTGGAGGGAAATCCGGATGGAAATCGAATGCCACGCAAAGGTGAACCTCACGCTGGACGTGCTGGGTCGGCGGCCGGACGGATACCACGAGATCCGCTCCGTCATGGTACCCGTTTCTCTCCACGACCGCCTGGTCCTCGAGCCGGCGGAGGAGGGGATCGTCCTGGAAAGCCGGCCCCCCGTAACCGGCCGGTTGGAGGAGAACCTGGCCTACCGGGCCGCGGCGCTGCTCCGGGAGGCGACGGGATGCAGCCGGGGCGCGGTCATCCGGCTGCAGAAAACCATCCCGGTGGCCGCCGGCCTGGCCGGTGGCTCCACCGACGCGGCAGGCGTCCTGACGGGGCTCAACCGTCTGTGGGGGACGGGGCTCTCCGACGGGGAGCTGGCGGACCTGGCCATCCGGCTCGGTTCCGACGTGCCGTTCTTCATCTGGTCCCGCCCCGCCCGGGTGGAGGGGATCGGCGAGCGGGTCACCCCGCTCCCCGTGGCCGGGCCGCTCTGGATGGTGGTGGCCACGCCGGACGTCCCCAAGTCCACCGGCCAGGTGTACCGGTGGTTCGATGAGCTGGCGGACGTGGGGCCGCGCCCCGACGCCGGAGCGATGGAAGCGGCCCTGGCCCGGGGGGACGCCGCGGCGGTGGGCCGCGCCCTCTGCAACGTGTTCGAACAGGTCATGCTGCCGCGCCACCCGGAGATCGCCCGGCTCAAGGAGGCGATGCTGGCCGCCGGCGCGCTGGGGGCGGTCATGTCGGGGGCGGGTCCCTCGGTGCTGGGCGTGGTTCCGGACCGGGAGGCGGGCGGCAGGCTGCTGGAGCGCATCCGGGCGCTTTCCCGGGACGCCTGGGTGGTCCGTACCCTGGTCTGAGGGTTCTGGGCGACGCCGGCAGGAACTCCGTCGGCGCGCCGAGAAGCAAACTGTTTGTTTCGTCCATAAACTTCTGGGCATCGAGGAGAGATCGGGCATGGCCGTACACGTCATCGTCCTGGCCGGGGCCGCCAACGGCGGTCCGCTGCGGGAGGTCAGCTCCGCACCCAACGAGGCGCTCGTCGAGATCAATGGCAAGCCCATGATTCAGTACGTCATCGATGCACTGCAGGAGGCCAGGTCGATCGGGCGGATCGTGATCGTCGCCCCGCCCGGGCAGCTGGAGCCCCACGTGTCCGGCCGCAACCTCGAGTTCGTGCCCAGCCGAGACCACATTGTCGACAACATCCTGGAGGCGCTGAAAGTCCTGCAGCCGGAGGACCGGTTCCTGGTGATCAGCAGCGATGTGCCCCTGATCACGGGCCAGATCGTGGACGACCTGATCGCCCTGTGCGCGCAGCGGCCGGCCGACCTGTACTACCCGATCGTGGAGCGCAAGGTCGCCGAGGAGCGGTACCCGGGCGTCCAGCGCACGTACGTCAGGCTGCGGGAGGGAACCTTCACCGGCGGGAACGTGTTCCTCGTCCACCCCTCCATCGTTGACCGGGTGGCGCCGAAGGTCCGGGCGTTCCTGGACTACCGCAAGAGCCCGCTCAAGATGGTCAGCCTGCTGGGGTGGGGGTTCACCCTGCGATACCTGCTCCTGCGCAACCTGAGCCTCAGGGAGTTGGAGGAGAAGGTCTCGCGCATGCTGGACATCAACGGGGCCGTGGTGGTCTGCCCGTGGCCTGAGGTGGGCATCGACGTGGACAAGCCGAGCGACCTGGGCCTGGTGGAGTCCCTTCTGAAATAGCGGGCCTTCCGGGGCGGACAGGGGGTGGCAGCGATCGATCGGATGAATCGGAGCCAGCGACTGGTGGCCATCATGAAACTGCTCTCCGAGCGGCCGGGAGAGCTCCTGCCGCTGAGCTTCTTCACCGAGCGGTTCGGTGCCGCCAAGTCCACCATTTCCGAGGACCTGGCCCTGGTGAAGGAGGCCCTGGAGGCCGACGGTTCAGGCCGCCTGCGCACGCACGCCGGGGCGGCGGGCGGGGTGCAGTACTGGCCGCTGCCCTCCCGGGAGGAGGAGCAGGAAACCCTGCTGGAGCTCTGCCGGCTCCTGAGCGATCCGGGGCGGATCCTGCCCGGCGGGTTCGTCTACATGACCGATCTCATCACCCACCCGATCTGGAGCGCCCGCATCGGGGCGATCATGGCCGCGCGGTTCATCGACGCCGAACCCGACGTCGTGCTCACCGTAGAGACCAAGGGGATCCCCCTGGCCCTGATGGTCGCCCGCGCCCTGGGGCTGCCCATGGTGGTCGCCCGGCGCGAGGGCCGGGTGACGGAGGGGCCCTCCGTCACGCTCCACTACATCTCCGGATCCCGCCGCATCCACACCATGACGGTCGGCCTCCGGGCTCTGCGGCGCGGCGCCCGGGTCCTGGTGGTCGACGACTTCATGAAGGCGGGCGCGACCGCCCGCGCCATGGTGGATGTGGCCGGCGAGATGGGCGCCTCCGTGGCTGGCGTGGGAGTCTTTGTCTCCACCGCGAAACCGGCCAGGAAGCAGGTGCAGCGCTACGTGTCGCTGCTCACGCTGGAGCAGGTGGACGAGGTGGCCCGCACGGTCCGGGTGGTTCCGGCCGACCGACTGACGAAGGAGTGAACCGTGGGTGACGGTAACCTTTGCAGACATCGAGAAGGCGCGCATTCTGCTGAGCGGACACATCAAGCGGACACCCATGCTTCAGAGCCCTGGCATCACCGAGCACCTGGGACTTCCGGTCTACCTGAAGGCCGAGAACCTGCAGCGGGCCGGGTCGTTCAAGGTGCGGGGAGCGCTCAACAAGATCCACTCGCTGACCGAGGAAGAGAAGGCGCGCGGCGTCATCGCGGCGTCGGCCGGCAACCACGCGCAGGGCGTGGCCCTGGCGGCGTCCAGTCTCGGCATCCGGTCGGTCATCTGCATGCCGGAGGGCGCCCCGATCGCCAAGCTGGAGGCGACCCAGGGCTACGGCGCCCAGGTGGTCCTGCACGGCGAGACCTACGACGACGCCTACCAGAAGGCGCGGGAGCTGCAGGCGGAGCATGGGTACACGTTCATCCACGGCTTCGATGACCCGTACACCATCGCCGGCCAGGGGACGGTCGGGCTGGAGATCGTGGAGGACCTGCCCGACGTCGCGACGGTGGTGGTGCCGATCGGCGGCGGCGGCCTCATGGCGGGCGTTGCCCTGGCGGTCAAGTCCCTGAAGCCCGGCGTACGGGTGGTGGGGGTCCAGGCCGCGGGCGCGCCGGCGGTCTTCCTCAGCCGGCAGCAGGGCAAGCTGGTGGCGACCGACTCGGTCCACACCATCGCGGACGGCATTGCCATCAAGAAGCCGGGGGCGCTGTGCTGGGAGATTATCCGGGAACACGTGGACGACATCGTGCTGGTGGACGAGGAGGAGATCGCACAGTCGATCCTCTTCCTGCTGGAGCGTGCGAAGGTCATCGTCGAGGGCGCCGGCGCCGTGGGCATGGCCGCGCTCCTCGGCGACAAGATCCCGGATCTGCAGGGACCGGTCTGCGTCGTGCTCTCGGGCGGCAACATTGACGTGAACATCATCTCCCGCATTATCGAGCGCGGTCTGGTGAAGGCGGGGCGGTACATCCGGATCTCCACCTTCGTGCCCGACCGGCCCGGCGGGCTGCAGCAGCTCCTCGCGACCGTGGCCCAGGCCGGGGCCAACGTGATCGACGTGCGTCATGAGCGCTGGCTGAACAAGGTGACCATCGGCGAGGTGGAGATCACCCTGGCGCTGGAGACTCGCAACGCCCGCCATGTCGATGAGATTCTCGCCACCCTCAAGGCGAAGGGGTATCATGTCTGGATCATTCCGCCGTATCGTCCCAACGACTGGTAGGAGGTGTGAGCGATGGCGCATCGGCCTGCCTCGTGGTTCCGGAATGTGGCGGTCGCCGGCCTGGTGGTCGCGGTGGCCATGGTTCCGGCGATCGCGGCGCTCCTGCACGGCGCCCTGCCGCTCTGGCTCCACATCCCGCTGACGGTGCTGGCCCTGTCGCTGCTGGCACTGGGCTCCGCGGCAGCGGGGGTTGCGGCGGTGGAGTTCCGGCAGCGCCAGCAGCCGGCGAAGAGTGGGGAGTAGCCGGGAAGAAGGGGGCTTCGGCCCCCCTTCTTCGCGCATCTGTCAGGTATGGGAACTCCCGGTCGGGTCTGCGAACATTTGCACGGTATTCGTGGCCTCTCGGAGAAGGAATTCCCTGGAAGAAAAGAGAACTACTTCCCCACAGTCTCGCCGGGGAGGTACGGAAGGATGAAGATCACGAACGTCCGGATCAACCAGCTCGTGGGGGAAGGCAAGGTCAAGGCCCTGGTGTCGGTGGTGTTCGACGGGGTGCTGACCGTGACGGATCTGAAGGTGGTCGAAGGCTCGAAGGGGCTCTTCGTGTCCATGCCCAGCCGCAAGAACAAGGACGGCAAGTTCCGCGACGTCGTCTACCCCTGCACCGCGGAGATGCGGCAGGCGATTCAGAACGCGGTTCTCGGTGCGTACGACGCCATGACCCGCAGCGGCGTCGCCCCGCAGGCGGGCGGCCTGCAGGGGGCGGAGGAGCCGACGGCCGTCGAGCCGGCACCGCAGCTGCCGGATGAGAGCGAGTTGCCCTGGGAGCCCGGCGACGACGGCGAGGGGGCGCGCGAGCTGGCTGCGGTGGCGGACGGGGCGGTCGCCGCGGACTAAGCCTGTCTGCCCGGGCCCGGCGCACGGGGCTGTGCCGGGCCAATTTTCCTTGTTTCGCGTCTGTCCTGTGGTATAATGGCTCCGGATCAAGACCGGGGAGGGAAACCCATGTCGGACATCACGGCCGTTCTGCTCGCTGCCGGCCACGGAACCCGCATGAAATCGGACCTGATCAAAGTCATGCATCCGCTTGCCGGGAAGCCGATGATCGGTCACATCGTGGACAACGTGCGGCGGGCAGGCCTGGAGGACATCGTGGTCGTGGTGGGGTATCAGCAGGAGCGGATCCGGGAATACCTCGGCGACCGCGTGCGTTATGCCGTGCAGTCCGAGCAACTGGGGACGGGCCACGCGGTGCTTCAGGCGGCCGGCCTGATCGACGAGACCGAGGGCGGCCACGTGCTGGTGATGTACGGCGACAACCCCTTCATCGGTCCGGAGTTGATTGAACGGCTGATCCGGGCCCACGTCGAGGCGGATGCCGCCGCGAGCCTGCTCACGGCGGAGCTCGCCGACCCCGGGGCCCTCGGGCGGATCCTGCGGGATCCGGCGACGGGCGCCTTCCTGGGCAGCGTCGAGTACAAGGACGCGACCCCCGAGCAGCGGCGCATCCGGGAGATCTGGACCGGGGTGGCGGTGTTCCGGCGGGCGGGCTTCACCGCGCTCCTGAACCGGCTCGACCGGAACAACGCCCAGGGCGAGTACTACCTCCCCCAGGTGTGGGAGATCCTGCTCCAGCGGGGCGAGAAGGTGCAGGCGCTGCTGCTGGCCTCCGAGGAGGACGCGCTGGCGCCCAACGATCGGGTGGAACTGGCCCGGGCCGAGGCGCGGCTGCGCCGGCAGATCAACGAGCGTCACATGAGGAACGGCGTCACCATCATCAACCCGGACGCGACCTACATCGATGAGGACGTGGAGATCGGGCGCGACACCGTGATCTGGCCCTTCACCTTCATCCACGGCAAGACGGTGATCGGCCCCCACTGCAAGATCGGGCCGATGACCACCATCGTCTCGTCCACGGTGGCCGAGGGCTGCGTCGTGGAGCAGTCGGTGGTCGAGGAGTCGTATGTCGGCCCCGGGTGCCGCATCGGGCCCATGGCCCACCTGCGCCCGGGCTGCGAACTGGAGGGCGCCGCAGAGATCGGCAACTACGCCGAGCTCAAGAAGGCGAAGGTGGGACGCGGCGTGAAGTGCCACCACCATTCCTATCTGGGAGATGCCACCATCGGCGCCGGAGCCAACATCGGTGCCGGCACGATAACCGCCAACTACAACGGCGTGGAGAAGTTCAGGACCGAGATCGGCAGCGGTGCCTTCATCGGCACCAACGTCAACCTGATCGCGCCCATCACCGTCGGGGACGGCGCCCTGATCGCCGCCGGCTCCACCGTGGGCCCCAGGCTCGAGATCCCGGCTGACGCGCTGGTGGTGGAACGGGCGCAGGCGGTCATCAAGGAAGGCCGTGCCGCCAGCCTCAAAGAGGCATGGCGTCAGCGCAAGATGAACAGGGAGGGCACCTAGCCGTGGTACCTTACCAGGATCGCAAGCTGAAAATCTTTTCCGGGAACGCGAACCTCCCCCTGGCCAGGGCGATTGCGGACCACATGGGGATCAGCCTCGGCAACATGAACGTCGGCCGCTTCTCCAACGGGGAGATCCGGGTCGACATCAACGAATCGGTGCGGGGCACCGACTGCTTTGTCATCCAGTCGGGGGTCCATCCGGTCAACGAGAACGTCATGGAGCTGCTGGTCATCGGCGACGCTCTCCGGCGGGCGAGCGCCCGCCGGATCACCGCGGTGGTGCCTCATTTTCCCTACGCCCGGCAGGATCGCAAGGCCAGGGGGCGCGAGCCCATCACGGCCAAGCTGCTGGCGAACCTGATCACGACCGCCGGCTTCCGGCGCCTCCTCACCATCGACCTGCACGCGGCGCAGATCCAGGGCTTCTTCGACACGCCGGTGGACCACCTGCACGCCGGCCCCCTGATCGCGAACTACTTCCGGCAGAAGGGGCTGCAGAACGCGGTGGTCGTGTCGCCGGATACGGGCGGCGTGCCCCGCGCCCGGGACCTGGCGGAGCGGCTGGGGGTCGGGCTGGCGATCATCGACAAGCGGCGGCCGGAGCCCAATGTCGCCGAGGTGATGAACATCATTGGCGACGTGGAGGGAAAGACGGCGATCCTGGTGGACGACCTCATCGACACCGCCGGAACGATCGTGAAGGGCGCCGAGGCGCTGCTGGAACGGGGGGCCACCGAGGTCTACGCCGCCTGTACGCACCCCGTGTTCAGCGGGCCGGCGTACGAGCGGCTGGCGGCCAGCCCCATCAAGGAGATTGTCGTGACCGATACCATCCCGGTGGACGCCGACAAGATGGGCGGCAAGCTGCGCGTGGTGTCGGTGGCGCCGCTCCTCGGCAAGGCCATCATCCGCATTCACGAAGACCTCTCCGTCTCAAAGATCTTTGAAGAGGAGCCCAGGCTCTGAGACCCGGCCCTCCGCGGCATCCCGGCGCGTTCCGGGGTGCCGCTGCGTTCTGGTCCGCCGTTTTCCGCGGTCCGGGACTATGGTAAAGTAGACCCTGTCGACCCCTGCACAAGGAGATCGTGTGCGCAATGGCCAAGCTCATCGTCGGCCTCGGCAACCCCGGGCCCCGGTACGCCGCCACCCGCCACAACGCCGGCTGGATGCTGCTGGACGCGTTCGCCCGCAAACACGGGGTGGCGATCGAGCAGCGCGGCTTTGAAGGGCTGTACGGCGAACTGCGGTGGGGAGCGGAGGCCGAGAAGGTGATCCTGCTCAAACCGCTCACCTACATGAACCTCAGCGGACGGTCGGTGGCCCAGGCCGCCCGCTTCTATCGCATTGCCCCCGCCGACATCCTGGTCCTGTTCGACGATCTGGATCTGGAACCGGGGCGGCTGCGGCTGCGCGCGAAAGGGAGCGCGGGCGGCCACAACGGCGTGAAATCGGTCATCGCGGAGCTGGGCACGGCGGAGTTTCCCCGCCTCCGGATCGGGATCGGCCGGCCGGCGCCCGGCTGGGAGGTTATCGACTGGGTACTGGCGCCGTTCGGCCCCGACGACGCCGCGGCGGTGGCCGCCGCGCTGCCGCGGGCGGTGGAGGCGGTGGAGTGCTTCCTCACCGAGGGCATCCTGGCGGCGATGAACCGTTACAATGCATAGCGAGAGAGGGATTCGCGGTGGATCTGGCGGCATCGGTCAAGCAGGGAACCCGGGCCGGCCTCCTGGTGCTGTGGGAGCTGGCCAAGGTGATCGTGCCCGCCGTCATGCTCATTCACGTGCTGGAGCAGAGCGGCTGGTTGGACCGCATCTCGGACTGGCTCGGGCCGGTGATGGGGATCTTCGGCCTGCCCGGCGAGGCCGCCCTCGCCCTCGTCTCGGCCAACCTCTCCACCATTTACGCCGGCCTGGGCGTGACGGTAGCCCTGGGGCTGCCGGCCCGGGAGACGACGATCCTCGCCGCGATGATGATGATCAACCACGCAGCCATATCGGAGACCGCCCTCGTGGCGAAGACCGGGGCCCGGGCCGGATGGGTGCTCCTGGCCCGCACCGTCGCCATGGTGGTCGTCGCGCTCCTGCTGAACTGGCTGCTGCCGGGGGCGGGAGCGTCATGATGTGGCTGTGGTGGCTTTGGGAAGGGCTGCTCACCGGCGTCCGGCAGGTGGCCGGGCTCTGGTGGCTGATCCTGCTGTTCATCGGCATCCAGATCCTGAAGGACGCCGGCTGGCTCGGCCGCGCCTCCCGGTACATGGCCCCGGTGCTGCGGCCCCTCAGGCTGCCGGGAGAGGCCGGCGTGCCCATGGCCGCCGGGCTGGGGATCGGCCTCACCTACGGAGCCGGCGTCCTGATCCAGACCGCGCGGGAGGGCCGGCTGACCCGGGACGAGCTGACGGTGATGTGCGTCTTCCTGGGCATCTGCCACGCCATCTTTGAGGAGACGGTGCTGTTTGCCGCCGCGGGGGCCAACGGCCTCCTGCTCCTGGCCATCCGGCTGGCCGCGGCTGCCCTGTTCGGCTGGTTGGCGGCGCGCGCCTGGCTGCGCCCGGCAGAGCAGGCCTCGCCGGTGCCGGACGAGGCCCGGACGCGTTAGACGCATACCGTGCTGTGCCGGGGGCCAGACTTCCGCACAGTGTGATCCGGGCTTCAGCCCCCTGCGCGGGGCCGAAGCCCCCATCGGCCGCGCCGTGCACCCGCATGCTGCAGGGCGGAAGCCGGGTGAGCGCGGGCGGCCGTTCACGGGAGGTTTCCCTATGTCCAGTGAGACGCTGCTTCAGGTTCTTCAGGCCTCGGCGGAGTTCAGCTCGCTCTACGACGGGATGAGGCGAGGCTTTGCGGAACAGATGGTATACGGCGTGGCCGGCTCGCTGAAGAGCGCGTTCCTGGCGGCGCTGCGCGAGCGGACGGGCCGGCCCGCGCTGGTGATCACCGCGACAATCCAGCAGGCGGAGCAGTTCCGCGAGGACCTGGAGACCTGGCTTCCGGGTCAGGACGTGGCGCTCTTCCCGCCGATGGAATACCTGCCCTTTGAGGTGATGGCGCATTCGCCCGAGGTGATCGGCCAGCGGCTGTCGGTGCTGGAGCGGCTGGCCCGGGGCGAGAGCCTCATCGTGGTGGCGCCGGCCGCGGCGCTCTACCGGGGGCTGACGCCTTCCGCGGTGTTCCGCCGGTCGCTGCTCACGCTCAGGCCCGGGCAGGCGATTGGGCGGGACGAGCTGGTCGCGCGCCTCGTGCGGCAGGGGTACGAACGGGTGGACATGGTCGAGTCGAAAGGGCACGTTGCCGTGCGCGGCGAGATCGTCGACCTCTTCCCCCTGGCCGCTGAGTACCCCCTGCGCGTGGCCTTCTGGGGGGACGAGATCGAGGAGATCCGGCGCTTCGACCCGGCGACCCAGCGGACGGTGGAGCAGGTGGACGCGCTCTCGGTGGGCCCGGCCCGGGAGTTCATCCTGCCGGAGGACGGGCTCGAGCCGGCCATCGCGCGCATCCGCAGGGACCTCGCGGAGACCGTCGCCCGGCTCCGGCGCATCCAGGCGCGCGAGGCGGTTGCCCGGGCCGGGGAGGCCCGGGTGGAGGCCGCCGGAGCGGAGGCGGGCGGCGCGGCGGACGGCGAGGTAGGAAAGGGATGGGCGGGGCGCGGGCGCCGCCGGCGTAAGGATGTTCCCAGCCTGCCGCTGGACGCGGTGGACGCGGCGCAGAAGCTGGAGGAGCGCGTCGAGGGCCACCTGGCCAGGCTGCAGGAGCAGATCTACTTCCCCGGGCTGGAGCAGTACGCCACCTTCTTCTACGACCAGCTGGAGACCCTGATCGACTATTTCCCGGAGCGTCCGCTGATCCTCGTGGACGAGCCGGCCCGCATCCGCGACGCGAGCGTGGAGGCCGAAGGCCGGGAGGCCGACCGGCAGGCGGCGATGATGGAGCGCGGACACCTGCTGCCGGGTCAGCTCGGGCTGTACATCGGCTACCAGGAGCTCTTCCAGCGGTGCCGCCAGGGGAGCGCCATCTACTTCAGCGCCCTGGGCCGGGGCATCCCCGGCATCCGGCCTGCCAACGAGGTGGGCCTGTCGGCCACCACCGTCCAGGAGTTCCACGGCCAGTGGCCGCTCTTTGCGGAGGAGCTGCGGCGCTGGAAGAAGCAGGGCTTCCGCATCGTGATCCTCGTTGGCACGGAAGACCGGCAGCGGCGCATCCGGGAGTTGCTGCAGGAGGCAGAGATGGAGAGCGGCGCCGGCGCCGCCGGTTCGCCGGTGGCCGTGCCGCCGCCCGGCGGAGTCTGGGTGGGCCTGGGGAGCCTGGAGGGAGGCTTCCAGTGGCCGGGGCAGCGGCTGGTGGTGGTCACCGACCGGGAGATCCAGGGCCGCCAGCGGCGGCGCCGCCGGGGCGGGGTCCACGGGACCGCCGGGGCGACCGGGCGGCAAGGCGCGCGCATCGCCAGCTACCAGGACCTGCAGGTGGGCGACTACGTGGTCCACGCCACCCATGGCATCGGGCGGTACCTGGGGGTCCGCTCCGAGACGATCCTGGGCGTGACCCGGGACTACCTGGTCATCCAGTACGAGGGCTCCGACCGGCTGAAGATCCCCACGGAGCAGGTCGACCAGATCCAGAAGTACATCGGCGCCGAGGGCCACGAGCCGAGGCTCAACCGGTTGGGCGGCGGCGAGTGGGCGAAGGTCAAGAGCCGGGTCAAGGAGTCGATCCGGGAGATGGCCGCGGAGCTGCTCCGGCTGGCCGCCCTGCGGGAGACGCTGCCGGGCACGGCCTTCCCGCCCGACACCCCGTGGCAGCGGGAATTTGAGGACGCCTTCCCCTACGAGGAGACGCCGGACCAGCTCACCGCCATCGCCGAGATCAAGGCGGATATGGAGAAGGCGCGGCCCATGGACCGGCTGCTCCTGGGCGATGTGGGCTACGGCAAGACCGAGGTGGCCCTGCGGGCGGCGTTCAAGGCTGCGACGGCCGGCAAGCAGGTGGCCATCCTGGTGCCGACGACGATCCTGGCGCAGCAGCACTACGCCACCTGCAAGAGCCGCATGGAGGGCTTTCCTATCAACCTGGCGGTGCTCAACCGGTTCAAGAGCCCGAAGGAGCAGGCCGAGATCATCCGGGGGCTGGCCGACGGCACCATCGACGTGGTGATCGGGACGCACCGGCTGCTCTCGGACGACGTGAAGTTCAAGGACCTGGGCCTGCTGATCGTGGACGAGGAGCAGCGCTTCGGCGTGGCGCACAAGGAGCGCATCAAGCAGCTTCGGGCCAACGTCGACGTGCTGACGCTCTCCGCCACGCCCATTCCCCGCACCCTGCACATGGCGATGGTGGGGCTGCGGGACATGTCGATCATCACGACGCCGCCGGAGGACCGGTATCCGGTGGAAACCTTCGTCGCGGAGTACGACGACGCCCTGGTGCAGGACGCGATCGGGCGGGAGCTGTCCCGGGGCGGGCAGGTCTTCTACGTCCACAACCGCATCCAGACGCTCGACGACGTGGCCGCCCGGCTACACCGGCTGGTCCCCGAGGCGCGCATCGCGGTGGCCCACGGGCAGATGTCGGAGGATCGGCTCGAGAAGATCGTGCTGGACTTCATGGACGGCGAGTACGACGTGCTGGTGGCCACGACCATCATCGAGAACGGCATCGACATGCCGCAGGTGAACACCATCATCGTCGAGGACGCCGATCACCTGGGGCTGAGCCAGCTGTACCAGCTCCGGGGCCGCGTGGGCCGCTCCAACCGGCTGGCGTACGCTTATTTCCTCTACCGGCGGGACAAGGTCCTCACCGAGGCTTCGGAGAAGCGGCTGCGGGCGATCAAGGACTTTACCGAGCTGGGCTCGGGGTTCAAGATCGCGATGCGGGACCTGGAGATCCGCGGCGCAGGCAACATCCTCGGGCCGGAGCAGCACGGTTTCATCGTCAGCGTCGGCTTCGACCTTTACTGCCAGCTCCTGGAGGAGGCCGTACGGGAGCTGAAGGGCGAACCGGCGCCGGAGCCCGAGATCCAGCCCAACATCGAGCTGCAGGTGGACGCCTTCATCTCGGACCAGTACGTGCCCGACGCCCGGCAGAAGATCGACGCCTACAAGCGGATCATCGCCATCCGCTCCATGGCCGACGTCGAGGACGTCGCGGACGAGCTGGTGGACCGCTTCGGCTCGCTGCCGGACCCGGTGAAGAACCTGCTGGACATCGCCCGGCTGCGGGTCCACTGCAACCGGCTGGGCATCACCTCCATCGCGCAGATGCGGGACCGGGTGACGGTGAAGTTCCTGCCCTCCGCGGCCCGCGACGTGCCCTTCGACCGGCTGGCCCTGCTGAACCGCAGGCCGGAGTTCCGGGGGCGCATCGAGATCCCGCGCACTCGCGGCGGGACCAGCTTCACGGTCAAGGTGGGCGGCCTGGACGCCCGGTCGCTGCTGCGCACGCTGCTGCTGCTTCTGGAGCAGCTGCACGCGGAGGTCGCGCAGACCGCAGCCCGGTGACGCGGGTTTTTCCCAGACCTTGCGGCACCCGCCGGTACCCGGTGGGTGCCGCTCTTGTCTGCGCAGGAGATGCCTGTGATTCCACTTCTTGCATATACTGTCACCGGAACGCTCCGAGGGGGCGGGCTGCCAAAATGTGAATAGGGGTTGGAAGGGGTGCCGTATACTATCGGCAGTCGAGCCGAAGTCGCTGCCTACAGAGGAGGGTTGTACTTGAAGGCCACAGGCATAGTCCGACGAATCGATGACCTGGGCCGGGTTGTCATCCCCAAGGAGATCCGTAGAACCCTTCGGATCCGGGAAGGCGACCCCCTCGAGATCTTCGTCGACCGGGATGGCGAAGTGATCCTCAAGAAGTACTCGCCGATCGGGGAGCTGGGGGAGTTCGCCAAGGAGTACGCCGACTCTCTCTACGAGGCTATCGGGCATACTGCACTGATCGCCGACCGGGACACGATTATCGCCGTAGCCGGAGCGCCGAAGAAGGAATTCCTCAACAAGCCCATCGGTTCGATTGTGGAACGTGCCATGGAGGAGCGCCGGTCGATCGTGGTCTCCCGTGCGGGCGAGACCAGGCAGCGGGGAACCATCATCGGCGACGACGAGGACGAGAACCGCATCCCGGTGTACGTAGTCGCTCCCATCGTGGCCGGAGGTGACCCCATCGGCGCCGTGATCATCTGCTCGCGGGAGGCCGATGCGGTCATGACGGAGACCGAGATCAAACTTGCGGAGACTGCCGCTGGTTTTCTCGCTAAACAGATGGAGCAATAGCAGGAATCCCGAGCGCGTTCAGGAGCAGTCCGGCTGCTCCTGAACGCCTTTCTCTTGCGCCGCTGCCCTTTACGGCGGCAATTCGGTGAGATACCATAGGTAAGATTGATCAGTCTCACCGGCAGAACAGGGGGAGGCATGCAGGTGCGCGAAGGCGAGTCGTTTTTGCGGGGTGCGTTCGTTCTCACCCTGGCTACGCTGATCACCCGGCTGCTCGGCCTCCTGTACAAGCCGGTCGTCGCCCGCATCTTCGCCCCCTTCGACGGGCGCGGCGGGGCGGTGGGCCTGGGACTGACTCAGGTGCCGGTCACGGCCTACCAGATCGTCCTCTCGTTCACGTCCGTCGGCCTGAACGTGGGCATCGCCCGGTTGGTGGCCGAGCAGATGGCCCTGGGCGATGCCCATGGCGCCCGGCGGGTGTTCCGATCCTCCCTGGCGTTGATGACCGGCCTGGGCCTGATCGGGGCCCTGGGCTTCTACTTCGGGGCGCCGTGGATCGCCCGGGCGATCTCGCCGGAGGTGCTGGAGGCCGCCCACGGGTTCCGGGCGATGGCCCCCGCCCTCCTGCTCACCTCCGTGCTGGCCGCTTATCGCGGACTCTTCCAGGGGTTCCAGGAGATGACCCCCACCGCCGTCTCGCAGATCGTGGAGCAGGTGGTGCGCGTCGGCACAGGCGCCGCGCTTACCTGGGCGCTGGTCCGGGTGTCGGTGCCCCTGGGGGCTGCGGGGTTCAACCTGGGGGACGTGTTCGGGGCCGCCGCGGCCCTGATCTACATGCTTATCCTGGCCGCCCGCCGGGGCGGGGCGCTGTGGCAGGCTGAGCAGGCGGCCGCGCAGGGGCCGGGTGTCCTGGCCGGGCCTGCCCCTGACCGCGCCGTGAAACGCCGGCTGCCCCGGGGCCTGCGGCTGTACGGCCGCATCTTCGCCGTGGCCGCGCCCATCACCGTGGTCGGGGCGGTCGTGCCGCTGATGATGATGGCCGACGCGCTGTTCGTCTTCCGCACGCTCGCCGCCACAGGCGTCACCGGCGTGGATGCCCAGGAGCAGTATGGGTTGCTGACCAACGTGTTCATGATCGTCAACCTGCCGGCCATCGTCTCCACCGCGGTGTACACCGCCGTGCTGCCCGCCCTGGCCGGCTCGGCCGCCCTGGGCCGTACCGCCGAGGCCCGCTTGAAGGCCCGGCAGGCGTACCGCATCACCTTCCTGCTGGGCATCCCGGCGCAGGCGGGCATCTGGGCCCTGGCGCCGGGCATTTACCGGTTGATCTACGGTTTCCCGGCCGGCGGGCCGGCGCTGGAGGCGATGGCCTGGTCCGTGCTGCCGATCATGCTGCAGCAGACGACCTCGGGCGTGCTGCAGGGCATGGGGCGCATCGGCGCGCCGGTGCGCAACTTCGTCCTGGGCGCAGCAGTCAAAATTGGGCTGACCGCGTGGTGGACAGGCCCTTACGGCATCGCCGGGGCCGCCTGGGCCACCGCCGTCGGCTTCGGCGTGGCCGCCCTGCTCAACCTGGTGGAGGTGGAACGGCTCCTGGGGCGGACCATGCTCACCCGCAGCATGCTCTGGAAGCCGCTGGGCGCCGCACTCGCCATGGTGGGCGTGCTGCGCCTCCTCCAGCCGTACCTGCCGCCGGGCAACGGGGGGGTGCTCCTGGCCATCGCCGCCGGCGCCGCCGTCTACGGGCTGGCGCTCCTGGCGGCCGGCGGCGTGTACCGCCGGGACGTGGCGGCCATTCCCCGGTTCGGGCCGCGCCTTGCCGCCATGCTCGACCGCACCCGGCTGCTCCGGTAGCGCAGCCGAAGGTGGGCGGGCTCGCTGCCCCGCGCCGCGGGGAACAGGGGGGTTATGGGTTGCAACAGTCCAGATCCGAGGGATTCGTGCGGGGCGCCCTGCTGATCACGGCAGGCTCCCTGATCTCTCGCATACTCGGCGTCTTCTACCGCCCCGTCGCCCAGATCCCCCTGGGCGAGGACGGGCTCGCCCTGGTGTCGCCGCCGAACGCGCCCTACATGCTCATCCTGGCCGTTTCGTCCACCGGGCTCAACGTCGCCGTCTCCCGCCTGGTGTCGCAGCGGCTGGCGGTGGGCGACCTGCGCGGGGCACGGCGGGTGGTGCGGCTCTCCGCGACCGTGCTGGGCGTCCTCGGGCTGATCTTCAGCGTGCTGTTCGCCCTGGCGGCGCCGTGGATGGCGCGGGTGCAGGGCTTCCCGGAGGCAACGCCGGGTTTTCTGGCCCTGGCGCCGGCGATCCTGATGGTGACGCTGGAGGTCTCCCTGCGCGGCCTCTACCAGGGCATGCAGCAGATGCGGCCTGCGGCGATGACGATGGTGATCGAGCAGGTCGGCCGGGTGGTCGTGGGCCTGACCGGCGTCTTTCTGCTGACCCCGATCGCGCTGAACCTGGGCGCGGCGGCCTTCAACGCGGGCAACACCGTCGGCGTGTTCCTCGGCCTGGTGTACGTGGCCTACATCTACCTGCGCGACCGGCCCATGCGGGACTGGACGACGGTGGCCCCGGGGGTCGAGTCGTGGGAGAAGATGAGCACCTGGCGGCTCATGCGGGAGATCCTGGCGATCGCGATGCCGCTTTCCTTCCTGGGGGCGGTGCTGCCGCTCACGCAGCTGGCGGACACGGCGCTGATCACCAACCGGCTCATCGCCGCCGGCACCGACGTCGCGGAGGCCAAGCGAGCCCTGAGCTACATCACCAACGCCACGCAGCTCCGGGACCTGCCCATCATCTTCGCGCAGGCGCTCTACGTCTCGCTGATCCCGGCGATCAGCGAGTCGATGGCGCTGGGGCGGGAGGAGCAGGCGCGGCACAGGGCCGCGGCCGCCATGCGGCTCACCTGGCTGATCGGCCTTCCGGCGACCATCGGGTTGGTGGCCGCCGCCCGCGACGCCTACGGTGTGCTGTTCACCGGACCCGGCTGGTACGTGATGGCGCCGCTGGGCTGGTCGACGATCTTCCTCATGCTCCAGCAGACGTCGTCGGGCATCCTGCAGGGGTTGGGGCTGATCTGGCTCTCGGTGTGGAACCAGCTTCTGGGCGTCGTGGTCAAGATCGTCCTGACGTGGTGGTGGACGGGCATGCCGGCCCTGGGCGCCAGCGGGGCGGCCTGGGCGACGACGGTGGGCTTCCTGCTGTCGGCCGGCCTGAACCTGTGGGTCCTGCGCCGCCGGTTCGGGCTCGGTATCGGCGTGCGGACCAACATCCTGCGGCCGCTGGCCGCCTCCGCCGTGATGGCCGCCGCGCTACTCTGGATCAGCCCGCTGCTCAGGTCTGCCATCGGCTGGGCACGGCTCTCCGGGGTCGCGGTGATCGCGGTGGGCATCCTGGTGTACGGAGCTGCCCTGCTGGTCCTGGGCGGCATCCGGCGGGCGGACCTGGAGCTGGTGCCCGGCGTTCCGCCGGCCGTGATCGACCGGCTCAGGCGGCTCAGACTGCTGCGAGACAGCTAGGGGGATGGCAGACATGGAGGATCTTCTGCGTGCGTTTGACATCCATCTGGCCGACGGGCTTGAGGTGCGGCCGGCCGCCCGGCTGCGCAGCTGGGCGGGACCGGCGGAGCTCCCGCTCCTGATCCCCGGCGTCCTCCCCGGCGATCTGGGCGCGGTGCAGCGGGCCCTGCTTCCGTACTACCCGGCGGATCACCCGGTGCGGGTGCGCGCCGAGGGCCGCGTGCACGAGGTGCCGCTGGATGGTTTGGCGGGCCAGAACTGGGGAGAATACCGGATAGACCTGTTCCTGGCTCCCCCGGCCCGGGCGCAGCGGGAACGGTGGCCGCTGGACTCGCTGGTGGAGGTGATGGACCGGCTGCGCGGCCCGGACGGCTGCCCCTGGGACCGGGAGCAGACCCACGAAACGCTCAGGCGCTACATGCTGGAAGAGGCCTACGAGGCGGTGGAGGCCATTGACGACGGCGACCCGGATCACCTGTGCGAGGAGCTGGGCGACGTGCTGCTGCAGGTGGTCTTCCACGCCCAGATTGCCCGGGAGGCGGGGCGGTTCGACATGCGGGACGTGGTCGCCGGCATCACCGGGAAGCTGATCCGTCGCCATCCGCACGTCTTCGGCGACGCCTCGGCCGAGACGGCGGAGGAGGTCACCCGCCGCTGGGACGCGATCAAGCGGGCGGAGCGGGGCGGTACGGGCGAGGAGTCCTTGCTCAGCGGGGTGTCCCGTTCCCTGCCCGCGCTCTCCCGGGCCTGCGAGCTGCAGAAGCGCGCCGCCGGGGTCGGGTTCGACTGGGAGGATGCGGAGGGCCCCGCGGCGAAGGTGCGGGAGGAGCTTGCCGAAGTGCTGGGGGCTCCCCCCGGGGAACGGGAAGCCGAGGTGGGCGACCTGCTCTTCGCGGCCGTCAACCTGGCCCGGAAGCTGGGGGTCGACCCCGAGCTGGCCCTGACGCGGTCCAGCGCCAAGTTCGAACAGCGATTCCGGTATGTGGAAAGAAGGCTCGCGGAGAAGGGGCTCCGCCCTGCCGACGTGAGCCTGGCGGAGATGGACGCACTGTGGGAAGAGGGTAAACGGGTCGAACTTCGGAAAAAATATGGGGGAAAATAACGAGAGCCGTAAAGGACATGGAAGGAGTTCTGGAAACCTGCGCCGAATACGGCTCAGCGGGAATCATACCCACCCAATTCTGACCTCGAAAGGGGAGACCGATTCTTGAACAAGCAGGATCTGGTCGCGAGTGTTGCCGAGAAGTCCGGTCTGACCAAGAAGGACGCGGAGAAGGCCCTGAACGCCGTTGTGGAGTCGATCAAGGAAGCCCTGAAGAAGGGCGACAAGGTCTCGCTCGTCGGCTTCGGCACGTTCGAGGTCCGGAACCGGGCTGCCCGTTCGGGGCGCAATCCGCAGACCGGCGAGCCGATCAAGATCCCTGCGGGCAAGGTGCCTGCCTTCCGTCCGGGCAAGGAGCTGAAGGAGAGCGTATAAGTCAAGACGGTAAGGGCCGGACCCTGAAGGGGGTCCGGTCTTCGTGCAAGGAGCGGTTGCATGCGCATCGACAAGTTCCTGAAGGTCTCGCGTATCATCAAGCGGCGCACCCTGGCGAAGGAGGTCTGCGACGCCGGGCGGGTGCAGGTGGGCGGCAAGGTGGCGAAGGCCGGCACCGAGGTGAAGCCCGGCGACACGATCTCCATCGACTTCGGCCGTCGTCAGCTGACGGTGCGGGTTCTGGCCGTGCGCGAGCACGTGCGCGCCGCCGAGGCGCGGGAGCTCTACGAGGTGATCGCGGAGGAGTTCAAGGCCGACCCTCTGCTGGCGGACCTGGAGGATGATCCCGAATAGCGAATGCACGGACCGCGGACCGGCGGTCCGTTTTCTTACATAACGCCCCGGGTGGCGGCATAGGGATGGGACAGGGTCCCCCAGATCCAAGGGGCGCAGAGGAGGTCGATCCGGGTGGAGGAGAGGACGCACGAGGGCGCCACCCACTCCCTCAGCATCGCCAATCGGGAGCGGGTACAGATCACCGGCGTGGTGGCCGTGGACAGCTTCGACGATGCAGAGGTCAACCTGGAGACCGAGATGGGGCTGCTGACCATCCGGGGAGAGGAACTGCAGATCAAGCAGCTCGACCTGGAGAAGGGCCAGTTCGAGATTTCGGGCTTCGTGTCGGCGCTGCAGTACGCCAGCCCGAGGCAGCGGACCGGCCGGCAGCAGCGGGGCCGGTCGTTCCTGGAGCGGCTGCTCCGGTAGCGGGCGCGCAGAGCGAGTCGGGGGCGGGGAGGCGGTCCGGTGCTGCGGATGGAGCTGCAGTTCTACGCGCTGTTCATGACGGTGCTCAGCGGCATCGGGGTCGGCCTGCTGTTCGACCTGCTCCGGGCGGTCAGGCGGTTCCTGCGCCCAGGGCCGCTGCTGGCGGCCCTGGGGGATCTTCTTTTCTGGGGCGCCGCGACGGCCATGGTGGGCACCGGGCTGTTCCTGGGCAACTGGGGGGAGTACCGGTTCTACGTGCTGGTCGGGCTCCTGACCGGCCTGGTTCTACACTTCGCGCTGGCGAGCCCGGCTGTGCTCTGGCTGGCGGACCGGTTGCTGCACGCGGTGGCCTGGGCGCTAAAGGTGCTCTGGGAGCTGGCGATGCGGCTGATCTGGTTTCCCCTGCAGGCGGTGGCGGCGGTCCTGTGGCGGCTGGGCCGCGGGCTGGGCACGTGGCTGGGGCGTCGGCTGCGGGGACCTTACCGGTGGCTCCGGCTGCGATACCTGTTGGCCAGACGCCGCCTGCGGCGCGCGTGGCGCCGCTGGTTCCGCGGGCCGAAGACGTGAAGTTTCTGGACGGGCAGAAGGAGTTTCACGGCTGCAGAAGAACGTAATAAGAACATACACAGCTTGTACTCAGGTTGTACTCAGGATGTACACAGCCTATCCACAGGTTGTGCATATCCGGTAGCCAGGGGCTGACGGTGCAGTGAACATCGAAATCCGCGGCGCCGAACGGCTGAGCTTCCGGGAGCGCCAGGTGGTTGTGCTGAAGGAAATGGGCTGGAGCAATGAGCAGGTCGCCAAGCGCCTGTCGCTCGCGCCCAGCACCGTCGCGACCCTGTACAACCGGGCCAAGTCCAAGGGCTACCAGGTCGTGATCGTCCTGCCGGGCGACAGTCTGGGGCTGTTTGACAGCGCCGACAGGGAGGATGAAGAATGAGAACTCCCTATAGGAGGGCAGACACCACGGCCACCGCGCCCGAGCCAGGCCGGCGCGCCAGGGGAAATCCCCTGCGGCGGCACTGGCTGACCGGCGCGCTGATTGCCGCGGTCGGCGCGGTCCTCTCGTTTGCGGCGCTGGAGCTCTACGAGGCGAGGATGCAGCTGGAGCACGCCCTGCAGGCGCAGGCGCAGGTGGAGTCGGAGCTGCGGGCGCTCCAGGAGAAGAACCGGCGGTTGTCCGAGACGTTGGAGCGGGTCACCAGTGACGAGTCGATGGAGCTGAAGGCGAAGCAACTGGGCTTCACGTGGCCCGATGAGCAGGTCTATCAGACAATCGTGCCGCGCGGGCACTGAGCTCGGGAAGGGCGCCCTGCCGGCGCACTGGCAGGCCCTGGTCGGTTGAAATCCGCCGCCGGCGCGTGCTAAGATGAACTAACGCGATCGGGCCCGAGTGGCGGAATGGCAGACGCACGAGACTTAAAATCTTGGGGCCGCAGAGGCCGTGCGGGTTCGAGTCCCGCCTCG
>JAAROH010007910.1_pt1 | contig 23784 bp, 11 predicted proteins | sample 7248631 | NCBI WGS metagenome assembly JAAROH01 (sample SAMN09772309, study PRJNA484901) | compost metagenome | isolation source: Vermicomposting unit | place: India
TACGCCCTTTTAACACCACGAATGTCGAGTTGTTCGCGTGAAACTTGAGCTAGGGCCAAGTCAAGGTCCGTGTCTCCACCGGTGATAAGATTCCGGCTAACAATGCCATGTCTCAAGAATAACGTGTTAAGGAATTCGATCAGGCCTACCTTTAGAGCTTCTTCTTGATTTGGTGTTAACCAGGGATATGCAGGCCGAATATCTTCCTGGAGCCACCTCTTAAGAACCGCTCCGGCGCGGGCTTGTGCTTCCTGCTCAAGTACCTGCAATTGCTTTTCCGCTTGGGAGGTTAGAATATACCCCCGTTCAACTTTAATAACCAACCGCTTGTTCTTTTCCAATTTATTTAACATTGACAAAACCTCATCTAGCGATAAGTTGCAACCAAGATTTTCCCTGATGAGGCCCACAACGTTGTGTGCTCCCAAAGGCGTAGAACTCTGAAAAAGAGCATTCAGCACGAGATCTTCTTTTGTGCTAAGGGAAAAATTCTCTGAGCAGGGCACCATGTGTGCTAACCGTAGGACCGTTCTTGACACTACGTTTCACCCCAGCCCCTCGTTAGTAATCTGATGAAAAGTAATTCCCTAAAGGCACACGCATCTCCTACAGCATAAACTTTATACTAATTCGGTTTTCTAACTAGCAACGAAATACGTGAACCGAACTGCGAATTGTTACGGGCATAGCCCACCCCCCTGGTCTACCGGAACATCCGGACGGCCTTGCGGCTGGTGCCTGGGCAGCAGGCCCCCTTTCCCCCTCCCAAGTCAGGACCGCCCGCATGAAGCCCTAGATTCGGCCGATGAGGCCGTAAGACCTGGGCCGGACCTTTTCATCGCCGTGGCATCCAGGGTATCGGACTCCGTCACAGCATCAGCCGGTGGCGATAACACCGCGACCACGAAGGCCTGCATGTTGGAGTCCCAGGTACAGTGTAAAATGCAGAGGAGTCCGGGCGCTGGCTAACAGAAAAGGTCACCGGCGCGTTCCCTTCGGGGTAGAAGTACAACCAACCCCCTGAAGGGGGTCACGACGCCGATGACCGATCTCAAGATGCATGCACCAGCCCAACCAGGACATGCTCCGGGAAGGGTTTCAGCTCCTAGCTGAAGCGCTGATGGAACTCGAAGTCACGCAAAGGTCGGCGCCGGACGCTATGAACGTACCTCCGAGCGCACTAAATACGGCAACGGGTGCAGTCTGGGACTGAGGCAGTCCTGGCTCTTGACGCCTGAGCTCGCAAACGAGCCTCTTCTCGACGGGATCCGCCGCTTACACACTTGACGGGACACGACCCTCCCGCGACCTAGAGAAGCCGAATGGAACTGTCAACCCCCTTATGTTGATGAATCCTCTCTATCTCGGCGAGAAATTCGGACGGTCGATTGGGCAGGTACTAGAGTTACCGAAAATCCATTCTTCTCGCCTCGCTACCTGGAAATGTACCCCTGAGTCACTAACCGGTCCCAGGCATCAAGAACTAGCCGTCGTGTACGATACTCACCCAACTCCCGGAGTTCCCGGTGCTTCAGCGCCCGAAAAGTTTCACTAGGATAGTCCTCGCCGAACACATCCGCGGGATCTAGGATGTAACGGAGTTCATCGCGAGACAGACCATACAGATTTGCGATATATGCGTCCAACTCAGCTCGTAGAATGGCCCGCCGAGTTGCATCCCACGGGAACGGAGGCCCATCGTATCCGAGACTTTGGGCAAAGGGCTGCATGTCCCAAGCCGAATAGGTGAGCTCCAGGACCCGCTCTACGATGAATCGGCGATCTTCCGCTGTGAGGTCTCCTGGCATGGGTACGGGAATTTGCTCGAACACACCCTGCGGAATGCTCGGTTGGCTCAGGGCGTTACGCAGGAGGTAATCGAAAACAAAGGAATTAAACACCGCAACGAGGATGGCAGCATCTTCCGGAGGTGGGTTCACACAGAGTATCCATCCGTATGTGGTAGGCAACCATGGCAACAGTGTTGCGATTACCGTTCGCTCATCCGTACTACGTGTCACCCGGCGAAAAGCAAGGAAAACGGGACGCTCCTCCAGCCCCCAAGCCTCTACCTTGGCACGAAAATCGCTTTCCCGGACTACCAACTCAAACCCGAGTTGGAAGTGCGGATTCACAAGTTCTTCGTCAGTCAGTTCCCGGAAGTCACCACCCTCAAAGGTCGCATAGCGGTGATTGAACTGGTGCCCGTGGCTACCCTCATAGGCAGGGAGGAGCTGTTCACCATGTGCTTTGATTTCATCCGCTTGACTAGCAGGAAAGAGAATTCCATTCTTCATGTCGTTCGTCTTATGAAACATTGTGCGCAGCTTGATTCCCCACGGATTGCCAGCGGGCCCCCTTGACTGGTCAAGAAGCACTGGAAAGCGACAGTAGATCTTCTTGGTCAGTTCAGCGTCATACCGAGACCGAAACACCGGGCAAGTCTTGGTGTTAGGATTGATCAGTGCAATCTCCTCAGAGCCAAGACTGAACCGCCGCTCTGGGTCTCGCAGGTGCTCGACCCGAGTCGCAAAGAACACGTACTCGGCACGGGCCACGTTGCTCCCTAGGGTGAGAAGGGAGAACTTGTAACGGCTGTCCACCGCCGGGAAAATCCTCTCCCGGTTTTCAAAGTCGTAGAGGCTGACGAGCCGGCCCTGGCTGGAAATAGCTGCAAAGAACCGCTTGGTCGAGTCGTCGGTGGCGATGCCTGTGGGGACTATTAGGCCAGATCGGCCTCCAGGCGCCATCAAGTTGAGGAAGGTCTCCGCAAATACCGCGTACGTGTTGACATCACCGACGCCTGTCAGCGGATAACGACCACTGCTATGAAGAAACAGGCTGGTTGCGTCCGCCCCCCGTTTGGCGGATTCGAACTCCTGGTACAGAGCCCGTTCGGCCGGGTCGGCATCCGGTCGGTTCAGGGCGGCAATCAACCGTTCCCTCTCTGCCTTGTTGGGCGCCTTGGCAATCGTCGGGCTCCGACTAGCAAAGAACTCCTGCTCCTGAAGCTTCACCCGCTCCCACGGCGGATTCCCCAGCACCACATCAAACCCGCCCCGCTGCATGACCTCCGGGAAGGCCAGGTACCAGTGGAAGAACCGGTGCTTGGCGGCCAGCTCTGCGACGGCCTCCGTCAGTCCCGGCCGGGGAGGCAGGCCTTCGCGAACCCGGTGCAGGTCCTCGGTGAGCGGTACCCGCTCCTTGTTCCCCCGGGTCTTGGGTGCAAAGAAGGCCCCCACGTACAGGTTGGCCATGAGCGCGGCCTTCTGCCAGTCTGCGCTGGCCCGTGCCTCCGCCCAAGCCTTCCGCTTGGCCTCGACGTCCGCAAGGGTCTCCTCAGGCATCTGCTCTAGCAATGTGACAGCCGGAGCCGCGGCCTCCATCACGGCCACGTCGAAGAGCTTCAGCTGAATCCGCCGGCGAGACTCCCGGTTCTGCCGCTTCAGCTCGCGGCACACGGCCTTGTCATCCCCCGTGAGGGGGTCGTAGGCCTCGTCCGGGATACCTTCCTCCAGCACCTGCGGGTCCAGGATCCCCACGAGGGAGTCGCCACACTGGATGTGTGGTTCGAGGAACGTCAGGGGCTTACCCGGCTCCAGGGTCTCCATCCAGAGAGCGGTGCGGCATAGCTCCACCGCCAGGGGATTCCGGTCTACGCCGTAGATGCAGTGCTGTACCACTTGCCGGAGGGCCCGCTGCCGCACCACTTCGTCGGGGGAGTCGGAACCCGTCTCCAGCCGGGCCAGTTCAGCCGCCATCCGCCGGGCGGCGGCAAGGAGGAAGTGGCCGCTGCCGCAGGCCGGGTCGATGATCTTGAGGTTCAGGAGCGCCGCTCGGGGGTTGTCCGGGTGCCGCTTGATGTTCTCCGCCATCACCGGCTCGAGGGCAGACTTGATCAGTTCGTTGACCAAGCTGGGCGGGGTGTAGTAGGAGCCGGTCAGCTTCCGGGCCGAGCCCCGGGTGGTCCCGGCCTCCACATCGCTGACAAAGCCAAAGACCCAGGGCCGGGCCTCCACGTCGATGCGGGGGTGCAGGTCCAGGAGGCTCTCGTACACCGAGCCCAACTCTTCTGTATCCATGTCCCGGTAGTTGACCCGGACCAGGACATCATCGCTCCGAAAGAAGCAGAGGGCCCGGACCGCCGCCAGCAGCCGCTCGTTGGTGATCTGCGCGGCGTCCAGGTGGGGGCACTGATCAGGGGCAAAGAGGCCGCCCAGGGCCGGCAGCCCCAGGGCCGGTGCACCGTGGGCCAGGCCCCGGAACACAATCTGGAGCCCTTGCCACAGGTCACTATGCCGGTCGCCGTCCCGCCTCTGGGCGGCGCGCTCCCGCAGCCGGGCCAGGGAGTAACCTTCCCGGTAGATCCGCCGTTGCTCCTCGGTGGCCTCCGGGGAATGCAGCAGGTTCCGGTCTTCGGCGGTGAAGAGGAAGAGGAGCCGGTAGACCAGCCGGAGCAACTCCTGGAAGTAGGCTTCCGTGGTCAGCTCGCCGCCCGCGATGGCGGCCCGGAGGGATTCGTTCGCGGGGTGCTCCAGGAAGCCGGTGCCCAGCTCCCGCAGGGCCTGAACCACGCCCTCACGGAGATTGTCCAGGGCCCGCTGACCGGTCTCCTGGGCCTCCTGCCGCCAGACCTCCAGGATGCAGCCCGCTGCCTTCCCGTCCACGGGCCTCAGCCGGGTGGCGTGGATGGTCAGCCACAGGGCCGCGAAGTCAGCGTAGAGCTGGTCCTCAAAGATCAGCTCCAGGTCGGCCTCGATGTAGGCCGGCCGGGTAAGGCTCGGGTTGTCCCGCAGGAGGCGCAGCCGGGTGCCGTTGGACACGATTCCCCACAGGACGTCCGGGGCCGCGTTCAGGTACTCCTGCATCAGGCCGTGCGGCGTGCGCCGGCGACCTTCCTCGCCGAACCGGGGGTCGCCACCCCGGTCCAGGTCATACTGCCGGGTGGTGAGGACCAGGGGCACGGCGCCCCCAAACGCCCGGTGGGTAATGGGGAACCGCCGCTCGCCCAGCACCACCGATTCCGCGGGGGCGAGATCCTGGTAGCCGAATACGTCCCGAAGCAGGGGAACCAGCCACTCGTCCACTCCCACCTGTTCGGGACAAAGGTCTGCCCGCTCCCGCCGCTCTGCGTACTCCGCGTAGAGGTCGTTGGCGATCCGCCAGTAGCGGGCCAGTTCATCCTTGAGGTTCAGCGACCGCGAGATGCCGTAATCCCGGTCGCTCTGGTGTTTCGCCTCCTGGGCGGCCACCGTCTGGAGGAACTCCGGCGGGAAGATGCCGCCCTCCACCCGGAGTGCCGTGAACCCATTTGTCTTCCTGGCTTTGCGCACGGCAGGCACCCTCCTCAGAAGGTGGTGACGGGCATCAGCACGTAGACGCCGATCTTGTCCACCGGCAGCGCAGGGGTCACGCTGTAGCGAATCCCCTTGGCATCGCTGGCCTCGCGAACCCGCCGGTGGTCATTCAGCAGCTCCTGGGCCCGGCGCTCGGCGATCCGGTTGAAGGCCGGCTCCAGAGAATGAATCAGCTCGATGGCCTGCTGGATCAGCCGGGTCTGCTGGCCCTTCTCCATGTTGCGGGCCGGCTCGAGCGACATCATCGCCAGGGCGTCCAGGGAAGTGAGCACCCTGGGTTCAGCCGTGCCCTCCACCGCAACGCCCAGCACCTCTTCAGCGAGGAGGGATCTGGAGGGCACGTAGTGGCCGTCAGCCCCGCGGGTCTCTACGGTAATGTGGTTTCTCAGGCGCAGGAGGTAGATGGTCGTCCGCTTCTGGACCCCCCGGGTGAAGATGGCCCCGCAGCGGGCGCCAATCTCGGGGCGGTTCTCCTCCAGGGCCTCCTCGGCGATGTAGTCCGCCAGGGTTGCGACGAGGGGATGGGAACGGTGAACGTACTCGGCGCCGTCGGGGACCGGCTGCCGGAATGCGATCCGCAGGGTCTTGGTGATGCCGATGGCCTCAAGCCGCTCCCGGAGCGGCCTGGGCAGGTGCGTCACCGGGAGGAGGTAGGCCCCTTTCCGAGGCTCGAGGGGAGCGCCCAGTCGCTGGGCGGCCAGGCAGACGAACCTCTGCACGTCCTCCTCCCCGCCAAGCACCTCCACCGCCTTCCGCCACTCCGGCAGCACCTCTTCAGGCCGCAGACGGTACTGGGCAAAGATCGTTCGGGTCATCCGGTTCTTGGCGGTCTCCCAGGCCGTTTCCACTTCCCGCTCGGTCTGATCCAGGTCCAGATCGAACCGCAGCTGTCGGACGGAAGAATCCATCCCGCCCGGATGGAGGAGAACCGCCTTCATGATGGCCTCGATGACCTTGTCGTTGTCGATGGGCAGAGGCACCGAGACCCCCAGGTCGCGCCGGATCTTCTCCGCCTTGCGCAGGATCACCCGGAGCACGGCGCCGTCCACGGGGTTGTTCTCACCATAGATCATCAGGGTGCGGACAACCCTCGCCGCCTGTCCGAACCGGTCCACCCGCCCCTCTCGCTGTTCATGCCGGGTCGGGTTCCAGGAAAGGTCGTAATGGATGACGGCGTTGAAGAGCCGCTGGAGGTTGATACCCTCGGAGAGACAGTCCGTGGCCACCAGTACCGGGGCGAACCCTTCCGGCAGGTCGGCCAACTCCTCCACCCGTTCTTCCCGCTGGTCGGAGGTCAGCTCGCCGGTGACAGAGACCATCCGAACCTGATCCGCCGGCAGCGCGCCTCGCAGGTGCTCGGCCACATAGTGGGCAGTGGCAATGTACCGGCAGAAGATGACCGGCTTGAACCCTTCGGCCAGGAGCTTGCGGACCTCCCGGATCACGAGCGCGAGCTTCGGGTCCCGCTCCGGCCCCCGCAGCGCCTCGGCCCGATCGATCAACTCCTGCAGGATCCGGGCATCCTCTGGGGCTTCGGTGGTACCAGCCGGAACGCTCTCGTCCAGGCTCAGGAGGTCATCCTCAGCGCCGTCCAGGACGGTCGCCGCTGCCCGCTGGTCAAGTTCGGCGATCTGCTCCTCTTCTGGCACCCCCATGACGGCCTTCAACCGGGTGTTGAGGGCCACGGCAGCTGCGGCCGGGCTGCTGCTCACGCACCGGAGAAGAGCCAGGGCGGCCCACCAGGACATGCGCTGCCGGAGGCGCGACTGATCCTCCGACCGGCGGACCAGGGACCGGGCATAGCTGAGCACGTCCCAGAAAAGCTGGCCCCACGCGCCCGTGAGCTGGTATGTCGCCTCACCGGCCTGCCGCTCGGGGAAGCCGATGCTGTCCCTCCACTCAGCGATATCGCCCCGCCGGCGCTGGACAAAGTGGTTGGCCAGCTCGGTGCGCAGAGCCTGCCGCTCGCGGCCATCGGGCAGCTCCAGCAATTGGCGGAACTTGGGTTGCAGAAGCCCCAGAAGGTTGTGGAAGGCCACGTCGTCCCCGGAATGCGGGGTGGCCGTGAGGAAGACCATGTGCCGCGGGGGGCTCGCCTCCGCCAGAGCCTTGAGCAGCCGGTACCGCTGGTGCCGAGTGTTGGTGTTGGCCTGGACGCAGGTGTGGGTTTCGTCGACGATGATGAACTCCGGCGCTGCCCGCAGAAACTCGTCCCGCCGGCGGTCGGACTTGATGTAGTCCAGGGAGACCACGGTGAAGGGATGAACTTCGAAGATCGACTCGTCAGCCCGCAGCCCACGCTCCAGCCGCCTGGCCGTGCCGGGGCGGACGACCTCCGCCTGGATGTTGAACTTGGAGGTCAGCTCCGCCTGCCACTGCTCGCACAGGTGCGGAGGGCAGAGGACCGTGAGCCGCTCGATCTCCCCCCGATCCAGAAGCTCCCTGGCGATGAGGCAGGCCTCGATCGTCTTGCCGATCCCGACGTCGTCGGCAATCAGCAAGCGAACGGGGTCCAGCTTCATGGCCATCAGCAGCGGGACCAACTGATAGGCCCGCGGCTCCACGGCGATATTCCCGAAGCTGCGGAAAGGCCCGGCCCCGGCCCGGAGCTTGAGGCGCAGGGCATCCCGCAGGAGAAGCGCTGCTTCCTGGGGCCCCGGCCGGGTCGGATCGGGCAGGCCAAAGGAAGCCGGCACCGGCGGCTCCGGCTCGAGGGGCACGTAGACTACGGTGGCGTCCTCCTCGCTGCCCCCCAGGGGCCGGAGCCGCAAGAGGTCAGGCCGCGTCCCTGGCAGCACCACCCACTCGCGCCCCCGGATCCGGACAAGGTCCCCAGGGCGAAACTCCACGACAGCACTCATCCTATGACCCCTACCCTTAATTCACTGCATGAAGGTTTTCGTCTCAGGATGCAGCCGGCTCGTCCCGGCCGGGCCCGAAAACCCATGCGTACTCCGCAAAGATCAAAGGCCACTGGGTTACGTCCGCGGGGAACCGGATGACGGTAAAGCCGGCGTCCTCCAGCTTCTGGGTCAACTCGGCGTCGAGGCGCTTCTGGGCGTCCGCCTCATGGTGCGGGCCGTCCACGTAGATCAGAAGCTGCTTCTCCTCGTAGGCAAAGTCCGGACGGGTGTTGAAGGCCGGGAGATACGGCTGCGCCCGGTCCGGCAGCCGGTATCCATGATCCTTGAGGTGCTGGAGCCACTGCCGCTCCAGTGACGAGGTCGCAGCATTCCAGAGCTCAGTAAAGGTATCCGCCGCCGAGCGCGGGGTGTCCAGCTTGCGCGCGGCCGCGCGGGTCAGGCGGCAGAGGAACTCCAAGGTCTCCGGGTCCCTGCGGTCGATGTTCCCGTGCTCTGGCTGGTTGTAGTAGCTGAGGAGACACCGGTAACAGCCGGCCTCGCACCCTAGATCGCAATCCACCAGGTCCTCAACGTTAGCCCAGGAACCAGAGCGAGAGCTGTAGTGGCAGATCTCCAGCGCTTTCCGGGCCACCTTCGCCAGGGCGCCGGGATCCGAAGCCAGCCGGGCGAGCACACCGGCACCGCCCTCAGCCGCTTCGTAGAACAGGATCGCCTTCCTGTGCTTGTCGTTCGGCAACGGCTCCGCTGCCAGTTCCGCCTCCTCAAGCTGGAACACCGTCTCGATGCCCCGCTTGAGGGCGTACTGGAGGGTGACCATGGCCTTCGCCGAAAGGGGCACTTGGGGCTGGAGGATCAGGGCGTTCTTCGTGTCCTCCACATATGGGGTGATCCGCTGAACCGTCTTACCTTCCCGCAGGTCGTCGTCCTGCTCGTCCGGCGGCGCCTGCTCGTCCTTGGCCCACTCGCCGCTGGTCACGTCGATGTTGAAGCCATAGATGGACTTGTTCTTCCGGCGCCGCCAGCCGAGGTTGATCCGCCAGAGGGTCGCGGCAGGGCCGTACCGGATCTCCACCAGGTCCTCGCCGCCCTCGGAGAAGACCGCTGCTTCGTAGCGGAGGCGGCCGTCCTCCTCGGCATAACGCAGGGTAGTGATCATCTCATAGCCCTGGCGCTGCCGCTCCTCTTCATCGGAGGTGATCCGCGTGGCCCGCCTGGTGGTCACCTGCTCGATGCGGTAGAGGTTGCTAAGGTGCAGTCCGCCTTCGAGCTTGTGACCGCAACTCACGCAGCGCTCGTAATCCTTCTGCTCTCCGAAGTGGCCATACCCGCAGTTGGGGCACATCCGGGCACTCACGACGGGCAACTCAGCAGTGGTGGTGACGCTGCTCTCATCCCGGATGGTCAGGATCGCCCGCTTCACCCGGTAGGTGCTGCCCTCGTGGTAGATGATCGCCCGCGGCCCGAACTCGCTCAACCCAAGGAACCGAGGCCGGGTCAGGAACGTCTCCCGGGCCACCTTTTCCCGGCGAGCCGGGATATAAGCCAGGAGAGGCAGCCGCGGGAAGTTATAGCCCGGCAGGAAACCTTCGCTGGCGAGGTACCGGTAGGTGTAGAAGTCGGAGTTCATGGTAGGCTTGCCTTCCAACAGCAGGGACTGCTGGCTGTACGCCTCGTCAAACCGGACCTTGGCCTCCCGGCGCTCCTGCTCCGTGGCCGCGGCGTTCCGGAGTACCTCGTTGGCCAGCCGCATCTGGGCCACCGTCGCCCGGTAGAGGGAGCGCCAGCGGTTAAAGGCCTGGTCAAAGCGCAGCGGTGCCCCGTTGATGGTGTTGGAAAGCCACGTGTCGGTGAACCAGGGAGCAGACTCCAGGTCCTCCTTCAACATCGAGAGGATCGCAACGGCTCGGCGGGCGGCACGGTCCCGGGCAGCGGGGTTGTGGATCTGATCAACGATTTCCTTCCTGAGGGGCAACTCATCCGGCTTTTCCAGGTCCAATACATCCCGCACCGAGTTACCAAGAACACCCCCTGTTTCCGCCAGCCAAACCGCGTGGAGGTGGCTGCGGATCAGGTCCTCATTCGCCAGGTCCACATTGGGCGGGTTGACCACCCCGGCCACCATCCGGGTGGGGTCTGCAAAGAAGTACTGGTCGTGGGGAGACTTGGCGGCGCAGTATGTGAGGACCAGGGCCGGCTGGCCGCTGCGCCCGGCCCGGCCACTGCGCTGGGCATAGTTGGCCGGGGTGGGCGGGACGTTGCGCATGTAGACTGTATTGAGGGTTGCGATGTCCACGCCCAGCTCCATCGTCGGGGAGCAGAAGAGCACTGGCAGGCCGGCCTTCTCCACCTTGCCGTCGACGATGCGCTCGGGAAGCATGCCCTTACGGAACCGGGCCTCGCGCTCTTCCCGAATGTCGGATTCCACCTGAGCCGTGTGTTCCCGGGCCTCCAGTTTGTGGAGGAACCGGTCGCGACCCCGCAAGAGTTCAGCAACGTTCTCGTACAGGGCCCGGAAGAAGAGGTTGGTGGAGCTAGTCTCTGCGACCGGCTTCTCGTTCAGACCCCACTCGAGCACGCCAGAGTTGATCCGGTACCCGGTATAGCCGCGGTCAACCTCTGCGACCTCCACGAACCCGTATGTGTGCAGGACCGTGAGAATGTCATCCATTAGCCGATAGTACAGGTCCTCGTCAAAGCGCTCCGGGTAGTGCGGATGGTCCAGCCCCCACGTGGACTGGGCCCGCAGAAAGCGCCCAAACCGGGACCGGTAGCCCACGAACAGCAGGTGCGAGGTGTCCCGGTCGTCCCGGGGTCGGGACCGCGGCACCATGTCCGTACTGGAGTACAGGCGTTCGTCCTCCGACAAGCCCCAGGGTTCCTTGAGGTACTCGTGGCTCCGGTTGCGGAGCTGTTGCTGGAAATTGTGGTCCAGGTAAATCGTCTTGATGCACAGCCCCCGACGCATGTGGTCCAGGAGCTCCTGCACAATGGCCTGCCGGCGCTCAGGGGTGGCCGCAGCCAACAGGGGGTGGCACTTCTGCCATTCCTCTTCGTCCTCGCAGCACTCCCTGAGCCCCTGGTAACGGATCTCCAGGAGATTGAGCTGCTCGAGGTTGGGATTGGTGAACCGCCAACCCCGGCGGAGGTCGTAGTACAGCCGATAGCCCAGGACGTCCCGAAGAGCATGCAGGGTGTTCTGGGCCCCGAATCCCTTTACACCCGGATTGCTCGCGTAATCGCTCGGCTCCAGGTTGAGCTTTTCTAGCACCTTATGGGTCAGAATGTCGTCGCGCAGGGTCTTGGTGGGTTCATCCTGGATAGCCGCCAGGAGCGCCCCCCGCAGCAGCAGGATCTGAATGAAGTCGTTGAAGTGACCCGCCTGGAGGGACGCATCCTGCCGGTTATCGGTGAAACCGAGGATCTTCTTGGCCCTCGGATCCAGGTCGGTCTCCATCAGGTGCCGGAGGGCCAAGAGGGTGAGCACCGTGGTGGCGGAGCTACGGCCCTCGCCAGACAGGCCAGTGAGCTTGCTCAGCTCGCTGCGAATGCTGCCGTCGTAATACACGCCGCAGTGCAAGCAGAATCGGAACGAGCTAGGGATGAACCAGGCCGGGAAGCCGTTCTCATCCACCTCGCCCCGGGTGTTGACCCGGACCGGAATAGGCTGATACTGCCGGTAGTGGCGCTTCAGGGAGACGGTGCCGTTGCCGTACTCCAGCCACTCCTCCGGGTAATGCTTCTCCAGGTCCTCAGGGTCAAAAATGCCCTCCGTATCCGGCATCAGATAACCGAACTGCAGTTCCTCATCCTCATGGGAACGCTCGGTCAGTTCCCGGGGCTGGAAGGTAAGAAGCCGCCCGTGCTCCGCCGTCGCCCACACCGGGAAGTACTCCTGGCCACATTCCCGGCAGAAGGCGAGGTTGAAGAGCAGCTTGTCCCGGTCGCCGGGCTTGAACTGCTGCCCGTCCAGGGTGATGTATCGGACCCCCGGCGGCTCCAGGGTGGCGTAAACATTCCCGGCCCCGCTGATGAACTGGTGCAGCCGAAAAGCGAAGAAGCTCTGGCCCTTGCGATTCTTCACGTGGTACGCCATCAGGAGGAAATCCCGGAGGTACTGGCGGCACTCGTCCACGGGCAGACCGCTGTCCTGGGCCAGTTTCGCCGCCGCCTCCTCGATGGTCTTGGGCCGGGAGATACGCACATACCTGTCGCTCTGCTTCTCCAGCCCGAGGTTCCGCTCCGCCCAGGCCGCCACCGGGTGCGTGGCCAGCACCTCGTGGGTCGGATTCTGGGGCAAGCCGGCCCGGATGGCTGCCGCCAAGGTGGCCGGGTCCGTGGGCGTGCCTTCCCAAGTGGCCGGCTCCAGGGACTCGGTAATGACGTTCTCCGGCTTTACTTCAGTGCCAAAAAGTCGGCTGGCTACCTGGGCGACTACCTTATTCCGCTCCTCCAGGCCGCCCTCGGACGCCATGGTCGCCGAGGTACCAATGCAAAGAAGGTTCGGGTTGAACCGCTCCCGCACCCGCCGGACCAGCATCGCCACGTCAGCACCCTGCCGGCCGCGGTAGGTGTGAAGTTCATCCAGGACCAGGAACCGCAGGCCCTCGGCGTGTTCCCGGATGGCCTTGTCCGTCTCGACAAAGCGGGTCATGATGAGCTCAAGCATCACGTAGTTGGTCAGCAGAATGTCCGGCGGATTCTTAGCAATCCGCTCCCGTTCTTCAGCGTCTTCCTGGCCGGTGTACCGGGCAAAGGTGACCGGCTCGTTGCCCTCACCATATCCCAGCCGCAAGTACTTCTCCAGCTCCTCGAGTTGGCTGTTACAGAGGGCATTCATGGGGTACACCACAATCGCCGTGATGCCCCGGCAGGGGTCCCCGGCCTGCTTGCGGCGCAGAACATCATCAACGATGGGGATGAAGTACGAAAGCGACTTGCCCGAGCCGGTCCCTGTGGTGACAACGTAGCTCTCCCGCCGCTGGGCAACCTGAATGGCATCCACCTGGTGCTTGTGCAGGAGCATGGGCTTGCCCACCGGATCTTCGGGAGACTTGATCCGGAAGATCCTGTTGCACTCGGGGTGCAACAGCCCCTCTTTCACCAGGTCGTCAACCCAGCCGCCTGCGACGAAGTTGGGGTTGAGCTGAATGAGCGGTGCGGGCCAGAAACGACCGGCCTCGTACTCCCGGTCAACGACCTGACGAATATCCTCCGCCCGAATCCTGGTGAAGCTCCGGGAAAACCGCTCGTAGTCCGCGATGATCCGGTTCCTGAGCTCGAAGACGTCCACGGACCATACCCCTTTTCCCGGCTGCACTAGTTTCCGTAGTTCCCCGCCGACCGAGCGACAAATAAATTTGGTTCCACCGTTGTGCGGCGTTGCAACTTCCGAATGAACCGACATCTCGGTTTTTCGATCCACGGGTCATGAATCCTGCCGAGGTCACATCTCGTCAAGTGGTGAAAAAACGGTTCCCGGCGGGATGACGTGCTCAAGGTGCGGCCTCCAACGGCAGCGCAGGCCACGAGGGAACCTCACTTTCAGGCTTGCCACAACCCTGTCTAGCTGTTCCCAGGCGGAGCGGGCGTCGGGCTGAGCAAAGATGGTCCGCACCAGGGCGGCCGCCATCGACTGAGCATGCTTCGGCACGTGGCGCACCGGCGAAGCCTTCTAGCTTCGCCTGCTCCTTTTCCGTGCAATGCTGAGTCCCAACCGGGTAGCCCGTCAGCCCCTGGTCATTCCCGGGTGTTCCCGCCCCGCACGGGAGGAATCTCTCACCGCTCTCCCGACATCTGCCAACAACCTCTTCGTCGAACACAGCTCAGCATGGCGGCCTGCTATACAATCAACTCCTTGACCAACTCCTCCACTGACGTGAGCCGCTTGAACCACCCCTTCGGCACCACCCGCAAGGCCGGTCGCGGCGCCTTGTACCCCTGCGCGTTCCCCTTCGTATGCCTGGCCTCCTTCAACTCCTCCAGCGGCGGCAGCGGCTGCCCCGGCTCTCCCAGCCACAGGAACTCCTTCAGTTCGAGCGTTTCCGGATCAAACCGCGTCCAGATCACGCAGCTCCCGGGCCGCTCCCACAAACTCCTGTGCACGTTTACCGCCCTGGCTCTTCCGCCAATCTTCGAGGTCTTCAACTGCACGGGCCGAGTGACGCCATCCCGCACCAGGACCACGTCGACGCCGGCGGCGTCCACCTGCGGCTTGTAGACCTCCAGCGGCTTCCGCCAGTCGTTTCGCCACGCCACTCGCATCAGTTCGCCCAGGAGCAGGTGCTCCAGCATCGCCTCTCGGTAGCTGGAGTACAGGTAGTGAGCCGCATTGGCGCTTTCCTCCTCGAGCTCCTCTTCCTCCACCTCACCCGGCTCGTCATCCTCCGCCGAGCCCTGGAACGCGGACTGCCCCACCTCCGCAGCGCCAGGCGCCACGCTCTCGCCGGCAACCGCCACCTCGGCGACGGCCGGCCCGTCTCCCTGCTGCCAGGCCACCCACTTCCGCCAGAGCGGCCAGTACTGCTCGTCCACCTCTGCCTGGTCCGGCCACAGCGGACGGTCCAGGCGAGAGGCGTGTACCGGGTCCTCGACTCGGCAGAGCCGGTACGTCCCGGGCCCGACCCGGGTGAGGTAATTGTAGACAACGCCGTGTGCCTTGGGTGACGACGCGCTCACACGCGCGGTGATGTGCGTGACCACCCCGGAGCGCTCGTCGCCAAACAGGCGCTTGACCTCATCCTGCAGCTCCCGCGTGGTCACCACCTCGCGCCCCTTCTCGTGCAGGCTGGCAGCCGCAAGCCAGACCTCGACATGGATCTTCACCCTCGTCCCTCCCAGCGTGCGGAGATTGGGCTCAATTGGCGGCCGGCTCCCGGACGGCGTACGGCACCCTCGGACCGGTCGGCGAATTCGCAGCAAACCATCCCAACCTGTGCGACGGCTCACCAGTGTAAATTGTAACAAAGGGCAGTGACAGCATGTTGTCACTGCCCACATTTACGTTTATCCCGTGAAGGATTTTCCACCCCACTCCTGAACACTTACCCTCGTAACACCCACGCAGGAGGTGACCCCCGTGCCCGGCTGGCAGTACCGGGAAGGCGCATTCGTCTACGAAGCCCCCGGCGTCACCGTCACCATCGACCAGCACGCCGGACCCGCGGCCGCCGTGCCGGCCTACCGGCCCGACCTGGCGGACGCCCTGCCCGGCTGCTCCCCCTTCCTCCTCTGGGAGTGGGCCCAGTACCGGGTCACGGTAGCGCCGCCCCTTCCGGGCATCGTCCTCCACGTGGGCGACCAGGTCGTCCGGCCGGTCGCAGACGGCGTCTACCTCTTCCGCTACGAGAACGCCCTCGGCGCCTCCCGCATCCGCCTGGCCGGCGCGCCCGTCCCCGACCTCCCCGTGGAGGTCATCAGCCACAAGCTGGCCGGCGACGGCCTCGCCAGTTACCCCCGCCTCTACCGGGCCGTGGTCCGGCAGATCACGGGCGAGCTCCTCACCCTCCCCTTCCACCTCACCGGCGCCACTGCCCACGCCACCCGCATCCACGACGGGCCGCCGTCGCCGCTCTTCACCCTCCACTTCCTCCGCCACCACCGCCGAGCCCTGGCGCAGGCGCTGGAGGCCGTCGGCCGCAGCCCTCACCGGGTGCTCACCCGGGAGGAGCTGGTCCGCCCCGTCGCCATGGCCACCCGGCTGGCCGGCGCCGCCCTCCGCTGGGGCCTCACCCACCCCGACAGCTGGGCGGTCCCCGCCGGGGACGGCGGCTGGTTCCGCCTCGGCGGCCAGGCAGTCCTGCCCGAGCGGCTGCTGCAGGAGCGGGCCGAGGAGACCTTCGACACCCACGAGAACCGCTTTGTGCGCCACTTCCTCCTCTCCCTGCGGCAGGCCTTGGACGGCGCCATCGCCCTGGTGGAAAGATATGGCGGCGGGCGGGGCCATCTCCGGGCTGTCAGCGCCGTTCAAACCGCCCCTGGAGCTGCCAGTGAGGGCGTTCCCCAAGATGACAGCGCCGATCAGACCGTCCCCCGGGTTACCAGTGAGGGCAACCCCCAAGGTGACAGCGACGAACAGACGGGCCCCCGGGCTACCAGTGCCAGTGAGGGCGATCGCCACGCCGACCTCGCCGGGCAGAGCGGCCCCCACGCTGACCCCGCCGTGCAGGGCGGCCCCCACGCTGACCGCAGCGGTCCGACTGATCTCCGGGCAGAGCTCACCACCCTGGCGCACCACCTGGACGAGGCCCTCGCCTGGCCCTGGTGGGACGAGGTGGGCGAGCTGGTCCACCTGCCCGAGCAGTCCACCGTGCTTCTCGGCAAGGACGGCTACCGGGAGCTCTGGGCCCTCTACCCCGAGTTTCTGCTGGGCCGGTCCCCCTTCGGCTACGGCCTCGAACGGGCCATCGCCGCCCGGGACGTGGCCACCCTCTACGAGTACTGGTGCTTCTTCCGGCTCACCCGCGCCCTGGAGCCCGCGCTGGGTCCGGCCCGGCTGGAGCCGAGGCTGGACGAGACCGGCGGCCTCGACTGGCGCACGGCCGCCCGCTTCGGCGACGGGGGCTGGCGTCTGGTCTTCAACCTGCCAGCCCGGGGCGGCCGGGAGAGCTACAGCCTCGGGCTCCGGCCGGACTTCACCCTCATCGGCCCCGCCGGCGTCGCCCTGGTGCTGGACGCCAAGTTCCGGCTGGACGCCCCCCGCCCGGACCTGGACGAGCCCGACCGGGCGGAGGCGTCGCCCCAGGCGGCGGACCTCTACAAGATGCACACCTACCGTGACGCCCTGGGGGTACGGGCCGCGGTCGCCCTCTACCCGGGTGACCTGGCCGTGTTCTACGACCGCCGCACCCGCCGGCGGCGCACGGACCTGACGCTTCACGAGCTGATCTTCGGCGACTTCGAAGGGGTCGGGGCGCTCCCGCTCCGGCCCGAAGGAGGTACGGAGCCGTGCATGATTTCCTGACTGCCGCAACCGCCCGAAGCCTCCACGAGCGGCTCCTCCGCCGCGGCTACCGCTTCAGCCCCGAGCAGGTGGCCACCTTCTACGCCGCCCTGAAGGCCAAGGGCTTCGTCATCCTCTCCGGCCTCTCGGGCACCGGCAAGACCAAGCTGGCCCAGGAGTTCGCCGCCGCCCTGGGCCTGGACGACGACCACTTTCTGCTGGAGCCGGTGAAGCCCGACTGGCGGGACAACACGGGATTGATGGGCTACTGGAACCCGGTGACGGGCAAGTACGCCGCCACCCGCTTCCTCCGCTTCCTCCTCGCCGCGGCCGAGGAGTACGGTAGCGCCCGGACCCCAACCCGCAGCGAGGACCTGAAGGGCTACATCCGCCGCCGGCTGGGCGAGGCCGGCGTGCAGGCGCATCTCCAGCGCCACCGGGATGCCCTGCAGGCGATCGGCGACCGGGACTGGACCGACGACCAGCTCCGCCGCCTCTGGCAGGACTGGTACAACGGCATCGGCCGCCTGCGGCCCGTGGGCACGATGCAGGTTGACGGGGAAACGCTCCGCCGTGCCACGGCGCGCCTGGCCGACACCTCCCTGCCCCTGGCGCAGCGGGCCCTCGGGGCGGTGAAGATCCTGCGCGCCGCCGGCGTGGACGTGCCGCTGCGCGTCCGGGTCATCCGGGCCCTCGCCACCCTGGTGCCCGGCCGCGTCCCGGCCGTGGCCAAGAGGTCCACGCTGCGGGCCGCCTGCCACGCGCTGGGTCGCCCGAACGTCGCCATCAGCAGAAGGTCCGAGGAGGCCGAGTTCCGGCACCTGGAGCACGCCTGGGAGGTCCTGGCGCATGCGTGCGCCGAGCTGATGCCGGAGCTGGACCTCGACCCGGCGGACGGTGCTGCCTTCACCCTTGTCGTGGAACTGGCAGCCGAGTACGAGAAGGGCCGGCGGCGGGGAAGCGGGGCAGTCCCGGATGGCACTGGGGACCAACCGGAGGATGTCGCGACGGACGCAGCGGCAGACACGGAAGAGGAAGCGGCTGAGGACGAGTCCCAGGAGGAGCCCGTCCGCCCCTACATCGTGGTGCTGGATGAGATGAACCTGGCCCGCGTCGAGTACTACCTGGCGGACATCCTGAGCGTGCTCGAGTCCGGCCGCCGGGAAGACGGCTTCACCCGCGGCGAGATCCACCTCCACGGGCAGGCCGGCGACGTCACGGCCGCCGGCGGCCTCCGGGTACCCCCGCGCCTCCGGCTGCCGCCCAACCTCTACTTCGTGGGCACCGTCAACGTCGACGAGACCACCTTCGCCTTCAGCCCGAAGGTTCTGGACCGGGCGTTCACCATCGAGGTGAAGGACGTCGATCTGAGGGACTACCCGCCCGAGGTGGAGCCCACCCCTGCGGGCGGGGACGGGGTGGACGAGGCGCTGCTCGCCGACTTCACCCGGCAGGGACGGTTCGCCCAGATCACCAAGGCCGACGTGGCCGCCTGGGGGCGCAGCCGCCGGGAGTACGTGGCCCTGCTGGACGAGCTCAACCAGGCGCTCCTCCCCCACGACCTGGGGTTCGGCTACCGGGTGGTGGACGAGATCCTGGCCTTCATGGGTGCCCTGCGGGAGTCGCCGCTGCGGCACGCGCTGTCCGAGGACGAGGCGTTTGACGCCGCCGTGATGATGAAGGTGCTGCCCAAGTTCCACGGGCCGCTGAACCGGGTGAAGGCCCCCTTGGAGGCGGTGATCGACTGGGCCGGCGAGCGGTTCAAGAAGACGCGCAAGAAGGCGGCGCAGATGCTGGAGCGGGCGAAGCTGGCCGGCCACACCCGGTTCGCCTGACGGCAGCCGGTGCCAACCGGATAACGCAGGCCATCCAACCACGCCCACGCACCCGCCGGTCGGCTTCCTGCCAGTCCCGCCGGGCCACTGCACCCGGGAACAGGGCAAACACGTATCGCCATCGAAGAATCAAAGGAATGGTCTTACTCCACCTGAGCAGGGAGGTCATCCCGTGATACCCACCCCATCGGAATGTGAGCGCCCCCTGCTGGAGGCACTCATCGAACTGGGCGGGCAGGCCGAGACCAAAGCCGTGTATCCCGCCGTCAGGAAGCGGCTGACCAGCATGACGGATGCGGAAGCCACCGAGACACTTCCCTCAGGCGAACCCAAGTGGATCAACCGCGTGCGCTGGGCCAGGCTCATGCTGGTCAAAAAGGGCCAGATGGACAGCCCGGCAAGGGGGATCTGGCGGATCACAGACGCCGGCCGGGAGCGGATTGCAAAGAGCGAGGCCGGCCAGGTTGCGGTTGGACCGGAGCCGGAAGTTGTGCCCGCAGTTTCCGCGGCCCCTACGCTGGTTGACCTGTATGAGGCGTACGAACGGGACTTCCGCCGCCAGCTGCTCGAGCGACTGTGCGAACTCGACCCCTACCAGTTTGAGGTGTTCGCACAGAAACTGCTACGTGCGTACGGATTTGTCGACGTGAAGGTCACGTCCAAGAGCGGCGACGGCGGAATCGACGGCTATGGTCGCCTGCGCGTCGGCCTCGCGACCATGCGCGTCGCGTTTCAGTGCAAGCGCTGGGAGGGCAACATCGGGCGGCCGGAGATCGACAAGTTCCGCGGCGCCATCTCCGGCGACTTCGAGCAGGGCATCTTCTTTACAACCTCCGACTTCACCAAGGGCGCCATGGAAGCCTCGATCAAGCGCGGCGCCGTTCCCATTGTGCTGATCAACGGCGAGATGATCGTCGACATCATGATCCGGACGGGGTTCGGCGTGGAGCGCAGACCCCTGGAGCTCTATTTTGACCGGCTGGACACCATCTTCGAGGACGAGGCGTAAACAACCTCACCGCAGAGCAACCGCGCACGTAACCCATGCGGAATGGAGAGCCGTGGTCCTCGCCTGCCCGGAAAGCGGCGAGACCCGTGCCCTCACCCACCGCATGGGTTATCTCGCGCCGCCGGGCGTTCCGCCTGCGGCCATGCTCGGCATCACCTTCCCCCGCGCCGCGGCGGCCGAGATGAAGGCCCGCCTCGCCCGACGCATCCCGCCCGCCCCGGCCCGGCAGGTCCGCCTCTTCACCTTCCGCGGCCTGGCGTATCGGATCCTGAAGGCCGCCCGGGGGCGCCCGCAAGGCCTGGACGTGCGCGGACTCACCGACCCGACCCCTGAGGAGACCGATGCGGTAGAGGGCACTTTCGGCGGCTGCAGGCCATGCTGGCAGACGGCCGCCTCACCCTGGCCGGCCGTACCCAGGAGGAGATCCCCTTCGGCATCGTGATCTTCGAGGCGGAGACGGAGGCGGAGGCCCGGGCGATCATGGAGGGCGACCCCGCCGTGCAGGCCGGTGTCATGTCGGCCACGCTGCACCCCTACCGGGTCGCCCTCATCCGCCGGGCATGAGCTGCGGCCGGGCTTCATGGGGGTGCCCCGGTACAGGCCGGCAGCGGTCATGCCGCCGGACCGGTAGACGTCTCTTCCGCCTCTTCTGCCTGCTCTTCCTCGCCCTCGCCGGCCACGGTGCAGAAGACGACGACGGTGTCGGGATCCTCCAGCACCTTCACGCCGGGCGGCACCGTGAGGCTGGCAACGGTCACGGGCCCGGGCTCCGTCACCCCGGAGATGTCCAGGGTGATGGCTTCCGGAATCTCCGTGGGCCGGCACTCGATCTCCACCTCGTCCAGCTCGTGGGCGACGACCAGGCCCCGGCGCTGCAACTGGTCCTTCCCCACCACGACGATGGGCACCGTGAGGGTGATCGTCCGGTGGATATCGACCTGCAGGAAGTCGACGTGAATAACCTGATTGGTCAGGATGTCCCGTTGCAGCTCCTTGATCACCACCTGCCGGGGATTGGCCTCCCCTTCCACCTGAATGTTGATGAGGTGGCCGCGGCCGTGCCGGTCAACCAGCCGCTCCAGTTGGGTCGCGCGCACGGCGACTGCCAGCGACTCCACACCAGGACCGTAGATGACACCAGGCACGAACCCGGTCCGCCGCAGCCGCCGGCTCGCCCGGGAACCGGTGTCCCGGGGTATGGCCTCCAACTGCAACACTGCACTCATCGACGATCCCTCCTGTCCAGATGGTCTGGCAGGCGCTCCGGGTCGCCCGGAACACCCCTACATGAATATTATACAGTACCGCTTCCCGCAGCGATTCGGGAAGCGCCTCTCCCACGTATGCGAAGGCAGGGCGGCACCAGCGCCCGTCGGCGGCTTCGCGGGCTGGCCGAGCCTCACAGCAGCGACCGACCCCTGTGACAGCCGAGCGTCACAGGGGTCGGTGCTTGTCTCACCGCTTCCTGAAGTGCAAGCAGTACGTGTGCACGATGTTGCTCACCCAGTGGATCCCCACGGCAAACGGCTTCATGCCCACGTCGTTCTGGCACCACAGCGTCGTGCCCACGTAGTCGTACTTCCCGTCCGCTCCGCACAGCCGGCGGACCAGGTCCCAGGCCAGCGGGTACAGGATGTGATCCCGCTTGACGTTCTTCACCACCACCGTCAGGTGCCCGCCGTCGACCAGCTTCGCGGCGACCTGCTCGTAGACCGACTGCAGCAGCGCCAGGAACGTGTCGTAGTCCTCGATGTTACCCAGGTCCCGCGCATCATCCGAGTACACCAGGGGCAGGTTCCTCTGCCGCCCCGCCCGCTGGTTCTCGCTCCCCGGATTCGTCAGCATCGACCAGTACGGCGGGCTGGTGACGACATAGTCGAACTGCAGGCCGGCCAGCTCCGGAATCCCGTCCAGCCTCGTCGCTTCCCCCTGAACGATCAGCCCCACGGGGTGGGCGCCCGACGGCGAGGGCTGCGCCCTCTCCCGCGCCACCCGCTCCCGGGCGATCCCGGTGTAGTGGGGCGTCAGCTCCACCCCGTACCCGTGGCGCCCCGTCCGGATCGCGGCCACGACGGTGCGGCCCGTGCCCACCATCGGGTCGAAGACCCTGTCGCCGGGTTCGGTGAACAGATCCAGAAACTCCGCCACCAAGGTTTCCGGGTACTTGGCCGGATGCAGGATCTCCTTCGGCCGGCGGGGAGGCGGCTTGGGCGTCGTCCAGGCCGGGATCGGCCGCCCCGCTCGGGCGAGCCGGACCCCGCGCGGCGTGAGCGGGTCAGCCGGCCGGCCGTCGTCATCGGCCTGCAGGAACAGGCAGTAGTAGATCCGGCCTTCCCCCTCGACCAGCCCGACCTTCTCATCCCGCAGCCGCAGGTGGCGGCGGGATGCCACCGCTACCGACCAGGGCAGGGGAAACCCGGCCCCGCCCGGTCCGGGGGCGCCCACGACGAGTCCGCAGTAGCGCCTGGGTGCCAGCAGCCGCCGCAGCGCCCGTGAAACGACGTCCGCATAACCGGTGAGGTACGTCGTCAGGCTCTCCTCGTCCACGATCAGCCGGCGGAGGTCAATGAAGATGAAGTCATACGTCAGCCCGGCCTGCTCAGCCTCGAGCAGAAGCCTGGCCACACCGTCGAAGCTGTCACAGCGGTTGTGGGCGTCGACCAGGCGCGGGGCCGGAATCCGGCCCGGGTCGATGTCCGCGAAGCCGATGATGAGGCACCGGGACGGCTCCCCATCGGGCCAGACGGCTTTCGTGAAGAAGCAGATGCACTCCTCCACGAGCGCCTGGGACGAGCGATGTCGGAAGAAGCTCTTCTGGAACTTCATCCAGTCCTTATAGGAAAGGTCGTTCATCCGGTTCGGTGGGCCGGGCCGCTTGGGAGCCGGCCGCTCCTCACCGCCGAAACCGAACCTCAGTTGCTCCATACTCGGCTCCTTTCCCGGAGGCCCGACGGTTCCGGAAACCTGGCCACGCGGAGGCCCTTTCACTAAACATTTCGACAACTAACCGGCGAATCCTTTGGTTGGAATGTGGAGGGTGGGATGGCCAGCGAACCCGAAATGTTCGTTATAGTAGTCCTCGGCAGTGTATCCGCCGGAATCCAGCCTGGGAGGTCTGTGCAGATGACCAACTCGCCCACGGATAAGAGAGCCCTGGAGTTAAACGCCCGGGGCCGCCGACTCATGCAGCATGGTCACTTCGAGGAAGCCATCCCCTACTTCAAGAAGGCCTGGAAACAGGCGGGGCTCCTCGCCGCCCTCAACAACTGGGCCACGGCGCTGTACAGCCGCCCGTCTCCATCCTCGGGCGGCTGCGCATGCTGGGCATCCTGCACGTGGGCCGGATGCAGGTCGACGGGCGGAACCACAAGGTGGCCGTGGTGCCGGTGGAACTGCGGCCGCCTGCTGACGCCGTAAGACCGAAGTGTGCAGACATGGTCGGCATGGCTCCGGCGGGGGACCGGCGGGTGATCCGACCGGAGTTCACCGGGCAGGCCATCGTCTTCGACAGCGAGGAGGAGTGCCACCACGTGCTGAGACGCGGGCTGATCCAGCCCGGCCGCGTCCTGGTGGTGCGCTGGCGCTGAGGAGCGTCCCCGGCACCGTGCTGGTCACCGATCCTGGTCGCTGGGGCGCGCAGCTCGTGCCTATGAAGGCGGTCGCTGGGGGGAACTGGGAGGCGGTTCGGCGCGGCGCTGCACTGCACATTCTGCGCGGATGCCGCCCCTAGGAGCCTGTCCGGGTAACCGCACGTGAGATAGGGGCAGACTCCCAATGATTG
>JAAROH010007911.1_pt1 | contig 23754 bp, 20 predicted proteins | sample 7248631 | NCBI WGS metagenome assembly JAAROH01 (sample SAMN09772309, study PRJNA484901) | compost metagenome | isolation source: Vermicomposting unit | place: India
ATATTCACTGACGCGTTAGTATGACATTTTCACTGACGCTTGACACAAAAGAATGTATATTTCTTTTTAGCCCGAAATCAAAAGTGATCGACCCGGAAAAGAGCCTTCAAGTTTTTCAGAAGTTTCGCCTTTGCCATTCATCTCCGGCCCCCCATTGCTTCCGTGCGTTTCCCTTTTTCCATGAGGAAAAGAAAATACCGATAATGGGCCGCATGGTCCGGAAGCGCCGGGGACGATTTTTGTCCGATTTCGCCGCTACAAGGGATCGTGACGGATTACAGCCGTAATAATTTTTCCCGTTCCGCCTGATACGGCACGGTCCTGTGCCGGCGGCACAGAGTTGTTATTTCCCTTGCTTGGGAGGAACCGGAAACCGTCCGGCTCGCCCCGGACCCTTGAAAACATTCCGTCGGAAATCTTCCCCGTCCGAAAAATGTCCCGTTTCCCGTTCCCTTCCCTGTTCCATTTCAATATTCTTCAATGATTTCTTCGATAAACAGATCTTTATGGTTCTCCAGGGAAATGACCTCGTCGTTCTTCACCAGCTTTATGATCGGCCTCGTTAAATTTTTCGGATCAATAAACAGGATTTTTGCCACGTCCCCGTTGGAAAGGAGGACGTGGGAATGGATGGAATATTGGGCAATATAGGACATGAAGGATTGCAAGATGGAAAGGTCGAATTTTCCGACCATATCATACATCATCATTTCAATCGCTTTGAAGGGAGATACTTTGTCCTTGTAAGAACGGGCGCTGATCAGCGCATGGTAGACATCGGCAACGGCGATCATTTTCGCGTACGGGTGGATATTCTCCTTTTCCCCCATCGGGTAACCGCTTCCATCCAGCCTTTCATGATGCTGCAAAATCCCCATCTTCGCGCTGTTGGATAAGGAGGGGGTATCCTTCACCATCTTGTAACTGATAACCGGGTGTCTTTTTATTTCCGCGTACTCTTTTTCCGAAATCTCCTTGTTTAAGTAGATTTTCCGGTTCATTTTCGCCATGCCGGCATCGCACAGGCAGCCGGCCAATGCGATCTGATAGCAATCCCCTTTTTTCATGTTCATTTTATGGGCGATATATCCGGTAATCAGGCCGACGGAGACGCAATGGTGGTAAATGTAATCGTTGCGCTCCACAAAATTTTGCAGCATCAACAATTTATTGGGATATTTCAGGAATTTCTCCAGCAACGGAATGAAAAATTCCCGGATGGTCTGGATGTGAACCGGCAGCCCGTTCTGCCATTTTTCAAATTCCTTCTTGAACAATTGAACGCCGGTCAAATATTCCGCAAAAAGATCCGTAGCGATGATCTTTCCGCCGTTTTTTTCCGATAAGGGAAGTTTCCCTCCGCTTTCCGCGGAATTTTTTGTTTTGTCGTTTTCGGGCCCGGCGGATTTCATTATTTCCGAAACCGTTTTTGCCGGAGGCTCTTTTTTCGGCCGTTCTTTGCTGTTCTCATCGACATGGACTTCCTCGATTAAAAACGCCTCCAAAACATCGATAATCTGCCGGGTGACGACCGTGTTTTTCGGTACGATCGGCCTATTGCTCTTGCTGTAGACATCCTCGAGGATCCGGTACCCTTCCCGGAGCTGTTTAACCTTCCTCTTCATCTTCTTTTCACCTGAAATCCCTTGGTATATTTATATTTTAGCCAATTCCCGGGCGTTGTTCTATATCTTTTTGCAAAAGGTGTTCCGTTTTGTTGATATTTTTGAAAAATTCCGTCTCGCATGGAGAAAAAAACTGCCGAAGGAAGTACCGTCTTCCTTCCTCCGGCAGCCGTCCATGGCCGCGAAGGGGAAACAGGAGCGCCGCATCTTTTCCGTTCCGATCGTCACTCGCTCTCCGTTTCCTCTTCTTTTTCCACCTTCGCGAGGGCGGAAACATAGTCATTTTCTTCCAAGTTGATCAGCTTTACCCCCGATGCGATCCTGCCGGTTTGGGAAATATCGGAAACGGCCATGCGGATCAGGATCCCGCTGTTTGTAATGACCATGACATCCTCATCTTCCTTGACCGCCATCATCGCCACCACGGGGCCGGTTTTTTCCACGATGTTATAGGTTTTTATTCCCTTTCCGCCCCTTCCCTGCAACCGGTATTTTTCCTGGTGGGTCCGTTTGCCGAACCCCTTTTTCGTCACGGATAACACATATTGGTCCTCTTCGATGATTTCCATGCCGATCACTTCATCGTCGCCGGACAGGGTGATCCCCTTCACCCCCGATGCGTTCCGTCCCATCGGCCGGACGTCCGTTTCCGGGAAACGGATGATCATTCCATTCTTCGTTCCGATCAGGATATCCTTTTTCCCGTCGGTCAACCGGACGGAAATCAGCTCGTCGCCTTCCCGGAGATGAATGGCGATCAAGCCGTTATTCCTGATATTCGTAAAATCGGACAGCGGCGAACGTTTGGAGATCCCGTGTTTCGTCGTGAAAAATAAATAGGATTGTCCGTCAATTTCCGAAACGGGGATGATCGCATTAATTTTCTCGTCTTTTCCGATCTCCAACAGGTTAATGACCGGGATTCCCTTGGCCGAACGCCCGTATTCCGGGATCCGGAAAGCCTTGAGCCGGTAAACTTTCCCCTTGTTCGTGAAGAACAAAACCGTATCGTGGGAAGAGGTGGTGATCATATGGGCGACGAAGTCGTCTTCGTTTGTCCCCATGCCTTGAATTCCCCGGCCGCCCCTCCTTTGGGAACGGTAGGCGGATATATCCGTCCGCTTGATATACCCCCGGTTGGTCAGGGTGATAATCACCTGTTCTTCCGGAATCAAATCTTCTTCTTCAATGTCTTCGGCCGAACCTTGAACGATTTCCGTTCTCCTTTCGTCGCTGAAACGCTCCTTGATATCCAGCAGCTCTTCACGGATGATTTCGACGATCTTTTCCTCATCGGACAATATCGCCTTCAAATGTTCAATGGTTTTGATCAGTTCCTGATATTCCTCTTCGATCTTCTCCCTTTCCAAACCCGTCAAACGCTGCAGGCGCATGTCCAAAATCGCCTGGGCTTGTTTTTCCGACAAGCTGAAGCGTTCCATCAAAGCCGGTTTGGCAATCTCGGCGGTTTTCGAGCTGCGGATGATCCGGATGACTTCGTCGATATGGCCGAGGGCGATCCTCAACCCTTCCAAAATATGCGCCCTCGCCTCCGCTTTGCGCAAATCGTATTCCGTCCGGCGGCGTATAATTTCCTTTTGATACTCCAAATAATAATGCAAGACTTGTTTTAAATTTAATACTTTCGGCTGCCCGTTTACGAGGGCGAGCATGTTCACGCCGAAGGTCGTTTGCATGGCGGTATGTTTGTACAAATTGTTCAGGATCACCTTCGCGTTGGCGTCCCGGCGGATCTCCATCACAATCCTTAAACCTTGCCGGTCGGATTCGTCCCTTAACGCGGTAATCCCGTCGATCTTTTTCTCGCGGACAAGCTCGGCGATTTTCTCGATCAGTTTGGCCTTATTGACCTGGTACGGGATTTCCGTCACGACGATCGATTGTTTTCCGTTGTCCGATTCCTCGATGACGGCCCTCGCCCGCAAGGTGATGGCCCCCTTGCCCGTTTCATAGGCCTTCCGGATCCCGCTTTTTCCGACGATGATTCCCGCCGTCGGGAAATCGGGGCCGGGGATATACCGCATCAATTCCTGGACGGTGATCTCCGGGTTTTTGCTCAAGGCGATGATCCCGTCGATCACTTCCCCGAGATGATGGGGCGGAATGTTGGTCGCCATGCCCACGGCGATTCCGGAAGCGCCGTTGACCAGCAAGTTGGGAAAACGGGCGGGCAAAACGACCGGCTCCTTCTCTTGGCCGTCGTAGTTATCCTGGTAATCGATCGTGTCTTTATTGATGTCCCGCAGCATTTCCATGGCGATCTTCGACATTCTCGCCTCCGTGTAACGCATGGCCGCCGCCGAATCCCCGTCAATGGAACCGAAGTTGCCGTGGCCGTCCACCAGCATATACCGGTAAGTGAAATCCTGAGCCATGCGCACCATCGTTTCATAAACGGCGGCATCACCATGGGGATGGTATTTGCCGATAACATCACCGACGATGCGGGCGCTCTTTTTATACGGTTTGTCCGCAGTTATTCCCAGTTCGTTCATCGCATACAGGATCCTGCGATGAACGGGCTTCAGCCCGTCCCGCACATCCGGCAAAGCCCTCGACACGATGACGCTCATCGCGTAATCCAAAAACGAAGTGCGCATCTCGCTGCTTATGTTCACTTCTTTAATATTGGAACTCGGTGTTTCAGCCATTTCCTGCTACCTCCTTGCCCGAAAAGCCGGACCGTTCCGCCGCCATAGAAACCTTTTTCCGGGCGAAAATATCAGATATCCAGATTTTTTACGTACAAGGCGTTTTCTTCGATGAATTGCCTTCTCGGTTCCACCCGGTCGCCCATCAGCATCTCGAAAGTCTCATCCGCCTCGATGGCGTCTTCCAGGCTCACCTGCAGCAGCGTCCGGTTTTCCGGATTCATCGTCGTTTCCCAAAGCTGCTCGGGGTTCATTTCGCCCAACCCTTTATAGCGCTGAATGCCGGGTTTCGGCTGGCTGGGAAGGGACTTCAGCACCTCTTCCAGCTGCTGGTCGTTATAGGCGTAATAAACTTTCCGGTTCTGCTCGATTTTGTAAAGGGGCGGCTGGGCGATGTAAATATAACCGGCCTCGATCATTTGCCTCATGTACCGGTAGAAAAAAGTGAGCAGCAAAGTGCGGATGTGGGCCCCGTCCACGTCGGCATCGGTCATGATGACAATTTTATGATAACGGGCTTTGGAAATGTCGAAATCCTCGCCGATGCCGGTGCCGATCGCCGTGATCATCGCCCGGACTTCATTGTTGGACAAAATCTTGTCCAGCCTCGCCTTCTCAACGTTCAAAATCTTGCCCCTGAGCGGCAATATGGCCTGGTAGTTCCGGTCCCGCCCCTGCTTTGCGGAACCGCCCGCCGAATCCCCTTCCACGATGTATAATTCGCTGACCGCCGGATCATTGGAGGTGCAATCCGCCAGCTTTCCCGGCAATTGGGAAACTTCGAGGCCGCTCTTTTTCCTCGTCAGTTCCCGCGCCCTTTTGGCGGCCACCCGGGCCCTGGCGGCGAGGACGCCTTTTTCGACGATCCTTCTGGCCACCGACGGGTTCTCCAGGAAAAATTTTTCCAAATGCTCGGAGAAAACCGCATCGGTCACGGTGCGGGCTTCCGAATTTCCCAGCTTTGTTTTCGTCTGCCCCTCGAATTGGGGATTCGGGTGCTTGATGGAGATGATGGCGACGATGCCTTCCCGGACATCTTCGCCGGTCAGATTTTCATCCTTATCTCGAAAAATATTATTTTTTCTGGCATAATCGTTGATCACCCTCGTCAGGGCGCTTTTGAACCCGGATTCGTGGGTTCCCCCTTCATAGGTATGGATATTGTTGGCAAAGGAGTAGATTAAACTCATATAGCTCGTATTGTATTGGAAAGCCACTTCAATATGGATGCCGTCCCGGTTTCCTTCGATGTAGACCGGATCGTGGAGCACTTCCTTGTTCTTGTTCAAATGGGCGACATAGGACAGGATGCCGCCTTCGTAGAGGTATTCGTCCCTCCGGTTGTTCGCCCTTCTGTCTTCGATGGTTATTTTTAGCCCTTTATTCAAAAACGCCAATTCCCGCAGCCGTTTTGCCAAAACTTCGTAGTCAAACTCGACGGTTTCCGTAAAGATTTCCGGGTCCGGGAGGAAACGGGTCGTCGTTCCCGTCCGGTCGGTTTCGCCCACCACCTTTAAATCGCAGCAGGGCACCCCCCGGGAATATTTTTGATAATAGATTTTTCCGTCCCGGTGGACATATACTTCCATTTCAACGGAGAGGGCGTTGACGACGGAAGCCCCCACGCCGTGGAGCCCGCCGGACACCTTATAACCGCCTCCGCCGAACTTTCCGCCCGCGTGAAGGACGGTATGAATGACTTCGACCGCCGGTCTCCCCATTTTCTCATGGATTCCGACCGGAATCCCCCGTCCGTTGTCCCGGACGATGATGCTGTTGTCCTTTTCGATAATGACATCGATTTGGGTGCAAAATCCCGCCAGCGCTTCATCGATACTGTTATCGACGATTTCCCAAACGAGATGGTGCAATCCCTTCGCACCTGTCGTTCCTATGTACATGCCCGGACGTTTGCGGACTGCTTCCAGTCCCTCCAAAACCTGGATCTGGCTTTCATCGTAAGTCGTCGCTTCCACTTTTCTATCTTCCAAGGCCATCGACTCAATCACCTGCACTTTCCTGTACGTATTCGTACATCAACAATGTTGCCCCCTTTTCGGGAGAACGAAATATCGGGATCGGAAATGCCGGGGAAAATCGGGGAACCAAGTTATTCTTTTGCGATTTTCCCGTTTGAGACAATAAAAAAATAAGCGTCTTTTAAGGCTTGGTGGTCAATTCCGTCAATTCCGGTGGCGGTGATGAATGTTTGAACCTTTCCCGAGATCGTCGTCAACAAAAGGGATTTCCGGAAATCATCCAGTTCCGACAACACGTCGTCCAACAATAAAACCGGATATTCTCCGATTTCCGAACGGATGAGATCGATTTCCGCCAATTTCAGCGAGAGGGCGGCGGTCCGCTGCTGCCCCTGAGAACCGTAAGTTTGGACTTCCCGGTCGTTTACGCAAAAGATCAAATCGTCCCTGTGGGGACCGTAGAGGGTCGAACCCCGTTCGATCTCCTTGTTTTTTCCCTTTTCGAATTTTTCCTGGTATTTATTAATCATTGTTGTCAAATCGTCTTCTTCCGATACGTCGGCCGAAGAGCAATAACGGATCGTAAGGCGCTCTTTTCCGCTGGTAATGGACGAGTGGATGTCCGTCGCCCATTTTTCCAGGCTTTGCAAAAATTCGAAGCGGCGCCGTACGACTTTCGCGGCCAGTTGAATCAGCTGTTCCGTATAAATTTCCAAAAGATGGCCGTCCGCCTGTCTCTTTCCTTGCAACATCTTCAAATATTGGTTCCGTTGCCGCAATATTTTTTGATATTGGCTGATTTCGTACAAATAGACGGGGGAAATTTGCCCGATCTCCATGTCCAAGAAACGTCTCCGTACAAGCGGGCTTCCCTTTACGATGTTCAAGTCTTCCGGAGCAAACAGGACCACGTTCATATTGCCGACGTATTGGCTTAAACGGCGCTGCTCCAAATGATTGCATTTGGCGATTTTTCCCTTTTTTGAGATGATGATCTCCAGCGGCAAACGGGAATGCTGTTTATATACTCTTCCTTCTATTTTAGCATAATCTTTTTCCCATTGGATAAGTTCTTTATCATTCGCGGTCCGGTGGGATTTGGCCATCGCCAGTACATAGATGGCTTCAAGAAAATTCGTTTTTCCCTGGGCGTTTTCCCCGATGATCACATGGATGCCGTCCGCCAACGGCATCGACAGCTGATCGTAATTGCGAAAATTTTTTAATTGGATCTCTTGGATATGCATGAATCTATCATTCACCCGCTGAACGTTTTATGAAAAATTTGCCGCTTCCGGGAACGAAAACTTCGTCGCCGTCCCTCAATTTCCGTCCCCTTCTCGTTTCCCTTTCCCCGTTGACGTACACTTCCTCCGTTTGCAGGAAACGTTTCGCCGCCCCACCGGTGGAAATCAAATCCGTGAGTTTTAAAAACTGGCCGAGGGTAATATATTCCGTATCGATGTTCACTGTCTTCATCGTTTTCGGGTTTCCTTTCGCCGTATTTTTTCCCATATCTTAATTTTACTAAAATTTTTGTGAGAAACAAAGGCGGCTTCCCTTCCGCAAACGCCCCGCTTCTTCGGCATGGCTTCCGCGGACCTATTTCCGATTTTTGCGTGCTGCCAACATCTGAACAACGGAGCCTTCCCGTTTTTGGTCAAAAACGTTTTCGGACAAAAACCGGGATCAACCGTCCTTCCCGTCATCTTTTTCAGGCGCCTTTTCCGTCCTTCCCGTTTCCTTGACCGGCTGGCTCCGCTTTGCCGTTGTCCGCGAGAAACAGGGGTTTCCCGCTCCTTCCTTTACCTGGCAGAAGGCGGAGAACCGGGAACGTTCATGCAAGCCGCTTCCGAAAAAGAAAAGGGGCGTCCCGAGCCGGAATCCGGCCGGAAAACACCCCGAAGCGGCGGACGGGCCGATTAAAAGGTGCGGACGGGAAGCAAGAGCTGTACGAGCGAATCGTCATCGTCGGTTTTGATGACAAAGGGACGCATCGCACCGGTGAAGTAAATCGTCAATTCCGTTCCGTCCGCAGCCCGCAAGGCGTCCATCATATACAAGGCGTTGAAGGAAATTTTAATGTCTTCCCCTTCCATGGACAGGCTCCTGATCTTTTCCACCACCTTGCCGACTTCCGGGGTATAGGAGGAAATTTCGACGGTATTTTGATCCACCGTTGAAAATTTGATCACGTTGTTTTTGGCCTCCCGGGCGAGAAGGGAAGCCCGGTCCACCGCCCCGTAATATTCCTTGGCGTCCAGCTTGACGACGGTTTTGCTGTCCGTCGGGATCAGCCGGGAAGTGTCGGGATAATTTCCTTCAAGCAGCCTCGATAAAAACAGCATATTCTTCGCTTTAAAGAGGATATGGTTGCCGGTGATGACAATTTCCACCTGATCCCTCGAATCGTCGAGAATTTTTACGAGTTCGTTCAGGCTTTTCCCGGGGATGACGATGTTATAGACTTTGTCGCCGCCGGATGAGGAATTCAACGGCACCTTTTTCATGGCGAGACGATGGCTGTCCGTCGCCACGGCCGTCAATTGATTGTTTTCGATTTTCCAATTGACGCCCGTCAGAATCGGGCGGGTCTCCGATGTGGAAACGGCGAAAACCGTTTGCCGGATCAAAGTTTTTAACAGGTCCGCCGGAAGGGTGAAGGCCCCGTCCTCGGAGATCTTCGGAAGCCGCGGGTATTCCTCCGCATCCAGGCCGTTTAAATTATATTCGATGTTCCCGGAGCGGATGATCGTTTTGAAGTGATCCACCACTTCAAGATCGATCACCGATTCCGGGAGCTTTCTGACGATTTCGCTGAAAAAGCGGGCCGGCAGGACGATCGCTCCCGTTTCGATGATCTCCGCGTTTTCCTTGTCTTCCTCTTCCGCAGGGATGAACGATTCGATGGAGATGTCGGAATCGCTGGCCGTCAGTTTAATGCCTGCTTTATCCGCCTCAATTTTGATGCCGGTAAGGATGGGAATGGTGGTGCGGGTGGCCACCGCTTTCAGCACATCCTGGATGGCGGCCGTCAACCGATCCTTCTGGGTAAAAAATTTCATTGGCATATCCTCCAATATTTATTAATAAAATAATAAGATCAAGACATTAACAGCAGTAATATGGGATGTGGATATGTGGATAACCTTCCGCGACAGGGAAAAAATACAGTCTGTCCACATGTGGACAAACTGTGCATCAATGACCGGAGTTATTCACAGTGTTCACAGCCTTAACGGATCAGCTTGTTTTTGATTTCTTCCAATTGCTTCAGAAACTGGGGATCTTCCTGAATGAGTTTGGAGATTTTTTCATGGGCGTGGATGACCGTCGTATGATCCCTTCCCCCGAATTCTTCCCCGATTTTCGGCAAGGAAAAGTCCGTCAGTTCCCTGGCCAGGTACATGGCGATTTGCCTCGGGAAAGCCACCGACTTTGTCCGTTTCTTTGCCTTGAAGTCTTCCAGCTTCAGTCCGAAATATTCCCCGACCGCTTTTTGAATGTCTTGAATGGTCAGGACGTTCGGTTTGGAAGCCGGGATGATGTCTTTTAAGGCTTCGGCCGCCAATTCGGCGGTTATATCTTTGTTTTCCAAGGAAGAATAGGCAACGACCCGGATCAATGCCCCTTCCAGCTCGCGGATGTTGGAATCGATCTGATTGGCGATATAAATCATCACTTCGTTGGGAATGTCGAGTCCTTCCGCTTTCGCCTTTTTGCGGAGGATGGCGATCCTCGTCTCCAGATCGGGAGGAGTTATGTCGGTAATGAGCCCCCATTCGAACCGCGACCGCAATCGGTCTTCCAGCGTCGGGATTTCCTTGGGGGGACGGTCGCTGGAAATTACGATCTGCTTGCTTTCCTCATGTAGCGTATTGAAGGTGTGGAAAAATTCTTCCTGCGTCGATTCCTTTCCCGCCAAAAACTGGATGTCGTCGATGAGAAGGATGTCGACGTTCCGGTATTTGTTGCGGAAATCATCCGCCCGGTTGTCACGGATGGCGTTGATAAACTCGTTCGTAAATTTTTCTGAGGATATATAGACGACTTTTGCCGACGGATTATGCTCAAGGATATAGTGGCCGATTGCGTGCATCAAATGGGTTTTCCCCAATCCGACGCCACCGTATATGAACAGGGGATTGTACGCTTTCGCAGGGGCTTCCGCAACTGCTAAGGAGGCGGCATGGGCGAAGCGGTTGCCTGAACCGATCACGAACGTGTCAAAGGTGTATTTCGGATTGAGCATCGTCTGATAGTTTTCCGTCTGCTGGGCCTTTTTCCTGTTTATGGCGGTGCTGGCCGTTTCCTGATCCTCCGTATGGGCATCCGGGATGACAAATTTCAATTCCATTTCCGCACCGGTTAATTCGTGGATGATTTTCGCCAAGATTTGAGAATAATTGCCTTCCAGCCAATCCCGGGCAAATTCGTTCGGGGCCTCGACGATCAAAGTTTTTCCTTGAAGGGAAATGGCTTTCGTCGATTTTAACCATGTTTCGAAGCTCGGCTTGCTGATTTTCTTCTCGATAACCGCCAAGGTTTTCCCCCAGAGGTCGTCAATGCTTTCCAATCGGCTTCCCTCCCCGCCTGCTTATGTTCCTACAGGTTGGAATATTTTTTGCGAATCATAGTAGAATAATAAAGAAAGGATAATGACAAAATCCACAGATTGTGGACAAGTTTTTACACAACCCCTGAATATTTTATTCACATGTTATTCACAAACTGTGGATAAATCCCGTCCTGTGGATAATTATCCAAAGGGAAAACACATTTCATCATATCAAAAAATACTAGAATTCGCAATGCGTGGAGGGAAATATCCACAATATCATCAGGCGGTGGATATAAAGTTATTCACAGGGCTGAATATATGAAAAAATTGTCGATAACTTGTGAGTAAATCCGGGAACCCTGTCGAAAATTATCCACAATTTTATCCGGAAACCGGGCAGTTCCGGAAGCCGCGGAAGGACCGGTCCGTGTTGACAGTAGCCGAAAAATGCGGCTATAATGATAAGGACTTTTTTTGAACTGTTTTCCTCAATGGCTCAAACGGGGAGGTGTCATAGATGAAAAGGACGTATCAACCGAATAAACGGAAGAGAAGCAAAGTGCACGGTTTCCGTGCGCGGATGAGCACGAAAAACGGTCGTAAGGTTTTGGCACGCCGCCGCCGCAAAGGCAGAAAAGTATTGTCCGCATAGGCCACTGAAGTTCAGTGGTCTTTTTTAAAACGGGGAGATTCCAGGCAGGGTCAGATGTCAACGAAGCAGGTGCATACCGATGAAAAAGAAGTACCGGATCAAAAAGAGCGGGGAATTCCAGGAAGTTTTCCAGCGGGGAAAGTCCTTTGCCAACCGCCAGTTCATCATATACAAACTGGAGAAAGAGAACCAGGATCATTTCAGGATCGGGATTTCCGTCAGCAAAAAAATCGGGAAAGCGGTGACGCGGAACCGGGTGAAGCGGTTGGTGCGGGAAGTTTTCAAGGAATTAAAGAATGAGCTCACGCCGAACGCCGATTTCGTCGTCATCGCCAGAAAGCCGGCGGCGGACATGAAATACGAGGAGGTCAAAAAAAGCCTCCTTCATGTTTTGAAAATTGCAAAAGCGTTGAACCGGAACGGCGGCAAGGATAAAAGTTGAAAGATCCGGCGGAAAATTCAACGTTTCTGCGAAAAAGCCGATCGGCAGGAAGGAAAAAGGGAAGAAAATTGTGGTAAAATTTTTATAAAACGGGTTAATCTGAAAACGGGATCTCGCATTGCCCGAAATTTCACGGATGAATGAAGAATCTAAGGTCTGATATGGGAGGATACCTGTTAAGTGAAGAAAAAGACTGTTGGAATCGGTCTCATTCTGCTCATCTTCTTTTTGTCCGGCTGCTCGGACGTGAACGAACCGATTACGGAGGACAGCGAAGGATTTTGGAATCAGTTGATCGTCTATCCGTTATCCTGGCTGATCGTTTCCATTGCCGGACTGTTTCCCGGAAAATTCGGCTACGGGCTTTCCATCATTATCGTGACCATTTTTATCCGCATTTTGATCCTTCCTTTCATGGTCAGCCAGATGAAAAGTTCGAAAAAAATGAACCTGATCCAGCCTGAACTGGAAAAATTGAGGAAGAAATACAGTTCCAAGGATGCCGTCACCCAGCAGAAACTGAAGGAAGAACAGCTGAAATTGCTGCAGAAGTACGAGATCAATCCCCTTTCCGGCTGCCTGCCGGCATTGATCCAAATGCCGATCCTGCTCGGGCTTTACCATGCCATCGTCCGCACCGAAGAAATAAAAAGCCATTCGTTTTTATGGTTTGATTTGGCTGCCCGTGATCCTTTCTACATTCTGCCCTTCTTGGCGGGCGCGACAACGTTCCTGCAGCAAAAAGTGATGATGAGAGGCGTGCCCTATCAAAATCCGCAGATGCAGATGATGCTTTGGCTGTTGCCCGTCATGATTGTCGGTTTTTCCTTTTTCGTCCCGTCCGCATTGGTCTTGTACTGGATTGTCGGAAATCTCTTTACCGTGGTTCAATCCTGGTTCATTAAAATTCCGGAGCTCGAGGCCAGGGCTCGCGGAACTTTGGGAGGAAGAAAAAATTGAAGCAAGTGACCGCCACCGGCCAAACCGTTGAAATGGCCGTCCAATCCGCATTGAATGAACTGAAAACGACGAAGGACCGGGTCGAAATTAAAGTCATCGATGAAGGAAAAAGGGGTTTGCTCGGCATTTTCGGCTCCAGACCCGCGATCGTCAAGGTGACTTTGAAGACGGATCCTGTCGCGGAGGCAAAAAAATTTTTGCAAACCATCTGCGACGAAATGGATATCCCCGTTGTGATCCATGTGCGCACCGACAATCTTTTCATGCATATCGATCTGGAGAGCGAAAAGGCCGCCCTCCTGATCGGAAAAAGGGGGCATACGTTGAACGCCTTGCAGACCTTGACCCAGGCTCTCGTCAACCGCTACACGGACCATTATATGTCCGTCATTTTGGACGTGGAAAATTACCGGAGGAAAAGGGAAGAAAAGCTGACCGAGCTGGCGGAGCGCCTGGCGAAGAAGGTCGCCCGGGAGAAAAAGCCCTATTCTTTGGAACCGATGCCTTCCTATGAGAGAAAAATCATCCACAGCGCTTTGGCGGGTCATCCGGAAGTGACGACCTATTCCGTGGGGGAAGAACCGAAAAGGCATCTGGTCATCACCCCGAAAAACTGAGGATTTTTTCAAACTGTTTTCGTGGCAGAGGGGATTGCCATTGAAAACAGTTTTTTCTATGCAGTTTTTTTGTTTTCTTGTATAATACTGTGGATAACTTTGTTTCAACGGGATATCCACATGTGGAAATTTTTTTATCATTTGTTTATTCACATGTGGATTTATTACAATAAAATTACGGCCGTTTATCAACGTCCTTGCTTTCCGATTGTTCTTGCCGGATTTTTCCGATGTTCCTATAGATTTTTTCTTAAGCGTGGTGACCCATGATGGAGTTTGATACGATCGCAGCCATTTCCACGCCGATCGGGGAAGGGGCGATCGGCATCGTCCGCCTGTCGGGGGAAAAGGCGATCGAGATCGCGGACCGGGTGTTCCGGAGCCCTTCCGGGAAAAAGCTGCGGGATGTCCCGTCCCATACGATCCATTACGGATATATTTTCGACACGAAGGAAGAACGGAAAATCGAAGAAGTGATGGTAACGGTGATGAGAAAGCCGCGCACCTTCACGAGGGAAGATGTGGTGGAAATCAATTGCCACGGCGGCCTGCTTGCCACCAATCGGGTGCTGGAGCTCGTTTTGTCCAACGGGGCGCGGCTTGCCGAGCCCGGGGAATTTACGAAACGGGCCTTTCTGAACGGCCGCATCGACCTGTCCCAGGCGGAGGCGGTCATGGATTTGATCCGGGCGAAAACGGACCGGGCGATGAACGTGGCCCTCGGCCAATTGGAAGGCCGGCTCTCCAGGCTGATCAAAAAATTGCGCCAGGAAATTCTGGAAGTCCTGGCCCAGGTGGAAGTGAACATCGACTACCCGGAATATGACGACGTGGAAGAAATGACCCATCAAATGATGCTCCAAAAAGCGGAATATGTAAGGAAGGAAATCGAAAAATTATTGGCGACCGCCAGGCAGGGGAAGATTTTACGGGAAGGACTGAAAACGGCGATCGTCGGCAGGCCGAACGTCGGGAAATCCTCCTTGTTAAACAGCCTCGTTCACGAAAACAAAGCGATCGTCACCGATATTCCCGGAACGACAAGGGACGTGATCGAAGAATTCGTCAACGTCCGGGGGGTTCCCCTGAAGTTGATCGATACGGCGGGAATCCGGGAAACGGAAGACGTGGTGGAAAAAATCGGCGTGGAAAAATCCCGGAAGATGCTAAAAGAAGCGGATTTGGTTCTTTTTCTGTTAAATTACAACGAGGAATTGACGGAAGAAGACCGCGGGCTGTTTCATGCGATCCGGGATGCGGAGGCGGTCATTATTGTCAATAAAATCGATCTTCCGCGAAAAATCGATATGGAAGAAGTGAGACGGCTTGCCGACGGGAAAAAGGTGATTCCCGTTTCCGTGAAAGAGGAAAAGGGCATGGAAGAGCTGGAAGAAGCCATCGCTTCCATGTATTTCAGCGGCGAGATCGGGATGGATGAAACGGCGTTCGTCACGAACGCGAGGCATATCGCTTTGCTGAAGAAGGCGTTGGAATCCGTGGAGGACGTACTCAAAGGAATCGATCAAAAGATGCCGATCGATATGATCCAGATCGATATGACGAAGACTTGGGAAACCCTCGGGGAAATCATCGGGGAGAGCGTCCAGGACGAGCTCTTGGACCAGCTGTTTTCCCAATTCTGCCTCGGAAAATGATTCGAAAAGGAGGTTGAAAGATATGCAAACCTATGATGCCGGAAGCTATGACGTCATCGTCGTCGGCAGCGGCCATGCGGGATGCGAAGCGGCGCTCGCCGCGGCGCGGATCGGTGCGAAGACGTTGGTTTTGACCATCAATTTGGATATGGTCGCGTTCATGCCCTGCAATCCTTCCATCGGGGGACCGGCAAAAGGGATCGTCGTAAGGGAAATCGATGCCCTCGGGGGGGAAATGGGGAAAAACATCGACAAAACCTACATCCAAATGCGCATGCTGAACACCGGCAAGGGCCCAGCCGTGAGGGCCTTGCGGGCCCAGGCCGATAAAGTCCTTTACCAAAGGGAAATGAAAAAAACCCTGGAAAGGCAGCCGAACCTGACCCTCCGTCAAGGGATGGTGGAGAAACTCATCGTCGAGAACGGGGTTTGCCAAGGGGTCATTACAAAAACCGGCGCCGCTTACCGCGCCAAGGCCGTCGTTTTGACGACGGGGACCTTTTTGCGCGGCGAAATCATCATCGGCGAATTGAAATATTCCAGCGGGCCGAACAACCAGCAACCTTCCATCAAGCTGTCGGAAAATTTGGAGGAACTCGGTTTCCAACTCGTCCGTTTCAAAACGGGGACGCCTCCCCGGGTCAACAGCCGTACGATCGATTACAGCAAGACGGAAATCCAGCCGGGGGACAAGGAGCCGCGCGCCTTTTCCTACGAAACGACGACTTACATCACCGATCAGCTGCCTTGCTGGTTGACGTACACGACGGAAAGAAGCCATCAAATCATCGATGAAAATTTGCACCGGGCCCCGATGTTTTCCGGTATGATCAAAGGGCGGGGACCGCGGTACTGCCCCTCCATCGAGGACAAGGTTGTCCGGTTTCACGATAAGCCCCGCCATCAAATCTTTTTGGAACCGGAAGGAAGGGAAACGGAAGAAGTTTATGTGCAAGGATTGTCGACCAGCCTCCCGGAAGAAGTGCAGCAGGAATTGATCGCCAGCATCCCGGGACTGGAGAAGGCGGAAATGATGCGGCCCGGGTATGCGATCGAGTACGATGCCATCGTTCCTACCCAGCTGTGGCCGACATTGGAGACGAAATTGGTCAAAAACCTGTATACGGCGGGACAGATTAACGGTACGAGCGGCTATGAGGAAGCGGCCGGGCAAGGAATCATGGCGGGGATCAACGCGGCATTTAAAGCCTTGGGCAAGGATGAGGAAGTCGTTTTGAGCCGTTCCGACGCCTATATCGGCGTGATGATCGACGATCTGGTAACCAAAGGCGTCGTTGAACCGTACCGGCTCCTGACTTCCCGGGCGGAATACCGGCTGCTTTTGCGGCATGACAACGCCGATTTGCGCCTGACGGAAATCGGCTACCGGATCGGCCTGATTTCCGAAGAACGTTACAGAAAATTTTTGCTGAAGAAACAGCAAATCGAAGCGGAATTGAACCGTCTCCGGTCGACGATCATCCGCCCCGACGAGAAGGTGCAAAAATTGATTCAAAGCGTCGGCGGAAGCGAACTGAAAGACGGCATAAAGGCGTCCGATCTGTTGAAACGGCCGGAGATGACTTACGAACACATCAAACAATTGGTTCCCGCCCCGGAAGAACTGTCGCCTGAAGTGGAAGAACAAGTGGAAATTCAAATCAAGTATGAAGGCTATATACAAAAGTCCCTCCAACAAGTGGAAAAAATGAAAAAATTGGAGGACAAAAAGATTCCCGCGGACATCGATTATGACGCCATTTTCGGCCTTGCCAACGAAGCGAAGGAGAACTTGAAAAAGGTGCGGCCCCTTTCCATCGCCCAGGCTTCGCGCATACCGGGCGTCAATCCCGCCGATATTTCCATTTTGTTGGTTTATTTGGAACAGGGAAAAATCGCCCGCGTCAGCAACCAATAAAGACAGGAAGATGGCCATGAACACGGAACAATTTATCGAAGCGCTGAACGAGCACCATATTTCCTTGACGGCCCGGCAGCTGGAACAATTTGAAACCTATTGGGCCCTTCTTTCCGAATGGAACGAAAAAATGAACCTGACTTCCATCAACGGAAAAGAACAGGTCTATTTAAAACATTTCTATGATTCGTTGACCGCTTCCTTTTTCGTCGATTTGAAAAGCTCCCCGTTGCAGATTTGCGATGTCGGGTCGGGGGCCGGATTTCCGGGCATTCCATGGAAAATCGTTTTTCCCCAGCTGCGTTTGACCATCATCGATTCCTTGAAAAAAAGAATCCTTTTTCTAACGGAATTGGTGAACCGGCTGCAGCTGGAAGGGGTTACCCTTTTCCATGAACGCGCGGAAAACGCCGGCCAAAACGGGGATTTTCGGGAAAAATTCGATGTGGTGACGGCCCGGGCCGTCGCCAGGTTGTCCGTTTTGTCCGAGTTTTGCCTGCCCCTCGCCAAGCCGGGAGGCGTCTTTCTTGCCATGAAAGGTCCCGGGGTCAAAGAGGAAATCAAAGAAGGGAAAAGGGCGATTTCGATCCTGGGCGGCAAGATCGCATCCGTCCATACCTTGGCGCTCCCCTATGAAAACAGCGAGCGGAACATTATTTTGATCGAAAAAGTGAAAAACACGCCGAAAAAATATCCGAGAAAGCCCGGGATTCCGGTAAAATCGCCGCTTTAACCGAAGGCCCGGGACCGTTTCCTTGCCATAGGATGCAGGAACTTCCCGGCGGCTGGAGAAATAAGTAAGTAATGGATTAGGGAGTATGATGAAGGTGGTGTCGGCCAATGAAACATCCGTTTTCGAAGATTTTCGGGCTGGGTGACAAGGAGAGCCGGGATTTTGGATTGGATCAGGAGATCGAGAATCCGAACGAAGAAGTGAAACAGATACCTATCGACCAGATCCACCCCAACCGCTTCCAACCGCGGACGGTTTTTGACGACGAAAAGATCGATGAGCTGGCGAGCACGATCCATACCCACGGCATCATCCAGCCGATCGTCGTCAGGGAAATCGGGACATCCCAATACGAAATCATCGCCGGTGAGAGACGTTTCCGGGCGGCAAAAAAACTTGGCTGGAGCACGGTCCCCGCGCTGATCAAAAATTTGAACGATGCCCAATCCGCTTCCATTGCCCTGATCGAAAATTTGCAGCGGGAAGAATTGTCCCCCATTGAAGAGGCGATGGCCTACGACAAGCTGCTGGAAATCCACCACCTCACCCAGGAAGCCCTCGCCCAACGTTTGGGAAAAGGGCAATCGACCGTCGCCAACAAACTGCGGCTGCTCAAACTTCCGAAACAGGTCCAGGATGCCCTGCTGAACAAAAAAATTACCGAGCGCCACGCCCGTGCCCTGATTCCGTTAAAGGACGAGGAAAAACAATTGAAGCTTTTGGACGAAATCCTGGAAAAGCATTTGAACGTGAAACAGACGGAAGAAAGGGTTCAAAAATTGCTGGCCAGCGAGTCGGCCCCGAAGCCCAAGCCGAAACGGATCTCTTTAAGCAAAGATCTCCGCATTGCCGTGAATACGATCCGGCAATCGATGGCGATGGTGAAAAAGAGCGGAATCCCTGTCGAAGCCGACGAGGAAGAATTGGAAGATTATTATCAAATTACGATTAAAATACCGAAAAAGAAAAAATAGTCCCTTCTTTCTTTTTTCCAAACTTCCGAAGGGCTTCCCCCGAACACCGGTCCCGGCGATCCTTGGGGGGCCTGCCGGGATCCGCGCCGGAAAGCGGCAGAAAAAAGCCCCTCTTTTTTGGCCTGTCGGCTCCGACTCGGACACCGTTTCATCCCGATCTTCCCTTATTGTCAATAACGTCCGGCAATGCCGGTATTTTTGGATCAAGGATATCCTCGCTTCCCTTCCGGATATCCTTTTTATCATGCTTCATTTTTTCCGATCGGAAAAATGAAAGATTCGCAGATTCTTTTCGTTCCGGTTCACAGGCTGCGCCTCCGGACGGCAGACCGCCCGTCCCTTCTCCGTTGCGGAAACCATTTCGTTGGTTTATCATTTTTTCATGTCCGTCTCTTTTTCCTTTTTTTGTGCCTGGCTTTTTTGCGGGATGGGCGGTTTTTTCTTTATATTTCGTGATAAAATAGAAGCTGAATAGTTTCTTGCGGGGTAGGTGACATCGTGGGTAAAATCATTGCTGTTGCGAACCAAAAAGGGGGAGTCGGCAAAACGACCACATCGGTTAACTTGGCCGCGTGCCTGGCCTATATCGGGAAGAAAGTGTTGATCGTGGATGTGGATCCCCAGGGAAATGCGACGAGCGGCATCGGCATTGAAAAAGCGGATGTGAGCCAATGCGTTTATGATATTTTGATAGACGAAGTGGAAACGAAGAAGGTCATTATTCCGACCGATGTGGAGAATCTGTACATCATCCCTTCCACGATCCAGTTGGCCGGGGCGGAAATCGAGCTCGTTCCGACGATCTCCCGGGAAATCCGTTTGAGGCGCGCCCTTGAACAGGTCAAGGATGATTATGATTATATCATCATCGATTGCCCGCCGTCCCTTGGCTTGTTGACCATCAACGCGCTGACCGCTTCCGATTCCGTCATCATTCCGGTGCAATGCGAATATTACGCGTTGGAAGGCTTGAGCCAATTGTTGAATACCGTCCGTTTAGTCCAAAAACATTTAAACAAGAAATTGCGGATCGAAGGCGTTTTGTTGACGATGTTGGACGCCCGGACAAACTTGGGAATTCAAGTCATCGACGAAGTGAAAAAATATTTTCAGGATAAAGTATACAAAACGATCATTCCGAGGAACGTCCGCCTGAGCGAAGCACCCAGCCACGGAAAGCCCATTATCGTTTATGACCCCCGTTCGAAGGGGGCGGAAGTTTATATCGAATTAGCAAAGGAAGTGGTGGCTAATGGCTAAGGCTCTCGGCAAAGGCCTGGAATCCCTTTTCCCCGCCATGGAAATCTCCGAAGAAGAGACGATTCAGGAAATCAGCATCGATGAAATCCGGCCCAATCCTTATCAGCCGCGGAAAAATTTCAAAGACGAAACCATTGATGAATTGAAACAATCGATTTTGGAACACGGGATTCTGCAGCCCCTGATCGTCCGCAAAAGCGTCAAAGGCTATGAAATTGTCGTCGGCGAAAGGCGTTACCGGGCCGCCAAAGAAGCCAACATGAAAACCGTTCCGGCGGTTGTCCGGAAAATGGACGACCGGCAAATGATGGAACTCGCCCTTTTGGAAAACCTGCAAAGGGAAGATTTAACCCCGATCGAAGAGGCGTCCGCTTATCAGGTGCTGATGGACAGGCTGAATTTGACCCAGGAGGAGTTGGCCAAACGCCTCGGAAAAAGCCGGCCTCATATCGCCAACCATGTCCGCCTTCTGTCATTGCCCGCCTATGTGCAGAAGCTCATTAACGATCAGAAAATTTCCATGGGCCATGGCCGCGCCTTGTTGGGGCTGAAGAAAAAGGAAAAAATGAAGGCGGTCGTGGAAAAAATCTTGAAGGAACAGCTGAACGTCCGCCAGCTGGAAGCCCTGATTCAGGAATTAAACAAAAATGTTTCACGTGAAACGTCGAAAAAGAGCGAGCAGAAAAAGGACGTGTTCATTTTGGAAGCCGAATCGTTGCTGCGGGAGCGGCTCGGCACCAATGTAAAGATTAAACAGTCCAAAAACAGGGGCAAAATAGAGATCGAATTTTTCTCCAAGGAAGATTTAAACCGGATATTGGAAATGTTCGGCCCGGAACCGTTATAATAAGTCATTGGACAATGGCTTATTTTTTTTATCATCCTATGTAACCGTCCCGGGCGGCGCCGAAGACGGAAGCCGTGGAAAACGGCTGTCCTCATGCCGAAGTTTCTGCGGAAAACCGATGGGAAGCCCCGCTTGCGGCCGGTCCGGACGTCAGCCGCGGCAGGGAAACACCGGCCGCGTGCGGAAGCGCCCTTTTTATCGCGTCTCCGATTTCCGCTTGCGGAAATCACTCCGCCTTTCTTCCTTCGATCCGGGATTGGTAGAGCAAACCCGCCTGATAAATCCCTTCCGTTATCGTTTTCGCCAGCGCCATGACCAGATACAGCCGGGTATTTTGCAAGATGAAAAATTCCATCAGCCCTCCGGCGTTTACGATCCCGGTAATATGCGAATGGCCGACGAAAGGCAGATCCTTTTGCATGGCGGCCCCGGGCTTCAAAGGCCCGGGTTTGACGGAAATGGTCCCGACGTTCTCCGGACGCCCCAAACATGCATCGACGGCGATGATGAATGGCTGGGCCAACGCCCGGTTCACTTCCTCCAGCTTTTCCTTTAAATTGACCGCATGGACCGGATCTTCCAGCGTGCCGAACACGTGGAAGTTTTCCGGCAGCGTTTTTTCCAGCAGGTGGGTGCCGACGAGGGGCCCCAGCGAGTCACCCGTGGAGCGGTCGGTGCCGATGCAAAAAAGGGCGATCGGGACGGAACTTTCTTTCGGCAAAAGGGAAAAAAGGAGTTCGGCGATCTTTCGCGACGAGAAGGACTCGTTCCAGTAAATGTTTGCCCGGTCTCCTTTTCGATTCGGTAAGATTTTCATGGCATAACCTCCGGCCTTCTTGAATCCAGTATTACTAGTTTAGTAACGGCGGGCGGTTTTTATACGAGAAAACGGACGTTTTTTAAAGGGCCGGACGTTTCTTTATAAATGAACCGATTAATTGTAAACTAAAAATGAAACTTCTGTTCTAGAAAAGACGGGGAGGGAATCATTTTGGAAGAAAAAACGTTCGAACTGAATGACATAGTGGAAATGAAAAAACCTCATCCGTGCGGAACGAATCGTTGGAAAATCATCCGAATGGGCATGGACATCCGGATCAAATGTATGGGCTGCCAACACAGCGTTTTAATGCCGAGAAAGGAATTTACAAGGAAATTGAAAAAGGTGCTGGGGCCCGAATCCGAAGCCGAATAATCTCCCTCCGTCCCGGATTCGTCCGTTCCGCAATTATTGAAAGGAACGGCGGCCTTGCTCGGCAGCCTTGATGGAGGGCCGTATGCCGGGCGGTTCGGATGGCGCCCGGAAATTTGTTGATCGGAAAAGCCGCCGGTTTTCTTTTCTGAGGACCCTTCGTCCATCCGGAGCCAAACCGGCATGAACGTCCCTTTGACCCGGACCGCCGTTTCCCCTTCCCGGAATCGGCTGCCTTATCCCCTCGCGGGGACGGAACGGCTACCGGCAAGCTCTGCGGCTCTTGTAATTTTTCCATGGACTAACTATAATGGGTAAAGACCGTTTGTATGTGCTCTTTTTCATGTTTATTGAGGTTCGGATAGGAGTGAATCATGATGGGATTGACAGCGGGGATCGTCGGTTTGCCGAATGTGGGGAAATCGACCCTTTTTAATGCCATTACCCAGGCCGGTGCGGAAGCGGCCAATTATCCTTTCTGTACGATCGATCCCAATGTCGGGATCGTTGAAGTCCCGGACCGGAGGCTGGACAAGCTGGCTGAAATGTTCCAGCCGCAAAGAAAGGTCCCCACAACCTTCGAATTTACCGATATTGCCGGCATTGTGAAAGGCGCGAGCAAGGGGGAAGGACTGGGGAACAAATTCCTTTCCCACATTCGCCAAGTGGATGCCATCTGCCATGTCGTCCGCTGTTTTGATGACGAGAACATCACCCATGTTTCCGGAAAGGTCGATCCCGTTTCCGACATCGAAACGATCAATCTGGAACTGATATTGGCCGATCTGGAACTGGTCGACAAAAGGATCGCCAAAGTGGAAAAGCTGGCGAAACAAAAGGACAAAAAGGCGATGGCGGAATTTGAAGTGTTGTCCATGCTGAAAGACGCCTTCGAAAAGGAGCTGCCCGCCAGGACGATCGAATTCAATGAAGAACAGCTGAAAATCGTGAAGGGCTACCAATTGCTGACGATAAAGCCGGTCTTGTACGTGGCCAACGTCGGCGAAGATGATCTGTTGGATTCCGACAGAAACGAGTATGTCCGGCAAGTGAAGGCTTACGCGGAAAAGGATCACGCCGAAGTTGTCGTCATCTGCGCAAAGATCGAGGCGGAAATCGCCGAATTGGACGGTGAAGAAAAATCATCCTTTTTAAAGGAGCTGGGCATTGAGCAGTCCGGTTTGGACCAGATGATTCAAAAGGCCTATCATTTGCTGGGGTTGGCCACCTTCTTCACGGCAGGTGCCCCGGAGGTAAGGGCGTGGACCTTCAAAAAGGGGATGACAGCCCCCCAGTGCGCCGGCATCATCCATTCCGATTTCGAAAAGGGCTTTATCCGGGCGGAAACCGTCTCCTATGAAGACTTGATGGCCTGCGGATCGATGGCTGCCGCCAGGGAAGCGGGAAAAGTCCGGCTGGAAGGAAAGGATTACCTCGTTCAGGACGGGGACATTATCCATTTCCGTTTTAACGTTTGAAAATGTCACCGCCGGGACATCCCCTGAAAATGTCAACCCCGGAAAAGTTGACATGAAAAAATCAATCCAAGGCTCGGGGCGGGGGCGTATGGCGGCAAAATTTTCGGCCGATCTTTTCATGGGCCGCCGCGAAATGTGTCAAGCGTCAGTGAAAATGTCATACTAACGCGTCAGTGAATATGTCACTGA
>JAAROH010007915.1_pt1 | contig 23365 bp, 21 predicted proteins | sample 7248631 | NCBI WGS metagenome assembly JAAROH01 (sample SAMN09772309, study PRJNA484901) | compost metagenome | isolation source: Vermicomposting unit | place: India
TATTTGAGAAACGATTGCGAGAAGCGGTTGTGTGAGTAAATCACCGCCCCCCTAGAAAGGAGAACGTTGATGACAAACGAGTTGATCGCTGTTTCGGTGCTGTGGGGATTTATTTTCATCTATGCGGTTATGGCGACGATGGATTTTGGCGCCGGGTTTTGGTCGATGATCTACATCCATCGCGCCAGAGCGAACGCCACGAAGATTGCCAACCGCTATTTATCGCCCACTTGGGAGGTGACCAACGTCTTTATCGTCGCGATTGTCGTCGCCTTGTTCAGCTTTTTTCCCGGCGCCGCTTTTCTGCTTGGGACGGTGCTGCTTGTCCCCGGCAGCATCATTTTGATCTTGCTCGCCATCCGCAGCGCTTTCTTGGTCTTTGCCCACGTGGCGAAAGAATATGAAAAAGCGCTCACTTATATTTCCGGCCTCACCGGCATCATCATCCCGGCTCTGCTTATCAGCGTGCTGCCGATCACGCATGGAACGTTCATCGAGGTCGATGCAGGCGTTCCGACGCTCGATTTGAAACGCTTTTTTACGAGCGCCCACGCCTATTCCTTTATGGGCTTTGCGATTTCGAGCACGCTGTTTCTCTCCTCTCTTTTATTGGCGGATTATTCGCTTGAAGCCGGAGATCGGGAAGCCTACCGCCTGTATCGGCGCGACGCTTGGATCACGGGGCCGATTTCGCTGCTGATGGCCGGAGGCATCATGTTGACGATGCGCAACGAAGCGGCATGGCTGTATGACAACATGATGGAGTATTGGCCTTGGCTCGCCGGCTCGGTAGCGATGTTCGCCGCCGCGGGCATGGCGTTGCTGCTGCCGTCGGCGAAGCATCCGGGCGTGCAGGGGCGGCCGCGGTTGGCGGTCATTGCGATTGTTATTCAGTATTTTCTCGCCAGTTACGCCTATGGAAAAGCCCATCTGCCCTATATGGTGTATCCAGATGTGACGATCGAGTCGGCCTTTACCCATCCCGACACGTTCCGGGCGCTGTTTGTCTCCTACATCGTCGGTTTCCTGATTTTGTTTCCGGGCTTTGTCTATTTCTGGCGGCTGTTTATGCACGACAAACGCTATGTGCGGCCAAAATAAACAGACAGAAAAATTCCATGGGCAGCACGATTTTCCATTCACCTAGGGATGAAAATCCGCGCCAGTTCGGCATTTTCACGGAAAGATCCATGGGCAATGGTTTGCCCTCCACCCGGGGATGAAAATCACCGCTCGCCGGCGTGGGATTTTCACAGAAAACGCGCGGCCAAAATAAATGGGAAAAGGCGCTCCACACAGCTAGAGGCGCCTTTCCCCAGACCGCCGCGCGACGGGAACCCCGCCAGGCCGTCTTCTCTCGCTATTGCAACGAGCGGACGTAGGCGGCGATCGCCGCGATTTCCCCCGGCGTCAACGTCGACACTTCTTTCGTCCGATGGCGGCGGATCGCTTCCTCGATCGTTTTCGCGCTGCCGTCATGCAAATACGGAGCGGTCGCCCAGACGCCGCGCAGCGTCGGCGTATCCCACTGCTTCGGCGTCCGCGGGTTTGTGAACCGGGCGCGGGCGTCGCCTTGGGAGGCGCGGTCCTTCGGGTTGGCCGTACCGATATCATGCAAATAGGCGGTATTGGCAGTCGTCAATTTGCCGTCCGGCCCGACCGCTTTGCCGCTGTCGGTGAAATATTCGCCCCCATGGCAGCGTAAGCAATTCCCTTTCCCGTTAAAGAGCCGCTCCCCTTCCTGCGCTTCCTCCGTCAAACGGCCGTCCGCCTTTCGATACGGGCTTTTCGGCACCGGGAAGGAGCGGGGGTCATTCAAGTAGGCGAGCATGGCGTCAAACATATGCTGGACGTTCGGCGGCAGCGGCTTGGACGGGTCGATCGCCATCATGCCGCCCATCTCGCCTTGCACCGTATGAATATAGTCGGTAAAATCGTCGCGCGAGCCGTCCCACATAAACAGCCCCGTTTTCGTCGCCAAAATGTTGCTCGGCACGTTGCGCGGCCCTTTCGCGGTCATAAGCGTCAAGCCGTTGATGTCGCCGTCGCTATGGCACGACGCGCAGCTCATCCAGTTATTCCCCGTTATATTGATGGCGAATTCGTCGCTGTTTGCGCTGTAAAAGATCGTTTTCCCTTCGCGCACGAGCGGAGAGAGCGAATCTTTGGCAATGAGGCGGATCGGGCCGTCTTCCTGCTTCGCTTTCGCATACGGGCTTTTCCCGCCGGTGTTGATCACCGCGACATCATGGCTCATGGCGTTGTGGACGTACAAGACGTTTCCCGCGGGCGAAATCGCCACCCCGCGCGGATTGTTGCCGTGGATGCGGCGCAAAATTTGCGTCGCCTTGCCGCCGCGGCGCAAGTCGAAGACGACGAGATCCTCGCTGCCGGACATGATCGCGTACGCTTTGCCGCCGTCCGGCGAAAACGCCACATCGTACGGATTGGAGACGATGATCGTCTCGTTATGGACATCGGTGACATTGATGGCGGCAAACAGCTCTTTCCGCTCGTTCGTCAACTCAACGTCGTTCGTCACATCAATGACCGAAATGGCTGGAAACACCGTTTCCTCAAATTGAATCGGCGTGTCGACGTTCGTCAATAAATGCGGAACGTACGCCTTCTTCCCGTCCGGCGCGATGACGATTTGCTCGAGTGTGTTCGGGAGGCCTTGGCTTTTTTTCCGGTCGACTTGATCCGGCGACGGGGCGAGGGCGATTTCCTTGATGACCTTCCGTTTTTTCGCGTCAATCACGGTGATTTTCGCGGCCAAATATTGTGTCACGTACAGCTTCCTTCCGTCCGCTGTCAGCGCCAGTGCCCGCGGACGGTCCCCTGCTCGGATGTCTTTGATTCGCTTCCCGTTCTCGGCGTCAAACACCGAGACCGTGCCTGAGCGGTAGTTGGCTACGTAGACTTCCGTCCCGTCGGGGCTCGTGACGATGCCGAACGGCTCGATGCCCGTTTTCCAACGATCGATGACTTTCCGCTTGGCAAGCGACACCACGTCCACTTCATCATCATACATGCAGGAAACGTACAGCGTCCGGCCATCCGGGCTGAGTGCGAGCTGGCGCGGTTCGCGGCCGACGGGAATCTCCGCCTCCTTTTTCTTCGTTTTCGTATTGACGATCGTTACCGTATCAACGTCAATGTTGGCGGTATAGACATAGCGTCCGTCGCTGCTGATGGCGATATTGTCGCCGTGCGCCGGGGCGTGCCTTGTCGTTTTCGGCTTTTCTTGCCACGCTTTCTCAGCTTGGCAGCCGGCCAACAAGACGGCCACCGCCACGGCGAACCACCATGTGCGCATTTCCATTCCCCCGTCTTTTTACGAAAATGATAACCATCCTCAATTTTACAAAGAAAAGCGGCGAATCTCAATCCCATCCGCCGCTTTTCATTCCTGTTAATTGCTGTCGGAGCCGGTTTTGATTTTGACCGTCCGCAGCACCGGCGCGATGCCGTATTTGCCGCCGGCTGACTGCACTTGCGGCACATGATCGCGGTCGGTGTTGCCCAATGTTTTTCCTTTGATGTACACATCCCCCGTATCCCAAAACTCGCTCGCCTGCATCCCTTCTGCAAGCGTCGGCCCGTCGACGATCCGGTCGTAAAAGTCGACGTAGCGGGAGATGATCGTTTCGCGTTCCAATGCTTTCGCCGTCTCACCGGCTTGGTCGTTGTTCAAGTTTTGCAGCGCGACGCGGAACACGCCCGACAACGCGCCGGCGAGCCATGGGGTGTACTCGTCCTCTTTTTCGCCGGTATGGTACACATGCCATGTTTTATCCCAAAAATGGCGGTCCATCGCTTCGTAAACACGGCGCGCCGCATCGCGGTATGCTTCGTTTTTTGTCGCCAAAAACGCCGCCGTCAGCCCGCGGATGGCGCCAAGCTGAGCAAGCAGCGTCGGCTCCTCTTGATCCGGCCCTTGGCCGATCGTATAGCCGTTAGCCACCAACCCGTCTTTTCGCATCAACTGTTTCAAAATAAAGTCCGCTTGCCGGCGGATCATCTGAAGCGCCCGCTTTCCTTCCGGCGTGCCGAGCCCTTTGGCGCTCTCGCCGCTCGCATAGCCGACCGGCATCCCATCAATGGCGCGCTCAAAAATGCGGAGCGCTTCCATCGTATAACCAGCGTGGAACGTATCGACCCGCTTTCCTTGCGCATGGCCGTCATGTTCGGTCACAAACGCGCCCGCTTGTTCGTTGAAATGCATGGCATCGATGTTGCGAAAGACTTGCAGCAGCACGTCGCGGTTGACGGAATACGGATCGTCGGCCGTGCGGTCGTTGGCTCGATCGGCATCGACATTTTCCTTCGCCGCTTTCGGGAACGGGCTTCCATCAAACACGGCCAAAAACGCCGGATTTTGGTTTTGGTTTTCCGGGCGCTGATCCGTCATGCCGAAAAACTCCGCCGCCGGCCAAAGCATCAGCCATTGATCGGCAAGCAAGCTGCGGGGATCTTTGACGACCAGCTTCGCCGCATCCGGCGCTCGCTCGCTTCCCCCTTCGGCCACTTCCACGGCGTGCGGCAAATAGACCAATCCGCCGCTTGGATTGTAGCGGCTGCCCGCTGCATTCGTCAACATTTGTCGCTTCGCATCATAAAACAAATGATCGCGGATAAAAGCGAGCTTGTTCCATATTTGTTCCGTCAAAATCATCCCTTGCAGCCCGTCGGCGGAGCTGACACCAAGAGCGACGTTCCCGCTTCGATCATCATTTGGCGTTTTCGCTTCCACTTCTTCGTCGCTGTCTTTTTGGTGGAAATTGCCCAAAAAGTCACCAGCCCAAAGCGCCTGCTTCAAAAAGACGCCGCCGTAAGCTGCCGGCGTGAGCACTTTCTCCATTTTTCCGCGATCCCAACGAAGCGATTGAAAATCGACTTGATAGACAGGAACGTATGTGCCGTCATCATTTTCCGCGTACACGTCCGTGTCGACCTTCTGCGCATAATGCGGGTCGCCGCCGGCATATTCAATGAACGTCGGAAACATGTTGCGGAAAATTTCCTCGCGCGGATAGCCGACGCTGTCAGCAAGTTCATAAAAACGGTCGGCAAGCGCCTGATCGGCAGGCTTTTGCTGTTGTTCCGCGCGCTTTTTGGCGATCGGACCGTGAATGAGATGAAGTCCGAGCCCGGACTTTTCCACGACTTCGTACATCGCCTCTTCCGAATACTCGTACGACTCGATGCCGGCCGTATAGTCAAATTTCGTCGGCTTGTCAAGTTTCCTAGCATCGAGCGTATCCAAGTCCAGTCCGAGCCCTTCCGCCAGCGGTTCGCCGGAAAGCTCAAACTCCGAGTAGGCAAACATATTGCCGGCCGTATCAAACCGATCGTCCGCTACCGGCACGTGCAGACGCGGCGCTTCCGCTGAACGTTTGTCCTCTTTTTCCCCGACGCCGGAACAGCCGGACGCCAACAGCAGCGACACCGCCGCCGAGGTCGCCATCACTTTCCAAGGCATGCGTTTCATCGTTCGTTCCCCCAAACATCATTGATGATCGTTTAGCAGATCCCAGCACGGTTGCTGTTGCGAAAGAAAAACCGCCGTTCCCGCCATGCCGGTCTGCCGCGATGGATCTGGATGGTCTTCCCCTTTTCCGTACCGCTTGAAAACCATGGCTGAACACCGTCGCTTTTTGCGGGAGACGCTAATGATTGAATCACGCAGACCGCTTTCCAGCCTAGTTTCTCAAACGGAAATCGCTTCTTCCCCTCCTCATCGGTCAGAGAGAAGGATCTTTTTTCAAGGCGGCTGATGATGTAATCGCGCAAACGGCTTTACCATGTCATTTCTCAATTCGAAAAACCTTGTTGCATCGGTCCTGCTTTCCGCTCATTCTCTCATTGGTTAAGGGAATGGGCGGCTTTTCACCAGCCTTCAAGATCGTCCAAAGAAAAGGGGGGCTTTATTAAATAACGATTTTCATTCTCATCAATGTCCATTATACGTCGTCATCTCGTCGCATTCAAGCGGAAATCCATTCGATGCGCCGACCCCCTGTCCATAAAAAGCAGCATTCCAGCTCGCATGGGCAAAATCCAGCCGCTTTTTGACATACAGCTGGAGCCGTTTCTTTGCAGCGGCGAATCGCTTCCTCTTCTTCCTGCCATAACAGCACGCGGACGCGGTCGCGGTAAATGATGTACACTCGTTCCTCAGCTTCAGCAGCCATTCCGATCGGCCGGTACACCGCTTCCTCGGCCGCGCCAAAAAACTGCAGCAAATGATCGGTCACTTTCGCCAACACAAGCCCGTAGTGCAGCGGGGTTGGAAACGCCGACAACGACAGGAGCGGGCGATACATCTCGATCAGCTTGAGCAACTCTAGCGGCGATCGCAAGGAAGGGGCGGTTTCGCAATACGCCTTGACGACGCAGCGGAGAAAACGGTGAACAGCGCCAATCCCAGCGCTTGGCAACTCCTGATGTCCCGTTGGCATCGCTGCCACCTCCTCGTATCTTTTATCACCGGCAAAAAGCAGCTTATCCACCTTCGACGCATTAGTGTAAATATGGCGCAGTACGTATTCACTGTGAAAAGCAGCTTATCCATCTTTGCCTCCGTTCGCAGAAAGGGCTTCTCATCGTTGACCGAAGGAACAGAAAACGACACCTGATGCGATGCAGCCACGTCGTTTGCCAGCGATTCAGCCGCTCCTACAAGGGCGGTAAAAAAGGCTGTTTCGTTGCCCAATGAGAGCAGATGAAAAAAGAACTTGTGTTTTCAAGTGTGCCGATGCTTCGATCACCCTTTTTCCCGCTTGCCCGGAAAAAACATTTATCGGTGCGCTTCCAACTGTTGAATGACTGAGTGAATCGAGCTCCATGACCGTCTGGCAAAATAAATGGGCTTGTCTTTGCTTTTCGCTTTTTCTTTCACTTTTTTCGCCAAATTGTGGTTCACGTAATCGATCATCACTAAAATGGCATCAACGTGCTCAGGAATGTCCTGTCTTACCATATTCACTTTTCGACCGCTAATATGAATGATCTCGCGAAATCCAGAATCGGCCAATTTATCGGAAATGTTGCCCAAATGATCAGCTCCAACGACAAGCAACGACGCCATAAACGCCATTCTCCTTTCCCAATCGTTTTGTTTTTATTTTAATTGAGAATGATTATCTATGTCAATAAAAACCTTCGTTTTAGCCAACGATTGCATTCATAAATTCGCCGGGAAGCGCCATACTATGGATGCAGGCGATTTCATGACAACAAGGGGGATGACTGATGGCGAAGGATGTTCTTTGTGAAGTGCGCAACTGCCACTATTGGGCGGAAGGAAATCGCTGCAGCGCTGAGGCCATTTATGTCGTCAGCCATACGGGAAAGATGGCATCGGATTCATCGGAAACAGACTGCAAAACCTTCATTCCTGCCGATGAAGCGTAACGTCCAACCCATCGAGCGCTGCCTGTTTCAGCGGGCAGCGCTTACCTCATGTAAGGGGGATTGACGATGAATAAGCGCCTAAGCCTCATTCAAGCGTTTCGATCGGAAATGAAGCGGGCTGCCCGCGGAACCACTTTGCTCCACATCAACTCGTTCACTAATTTATGGGAATATGAAATCGGGGCATTTGATGGGTTGCCGCCGGATATCGAACGGCTTGTCGCCGACCGCGCCGCCGAGCTCGGGCTGATGGACGAGTAGGCCTGAATCCTTGCACCATCGGTTCTTCTTTTTCACCCGTTCGCTCATGGATGAGGACAACCCCTGTTGTTCACCCACTTTCTAGAAGTCCGGTGAAAAACCGCGGTCACACACCAATCGATGGCATTTTCATTCAGAAGAGAAAACTGGTTCTGCAGGGTTTTTCTAATTGAGAAATGAGTGGCATCAGTCGTTTTCGCACGAAATCACCAGCCTCCTAGAAAAAAAGCCGGCGCCCGCTACGGATGGGACGCTGGCTTTTCCTCGGCCGGAATGAGCGTTTTCAGTTCACGGCGCAGCAATTTTTGCGCGGCGTTGCGCGGCAGCCGGTTGACGAAGTAAATGCGGGCCGGCACTTTGTATTTTGCCAACCGCGCGCGACAGAACGCGCGCAGCGCTTCTTCATCCGCTGCGGCGCCCGGTTTGAGGCGGACGAAGGCACACGGCACTTGCCCCCATGTTTCATCCTCGATACCGGTCACCCCCGCTTCCTCAACGTCCGGATGCGAAAGCAGGACGGCCTCGATTTCAGCCGGGTAGACGTTTTCTCCTCCGGAAATGATCAAATCGGAACGGCGGTCGAGAACGTACAAAAATCCCTCTTCATCCAAGTAACCGATATCGCCAGTGTACAGCCAGCCGTCGCGAATCGCGGCCGCTGTTGCCTCAGGGCGGCGCCAGTAACCTTTCGTCACGTTCGGCCCTTTGACGACAATTTCCCCCGCTTCGTACGGAGCGGCCGTCTTTCCGTCGTTCTCGATGCGAAGCTGAGCGGGAAAGAGCGGCTTGCCGGCCGAACCGAGCTTCGTCAAGCTGTATTCCGGGGCAAGAGTTACTATTTGCGATGCCGTTTCCGTCATGCCGTACGTTTGATACACCGGTATGCCCTTGTCTTTGCACGCCTCCAAAAGCGGCCGCGGCGCCGGCCCGCCCCCTAGCAGCATACAGCGGAACGTATCCGGATAACGCGCATCCCCAAGCACCGCAAGCAACCGCTGCAACATCGCCGCCACGACCGACATGACTGTCACCTCGCCACGCATGATCCAGTCGTTCGCCTCTTCCGGATCAAACGATGGCTGCAAGCGCATCGGCATGCCATAGATGACGCTGCGCATCACGATCGACAAACCGCTGATGTGAAAGAGCGGCACGGCGGCAAGCCAACAATCGTTCTCCTGCACGCCCAAATTAAGCGCTGATCCGACCGCGCTCCACCAATGGTTGCCGTACGTTTGCATTACTCCTTTCGGCGCTCCAGTGGTGCCGGATGTATACATGATCGTCGCCACATCGTCAAGATCACACGTCTCTTTCTCATCGACCTCCGCTTCCGGAAGCGCCGCCAGTTCTTCGACCGATAGAACGCGGCCGTCGCCGCCCAATCGCCCCGCCAAATCATTATCGGCGATGACGAGCCGGGCGCCGCTGTCGTCAAGTTGCCAACCGAGTTCGTAAGCCGTCAGGCGCACGTTCAGCAGCAACACCCGAGCCCCAAGGAAAAACAAGGCGTGAACGAGCTCCACCATTTCGATGCGATTTTTCATCAACAGCGCGACGATCTCGCCCTCTTTGACACCGACCCGAGCGAGACGGCGCGCCCAAACGGCCGCCGCTTCATGAAGCGCCGCAAACGTTTTTGACCGCTTTCCGTCGCTAACCGCGACTCGCTCCGGCGTCAAAAACGCCCGTTGCTTCAGCCAATTCGGCATCATCGTCATCGGCTTCCCTCCGTTTCTTCGTTTGTCAACTGTTTTTCACCGTCCTAATAGGGAAAAAGCAGCTCGACGTACGAGGTCAAGCTGCTTGGCAGCGCTCACGGGAAGCGCGGGAATTGGCCGAAATCCGGTTTCCGTTTTTCCTTGAACGCCCGCATTCCTTCCTTCGCCTCTTCGGTCGTGTAGAAAAGAAGGGTGGCGTCGCCAGCGAGCTGTTGGATGCCAGCCAACCCATCGGAATCGGCGTTGAACGCCGCCTTTAAGAAGCGAATGGCGGTCGGGCTTTTTTCCAAAATTTCCTTCGCCCATTTGACGGTCTCTTCCTCAAGCTGATCAAGCGGGACGACTTTGTTGACGAGCCCCATCTCGAGCGCCTCTTGAGCGTTGTACTGGCGGCACAAATACCAAATTTCGCGCGCTTTTTTATGGCCGACGATGCGCGCTAAATAGCCGGCGCCATAACCGCCGTCAAAGCTGCCGACTTTCGGGCCGGTTTGTCCGAAGATGGCGTTGTCAGCCGCAATCGTCAAATCGCAGACGACATGAAGCACGTGGCCGCCGCCGATCGCATAGCCAGCGACCATCGCGATGACCGGTTTCGGAATGACGCGGATGAGCCGCTGCAAATCGAGCACGTTCAAGCGCGGAATTTCGTCCTCGCCAACGTATCCGCCATGGCCGCGCACTTTTTGATCGCCGCCTGAACAAAACGCTTTGCCGCCGGCGCCGGTCAAAATGATGACACCGATGTCCGCATCATCGCGCGCCTTCGTGAACGCATCAATCATTTCGTTCACCGTTTTCGGCCGAAACGCGTTATGTACTTCCGGACGATTGATCGTAATTTTGGCGATGCCGTCGTACGTTTCATAAATAATGTCTTCATACTCATACTGCTTCACCCATGGAAACGGCATTCACAATTCCCCCTTTGTCATGAATTCACTTACTATTTTAGCAAAAATCTCGGGCTGTTCCACGTGAATTGCATGTCCGGTTTGACTCACGGACATCCGTTCACTATTTGGCAACCGCTCTTGCATTTGGGTCGCTAGGCGACAAAACTTCTCATCTTCTTCCCCACATAGGAGAAGAACGGGCTGCTGCACCCCGCCAAGCTGCTCCCAAAACGACGGCTGCACGCCGGTGCCCATTCCGCGCAAGCTGTTGGCCAGCCCCACCGCCGTATGGCGAAGCCGCTCACGGCGAAGCGCCGCCCGCACCGGCGCCGGCAACCGCCGTTGTGTCGCAAACAATGGAAGCTGCTCCCAATAGTCGACGAACGCGCGCACGCCCTCCTGTTCAATCCGGCGCGCCAACGCCTCGTCCGCTTCTCGCCGCGCGCGCCGCTCCGCTTCTGTTTTCAGCCCCGGTGAACTGCTTTCAAGAATGAGACGGCGGACGCGGTGCGGATAAAAAATAGTAAACGCCAAAGCTAGACGTCCCCCCATTGAATACCCGAGCACGTTCACCTGTTCGAGGCCGAGCTGATCAAGAAGCGCCGCCAAATCAGCCGCGGCCCGCTCGATTCGATAGCGCATAGCAGCGGCCGGCGCTTCGGTCCGCCCATGCCCCAACAGATCGACGGTGATACAGTGCCAACTCGACCAATGCGACAGTAGCGGACGCCATGTGTCAGCGCTGCCGGTAAACCCGTGAAGCAACAACAGCGGTTCCCCTTCCCCATATTGTTCCACATGGTAATCAATCCCATTCAGTTTCATATCGATTCCGTTCCTCTTTGTTCGAGAAATTTCGCAATTTCCTGGGAAACCTCATCCCATAGCTGTCGATGCATACGGACGTTTTCCGCCCGCGACGTCCGCACTTCGACAACATTCAGGCCGCCGCTGTGGAGCGCTGCTGAGACATGGCGGCGAAATTCCTCCCATGTATGAGGCTGGGCATAGCGGCCTCCGTATAGATGAACGGCATGGTGAAACGATAGACCGGTCGGCGTGCCAAACAGCGTTTCGAACGCTCCTTCATAGCGAGCCTGCGGCAAAAAGGAGAAAATGCCCCCACCGTTGTTGTTCAACAAAATGATCGTTGCCGACAGCCGATGCATGGCGGCGGCCAACAGCCCATTGACATCATGGTAAAACGACAGATCGCCGATCACGAGCACAAGCGGATCCGTGACCACACTGGCGCCTAGCGCGCTCGAGACGACACCGTCGATACCGTTGGCGCCGCGATTGGCCAACAGGCGAATCGGTTTGTCGTTGGTCCAAAAAAACGTATCGGCATCGCGAATTGGCATGCTGTTGCCGACAAAGAGCGCCGCACCGGGCGGCAGCAGCTCAGCGAGTTCCGCGAACACTTTTCCTTCAAACCATTCGTCAGACGGCAGACGCTCCCGCAGCACGGTGCGGGCGAGAGCGTTGATCTCCCTCCAAACGGTCGACCAAGCGCCAGCGCGCGGCTTCGGTTCAGCCAGGCCAAGCAGCTGGCGACAAAACGCCGCAGCATCGCTATGGACGAAGCACGAAGCCGCTAACGTCGGATCGCGAAAGCCACCGTCATCGACGACGATTTGCCGGATAGTGCGATGTTGTTTCAGCCATAAAAAGAGCGGTTTCGACACCGGCATGGCGCCAAAGCGAAGCACCACGTCCGGGACAAGGCGGGAAGCGGCCGCTTCCTGCCGCAATATGGCGTCGTAGCTGTCAATCACATACGTTTTGTCATGCGAGCCGGCGCGTAGCTGGGAAAGCGGATCGGCGAGAATCGGGAAATCCAGCGCGCGCGCAAGCTCCGTCACCGCTTCAGCAAAGCCGGGCTGATCAAGCGGCCCGCAAACAATCAGCCCACGCTCGGCCGCCGCTAACTGCTCGTAAACCATCGCCGCACTGTCGCCGGCCAGCATCGAACGACCGCTCAGAACTTGCGGCGCTTTGGAAACGGACCGCACGCTCTCCCAAACGCCATCATCGATCTCGGGAACAAGCGGCTCGCGAAACGGGGCGTTGACATGGACGGGACCAGCTGGGGCGCTTGCCGCCATCGCCGCGGCCCGCGCCGCCATCGTCCGCGCGTAGCCGATCATCGCATCGGTCTCTTCCGGCAGCGCCAAGTCGACAAACCATTTTGCATATCGTCCGTATAAATGCAGTTGGTCAATGGCTTGCGGCGCTCCGACATCGCGCAGTTCGTGCGGGCGATCGGCCGTCAGCACGACCAGCGGCACCCGCGAATAGTGCGCCTCCACGATGGCCGGCCAATAGTTGGCCGCCGCCGTCCCGGATGTGCATACGAGCACGATCGGCCGCTGCTTCGCTTTCGCCATGCCGAGGGCAAAAAACGCGGCGGACCGCTCATCAATGTGCATCCAAAAGCGAAACTTAGGATGAGCCGCGATCGCCATCGCCAACGGCGTCGAGCGCGACCCCGGACTGATGACCGCTTCGGTCACCCCAGCCTGCGCCAAGCCGTCGACCAACGCAGCCACGTACAACGATAACGCCTTAGTCATTATCCATCACCCCTAAAGCGGATCGCATCGGTCTCATTTTCACCGCTGTTTCCTCATACTCACTGTCCGGGTCCGAATCAGCGACAATGCCGCAGCCGGCAAACAGAACAGCATCGTTACCAACGAGCAGCGCAGAGCGAATGGCGACCGCCCATTCCCCGTCACCTTCGCTGTTCACCCAACCGATCGGAGCAGCGTACCACCCGCGATCTAGCGGCTCAAGGGAGCGAATCGCCGCCAACGCCCGTTCGCGCGGCGATCCACCAAGCGCTGGTGTCGGGTGAAGCAACTCCACCAATCTGAGCACAGACGGCTCGCGGCAACCACGGCCGACGACCGGAGTGCACAAATGCTGAATGTGCGGCAGCTTCAGGAGCTGCGGCCGTGCGGGCATTTCCACCGCCTCACAGACCGAGGAAAAAAGGCGGTGAATCATACGCACGACGAATTGATGCTCCTCACGATTTTTCACATCCGCCTGCAACCACGCGCCAAGCCGCTCGTCCTCATTCGGAGTGGCGCCGCGGCGCACCGATCCGGCCAAGCATACAGAGCCGCATGTCAGCCCAGCCTTTTCGACAAGCTGTTCGGGAGAAGCGCCGATCAAACAGCGGCCATCTTGTTCAAAAGCAAACAAATAGGCAAACGGCTGCTGCTCGCGCAGGCGGAGAAGCACGGCGGCCGGATCAGGCGGTTCTGTGAACCGCAAGCGGCGGGCGCGGGCCAGCACCACCTTGTCCAATGAACCGGCGCGAATTTGCCCGATGGCCTCACGCACCGCGGCAAGCCAACGATCACTCGCTTCCTCAACATCGGAAACAAGCGTGGGCAGCGCCGCCGGAGCATCCGCGCGCAGTGAAGCGCGATCCAACAGCCGTCCGACCCGCTCCATCTCCCGCTCCCCTTTTCCGCCGACAGGCACCGTCACCGTCAGCTGTGCCCGCCCGTTGCGGACGGTAAGAAGCACCGCCGGAGCGATGAGCTTAGCGGCCGGAAAACGACTCCATAAACCGGTTCGCTCCCGATGCGGATCAAACGAAAACCCGCCGAACAAGAGCGGCGGCTGATGGACTTCGCCATAGCTGACAACGCGCTCGCTCCATTCTTGACGCTTCGCCTCCATCTCGGCAAACCGGTCATCGCCGTTATCCGTCTCCAATGTGCATACCGAGCCGAGACCGACTAGAACTGTAGTCCCGCTTGGATTCGACCAAAAAAACCGTTCGCGAAATCCGCACGCCGGCCCTTGCATAAAAAAAGAAACCGGATCGATGTGTTCCCACGGTTCCGTCCAGCTGACAAACGGCCTCGCTGCACGCGCCGCCCATTTATGCAATTGTTGCTGAAGCTGATGTCGAAATCCAATGGCCATTCATCCTCACGCTTTCTTTCGCAAAGTTCCTTCCCCATCCCACTTCCCATTATATATAGTAGGAAATAATTTATCTATCGGAAAGGGTTGACACGCTTTCACCGTTTTCCTACACTTATTTTGAACGTAAACGAACCGTACTTTCACGGAATATAAGGGGAATGGGGACATGCAACTGTTAACGATGGACCAACGCCCGCCAGCCCGCCGCGACTGGCGCGTCTTTTGGCGGCTGACGCGTCCGCACACGCTGACAGCGGCGTTTGTGCCCGTCTGCGTCGGCACGGTGCTGGCGCTTGGCGACACATCAGTCGACTGGCTGCTGTTTGCTGCGATGCTTTTGGCTTCGCTGCTCATCCAAGCGGCGACCAACATGTTCAACGAATATTATGACTACAAACGCGGTCTCGATTCACCTGAATCCGTCGGCATTGGCGGCGCCATCGTCCGCGATGGCCTCAAGCCCAAAACCGTGCTCGCCTTGGCGTTTGGCTGCCTAGGGGTGGCGATGCTGATCGGCGTCTATATCTGCATGGAAAGCAGCTGGTGGCTCGCCGCTGTCGGCACGATTTGCATGGCGGCCGGCTACTTTTACACTGGCGGACCGTTTCCGATCGCCTACACTCCGTTTGGCGAGCTGGCAGCTGGGTTTTTTATGGGGTGTTTAATCATCTTGATTTCGTATTTCATCCAAACCGGCGCCATTCACGCCGATGTCGTTTATGTCTCGATCCCGCTGGCGATTTTCGTCGGTGCCATTTTGCTGGCCAACAACATCCGTGACTTAGAGGGCGACCGCGAAAAAGGGAGAAAGACGCTCGCCATTCTGGTCGGGCGCGTTTGGGCGGTACGCTTGCTCGCCCTCATGTTTGTCGCCGCCTTTCTTTGGACGGTCGGACTTGTGATCATTGGCACCGTTCCTCCTTGGGCGCTGCTCGCCTTAGTCAGCGTTCGAAAGGCGGTGGCGGCGACGCGGGGATTTATCGGCAAAGTCAAACCGCTGGAAATGATGCCGGCCATGAAAGCGACAGCGGAGACGAATACGCAATTCGGCTTTTTGCTCGCCATCGGCTTGTTGATCAGCCATTGGCTGTAACACGCGGTCACCATGTGGCCGTGTTTTTTATGCTGACAAACATAAACCGGCTGGCTGTCGGCTTCATCCTCTGACCGTGTTTTTTTTTCGTTTTCGCCCATACTAACCTTATAAAGGGCTGACGGAACGCCGCGGGCGCCCCGCCGGTAAGTGTTTCTCCCACGGAAGCGCCTTGATTCCAATGGGCTCCGTTTCTCGCAAGCGGTTGAGAAAACGCGGCCGGATGCCACGTCAGCCTGAACAACGCGAATGGCGAAGGAAGGAGTTGCAACCGATGTTGACGAACGAACAGCTGGCCGCCCTCCGCTCCACCTTGCTCGCGATGAAACAGGACATCGAAGAGCGGCTGAAACAAAACGACCATTTCGGCCTCATGCGCAGCCATGCCCACGATGCCACCGGCGAGCTGGCCAGTTATGACAATCATCCGGCCGACGAGGCGACCGAGCTGTATGAGCGGGAAAAAGATTTGGCGTTGGATGAACATACCGAGCGCGAATGGCGCAGCATCGAGCGGGCGCTCCAAGCCATGGACGAGGAAACATATGGAACGTGCCGCGTCTGCGGTCAGCCGATCCCGTACGAACGACTGGAAGCGCTGCCGACCACCCTTTATTGCCGGGAGCACAGCCCGGACCAAACCGTCTCACAAAAACGGCCGCTGGAGGAAGGAGTGCTCATGCCGCCGTTTGGCAAATTTGATTTTGACGGCCGCGATGAGTCGGTCGCTTACGATGCCGAGGATGCGTGGCAGGAGGTCGCCCGTTACGGCACGTCCGATACCCCGTCCGACCTTGGCAAAAACGTTGACTACTACGGCGAAGTGTACGCCGAGTCGGAAGAGAACGTCGGCTATGTCGAGGACTTGGAAAACTTCGCAGCTGTCGATTTGTACGGAAAAAACGTTCACGTGTACCCGACAAGAGAACACGAACAGCTCGAACAGCAATTGGATGATGAAGGCATCATGTCCAATCTCGGCGATTTGCCGGCGTACGAAAAAGACCCGTATACGTCCACAGGCAGTTACCGCCGTTATGACGAAAGGCCATCCGAACAACGTTTTGATGAACCCACTCCTTAAACGATCCGGGAACAATGAACTTCACACAAAGGATCATCAGCACTTTGGTCTTTTTTGAAACGGAGAAAGTGCGTGTTCCGTACTACATACTGCAACGGAACGAAACGATAAACCTACACGAAATTGAGTACCAGCTGGACGGTGATGATTGACCTAAACAAGGGTGTCTTGAGCTAAGCAGGACACCCACCTTCAACCTTTTCAGGTGGGGCCGGACCATCGGTGAATGTCGACCGTTTTCACCTTCCGTTTTGACCTAACGTTCTGCGCGAGAAGGGGAACGCGACATCTTTCTCGATTGAGAACCCTTAACTAAATGTACTTTTCTCTCAGCATCCCGCGGGAGCGAATTACCGCCTTGACCGACGAGTCAAACGCGTTTTTCCGGTCGGTCAGTTCGGCCAACGGGGTCGTTTGATCCATGAACCGACGGGTTAAACTCGTTTTTCCCGGTCGCCCAGCCCGTCGATTTCCCCATTTGTCTCGTTGACCCCCGCCCCTTTAGAAGGCTGGTGAAACGCCGCTGTCACACACCAATCGGCGGCATTTTCATTCAGAAAAGAAAGCGGATTTTGCAAGGTTTCTCTAAATGAGAAATGGGTGAGATCAGTAACAGTTTCCCCGAAATCGCCAGTCTTTTAGAAGGTTGGTGAAACGCCGCTGTTTGCCTTGATTGACGGTTGAACGGTGAACATAGCAGCTGCTGCCACAAGTTTTTCTACTTGAGAAACGATTCGGAAAAGCGGTTGTGTGAGCAACTCACCGGCCTTTTCCACAAATATCCCCATCACCACCCGGATGTCGATAAATTTTGGTTGCACATCGCTTCTTACTATATTATAATATATATAAACTAATAATTATTATAAAAAAGGAGGCTGCCTATGGCTTCTGCATCGTACGACTTTCACCATCTTCCTCATGTCAAAACGCAGAGTGAATCGAAGAAAGCGCTCTGGGTGACGCTGGCGCTGACCATATTGTTTACCGCTGTGGAGATCGCCGGGGGGATTCTTTCAAACTCGCTTGCCTTACTGTCCGATTCTGCTCATATGGCTTCCGACGTATTGGCGCTCGGACTGAGCATGATCGCTCTTTACTTGGCGACACGTCCGCCTAATCCTCGTTTTACATTTGGGTTTTTGCGGTTTGAAATCATCACCTCGCTTTTGAACGGTCTAACGTTGGCCGTCATTGCGCTCTGGATCTTATGGGAAGGCATTCAGCGCTTTCTCCATCCGCAGCCGATCCAGTTTCGCCTCATGCTCGGGATTGCCGCCGTCGGCCTCATCGTCAACGCGACGCTGACGATCGTCTTAAGCCGAAGCACAAAAGCGGAAGACAACTTGAACGTTCAGAGCGCCCTTTGGCATTTCATCGGCGACTTAATCAGCTCGATCGGTGTCATCGTTTCCGCGCTTCTTATTTATTGGACCGGCTGGACAGTATTCGACCCGATCATCAGCTTGGTGATCGCCGCCATCATTTTCACGGGCGGGGCGAAAATTATGCGCGAATCGTATCTCATCTTAATGGAAGCCGTGCCCGAACGATTTGACCTCGAACAAATCCGCGCCGACATCCGAACGATCGAAGGGGTCGAAGACGTGCATGATATGCATTTATGGGCCATCTCGACCGACCATTACTCGCTGTCGGCTCACGTGTTTGTCAACGAACACATCCAACCGCTTTGCGTCATCTTAGCCGTGAATGAACTGCTCCAAAAGAAATATGGCATTGCACACGCAACCATTCAGGTCGAACATGCAATGCTCCATGACCACGGAACCTATGGTAAAGCATTTTTAGAGAAAAAAAGAATAGGAAGATGATAAAGCTCCTTACCAAATGAATGGAGGCTGTTCCTAAGAGGTGTACCCAACCATTTGGGAACAGCCGCTTGAGAAGTGAGATGAGGAGGCGATATGTTCTCTTCAATCCCGTCTTCTACCTATCCCCCAAATGTGAGCGCCACTTCATAGGCATACATTTGATTCCCAAGAACGTAATCAAGCGGTGCTTTTCCCCGCTGATCATGCGCTTTGCGAAATGCTTCGCTTTTTGTCCAGCCAATAAACGCATCTTTTGTCTCCCACATGGTGCAAACACGCACTTCATCATAATTGTTTGGTTGTTCATTTACCAAAATATCCAAACGCACAAATCCAGGTGCTTTTTCAATTCCTTTTCTTTCTTCAAATCTTTTCACCAGCTGTGATGCGAACCCTTTCTTTACGCGAATCTCATTAGCCACTAAATACATTGCAGTCATTCTTTCGTGCCCTCCTAATACTTTCCTTTCACATCGAAAAATTACGATCTACCTTCCCTACTTACTCACATGGCTCCATGAATCACCGAGCCAACAGTGGAACTGTGCGACTGCTTAGCGGCAGCAGCATCTCTTCTTCTTTTTGGAAAGAAAAACGGTTGATGATCCTCATCATACACAATGTGTACATCTATTCCGAAAACTTCTCGGAACATTTCCTCGCACATCACCTGCTGCGGCGCTCCCTCATAAACAATACGCCCCTGTTTGACAACAATCATTCGGTCGCTGTATTGAGCTGCTTGATTGATGTCATGCAACACCATGACAACTGTAACTCCCCATTGTTTATTGAGTTGCCGAACGAGCTCCATAACTTCCAGCTGATGAACGATATCCAAATGATTCGTTGGTTCATCCAACAGCAGCAGTTTGGGGCATTGAGCAATAGCCATCGCAATCCAAGCTCTTTGCCGCTCCCCACCCGACAACGAGGGAAGAAAACGATTGGCATATGATGTAAGATTCGTTACATTCAACGCCCATTCAATAACCCGTTGGTCTTCTTGACTGAGATTCGCTGCCCATCGTTGATAAGGATATCTTCCTAACTCTACTAATTCCGATACCGTTATGTCTAACAAATGATTTGTCAACTGTGGCAGCATCGTCATCGTTTGTGCTAATTCTTTCTGCCCCCACGACTTCAGCTGTCGTCCATCCAAAATAACCATTCCTTCCAAAGGCTGAAGAAGGCGGGCTACAATGCGGAGCAATGTCGACTTCCCCGAACCATTCGGACCAATAATACTAGTGATTTCACCTTCTCGAATCTCCAAATTAATATGTTCAAGAGCAAACGAATCCGAGTGGCGATAGACTACATCACGAACGAAAAGCACCGAGCCCACCTCTTTTATAAAGGATATATAGAAAGAACGGGCCACCTAAAAATGAGAGGACCAACCCAACCGGAAGTTCGACTGGATCAAACCAACTGCGCGCCAATGTATCTGCCAAGACAAGAAACCCTCCTCCAGCTAGTGCCGAAAAAGGCAAAACCACTCGTTCATCATCGCCAACAATCATTCGGACAATATGTGGAATGACCAAACCGATAAATCCGACCATTCCCGATACGCTGACAGCAATTCCAGTGAGCAATGCGCTGACAACAATTAAGAAGAACCGAGACCATTCGACATGATGACCTAACAGCTTCGCCATATCGTCTCCCAATCGCAGTAAGCGAATGGGTTTGATAGCCAGTAAAGAAAGAAGCAAGCCCGGAACTCCATACATCAACAACAATTTCGCTTGCTCCATGGTAGCGCCGCTGATGACCCCAGTCATCCATGGCAGTACTGCTTCAACCCGATCGCTGTATAACAGCATAATGGCGCTCATCGTCGCTCCTACCACCGCGTTGATCGCCACGCCTACTAGCACGATCCGTCCAATCGATGTTCCCTTCGCTTGCCACGATAAAGCGTACACTATCATGGCTGTGATAAACCCGCCTACAAATGCCGCAATCGGCAGCACAGCTAAATGTTCAGGAAATACAATTGTAATCGTTACAGCCATCAACGCAGCACCTGATGACACACCGATAATCCCCGGATCAGCCAGCGGATTTCTCATCACCCCTTGCATAATCGTCCCTGCGACAGCCAAACACATTCCGACAATCATGCCGACAATTGTCCGTGGCAAACGCAAGTCCCAAACGATCGTTTCGTTAGGAGTGTGTTTTCGTTCAATTAAGCAATCCCATACTTGCACTAAGCTGAGTTTGACACTTCCTGTAATAATTGAATAAACAAATACAGAAAAAAGGAACACAAGTAAGACCATCAATGTTAAAACTCTGCGCCGATAGTATGGATGCCGCTTTGCTCCCACAGCCATGACTTGCCTATCCATTGTTAAATCACCGCCTTTTTCCCTTTCAGCTAGGGAAACAAGCTGAAACCAATCCCTCCGCCTCTTCTTCTTTTACTAGCTGTTGTGGTAATGGAAGAAACGATTCAAAAAGACCATTACTTCACTTTTACTTTTCGTAATTCTTTATTCATGTACTCTAACGCTTTTCCGACGTTCACTCCAGGATTGGCAGCAAACAATGAATTAGGGAGGAAAACCACTCTGTTATTTTTGACTGCCCGCAAGTTTTTCCATGCACTTGTTGATAATAACTTCATGAATTCTTTTTTCACTTGCGCCTGATTGCCATGAGCAATTATAAAAATCACGTCCGGATCACTCTGGATAATGCGCTCGCTGCTCAGGGAAGCGTAACCGGGATACTCTTTGATTTTTGGAAACTGAGCAGCAACGTTTTCACCGCCAGCCTTTTTCAACACATCGCCAGCATAAGAGTTCGGTAATGCTGCCAAAGAAGTGACTCCTGCTCCAAAAACAATCAATGCCCGAACTTTTGTTTTGGACTTGCTGTATGTCTTGATTTTTTTATCAATTCCACTGACAAGCGCTTTTGCCTTAGACGATTTTCCAAACAGATTTCCTAATAAAATAATGGATTGTCGAATATCATCGACCGAATCGCCTGATGTCAGCACCACTTTCAATTTGAGAGATTCAGTCTTTTTCAAATAGCTTTGAAATGATTTGGAAGCGATGATTACATCGGGCTTGAGACTCACAATCTTCTCGAAATTTGGCTGGTGGATATTTCCAACTTCAGGAATTCTTTTCAGTGAGCGTGCAACCGGGACGTTGGTTGTCGGCCTTCCTACGACAGAAATCCCTAAGGCTTGAAGAGTGTTTAAATCACCGCTTCCTAATACTACCACTCGTTTTGGCACGCTCTTGAATTTCACGATTCTCCCTGCCAAGTCTTTGACCTTGACACTTTTGTCTGCTGCATGGACACTTCCTGAATAGGCTGCCAATCCTCCTAGCAACAAGCAAAATACGAGAAGCAACGATACGAATCGTCTCATGATGAGCACCCCCTATTAATGATTTTGATTATTATTATCATTAACACTTACATAAATGATATTAATTGATAATGATTATTCTTGTCAATAAAAATTTGCAAAACAAAAAATTTTTGGTTCAACACCAGAACGCGACTTAATAGACGGTCCATTCCGCTGAGCAAGTGTAGGCGTTTCCTGTCCCTTCTTGGACGCATACGCCAAGAATGCAATAAAAAATCAAGAACAACTTTTGATGAATAGCCAATTTTTTATCTGCCCACTTTCATTCCCGTCAAATCAAGGTCTCTAAAAGGAAGAAAGGAAAGCAAGAGCGAATACAACGATACAGATATCAACTGAGAAAGGAAGGGAAAACTTATGGAAATCGGAACAATCTTCTCGTTTTTCAGCGTCGCTGTTTTGCTTACGTTAGCCCCAGGCCCGGACATTTTGTTCGTCATCGCCCAAAGCCTGTCCCAGGGCAAACAGGCGGGCATCGCCACCGCACTCGGGCTGTGCACCGGCCTGCTTGTCCATATCAGTGCCGCCACGTTTGGCGTCTCAGCCATCATTTATCAGTCGGCCTTGGCCTTTGCCGTCGTCAAATACGCAGGGGCCGGGTATTTGCTGTACTTGGCATGGCAGGCGTTCCACGAAAAAGACGCTGGCCTAGCACTCGGGCGTCAAGAGCAGCTCGCCTTGAGATCGCTGTACAAAAAAGGCATCTTGATGAACGTGCTCAATCCGAAAGTGTCGCTCTTCTTTTTGGCGCTCCTGCCGCAGTTCGTTGATCCATCAGCGGGCCGCGTGCCGCAACAGATGTTGCTTCTTGGCGCCGTCTTCCTCATTCAGGCGCTCGCCGTGTTCACCTTGGTGAGCATCGGCGCGGAAAAACTCCGCCACTGGCTGCTGTCGAACGAACGAATCGCTCGGCAAATCCAGTGGCTTAAAGGCATCCTGTTCGCCGCCATCGGCATCCAAATCGCCTTCAGCGAGCGACCGTAGCGGCCGAAAACGAAACGAGCGGGCTGTTTTTTCAGCCTGCTTAAGATTTTTTAGCAGCTGCACACCTAGTTGACAAAGCGGGCCATCAAAAGCAAATCCCAATACGTCTTGTCATCGATTTTCGCCGCGTTTTTCTTCACCCCTTCTTCCACAAATCCAAACTTTTGATACAATCGAATCGCGTTCGTGTTGTCAGCGACGACTTCGAGGCAAACTTTTTCAATAAACGGATGTTCCGTTGCCCACTCAAGAAGCGTCGCAAGCAGCGCCTTGCCGACCCCTTGGCCCCGAAAGCTGTTTTTCACGCTCATACCAAAAGCCCCTTGGTGCTTCGTCCGTTGCTTATTACCGTTATGAAAATCCAAAAACCCGATGATATCCCCTTCCTGCTCGGCGACAATCGCCAGCTTTCCGGGATCATCCATCATTTGTTGCAACCATTGTTTTTGCTGCTCGCTCGTGATTGTTACTTCCGATGCCGTCGTCAGCAAATACGACGCTTCCGCCGCCACCGCCTTCACAAACGCAACGATCCGCTCGGCATCCTCGGGCCATGCCGTCCGTATAACAATCGGTTGGCCGCTTGCCGTCACCAACCGCCTTGGCTGGATGTTTCCCATAACGATCCCTCCTTGCATTGTTCTGGTTGCTCACTTGTGAGTGAACGACCCCCACTTAATTTTCTAGCGAAAATTTGAAGTGGAGGCTTCCA
>JAAROH010007916.1_pt1 | contig 23297 bp, 23 predicted proteins | sample 7248631 | NCBI WGS metagenome assembly JAAROH01 (sample SAMN09772309, study PRJNA484901) | compost metagenome | isolation source: Vermicomposting unit | place: India
CCCCCGTTCGGGACTTTCACCCTATAGCGTCGCACCCATGCCGGGCGTACAAAAACCGGCGGGCCGCCTCCCGATACCGGGGAAGCCCGCCGGATTTTTACAGGGGATGAAGCGCCAAAGGGCCATTCCCGCGCCTTCCGCCCGGACCTTTCTCACCCAAATCGATTCAAGATCTCTTGCCTGCCCTCGAAAAGAACAAAACCCTATAAATCATTGATCCCCTTGAAAAACTCATAAGCAAAGAAGATGGAAAAGCCCACCAACAGGCATCCCGCGATGGTGGAAACCCATTTGATGAACGTCCGATTTACGATTTTTCGTGCCCCTGCCACGATGGACATGAAAATAAGATCATGGAGCAAAATCCCCGTTAAAATTCCCGAGGCCACGGCAAAAAAACCGGTTTTTTCCGAAGCATGAAAAGAATGGGTTAAAACCGTTCCGAATACGCCGAGCCAAAACACCACGCTTCCCGGCGAAATGGCGACCAAAAATCCATTCCAATAGGATGATTTCAATGATTTTTTTATTTTTTCATTTCCCAAACGGATATCCTTATCCGCATTTTTGATGCTGTCGATCCCGATATACAATAAAATGAGGGAGCCGAACAGCCACATAAAGGTTTGGACGGCGGGCAAGGCCAGAACGGACGCGAAGCCAAAATAAAGAAGGGTAATCAAGATCAAATCCACCGTCATCCCGCCCAGTCCGACAAACCATCCATGGAAAAACCCGTTTTTCAAGCCTTGTTTTGTCATTTCGATGGTCACCGCCCCGACGGGAAGGGCGATGGATAAACCTAACAATACGTGGGTGAAGAAAAGCGCAAACATCCGATCCCTCCAACCTTTCCGGATCAACCGGCCGCTTTGAATCCCTGGAACCGCTATTGCAAACGACGGGATTACTCCAGCCATTGGCATTTGATAAAATTAATATAATCTCAAATTAACCCCAACAAAAGGTACAGTTTTTGAAAATTATATAGGGACAGATTGGAATGCGGGTGGTCACCACATGTTTGAAATCACGCCAACCTTTGACGAAAACGCGGATAAACCCCTATATCTCCAACTTTATGATTACATCCGGGGAGAAATGGAAGCGGGACGGATTCCCCCCAACACCCGGTTGCCGTCCATCCGGAAACTGGCCCGGCATCTGGGAGTCAGCAAAAACACGGTGGAAGCCGCCTATCAACAATTAATGGCGGAAGGGTACATGATCAGCAAACCGAAAAGCGGGTATTATGCCGCCGAAATGGAAGATCGGCCGTCCGCCATCCATTCGCACAAGAAGCTTTCTTTATTCGACCAGAGGAACCGGCATATGCCAGCCAAAACCGATATCCGGATTGATTTTCGGCACGGGAATATTGATCGGGAAAGTTTTCCCATTGCGGTATGGAAAAAGTTAAGCAATCAAGTGATGCGGGAAAAGGAAATTTTTTCCTATGGAGAGCCGCAGGGAGAGCCCGAATTTCGCCTCGAACTTGCGAAATACTTGTATCAATCGCGGGGAGTGGTATGTTCTCCCGATCAGATCATCATCGGCGGAGGAATCCAGCAGCTGCTCAGCCTCCTCTGTTTAATCATCGGGGCAAAACGCCATCCGATCGCTTTTGAAAATCCGGGTTATGATGGGGCGAGGGAAATCTTTCTCCATCACGGCTTTCCGGTCATCCCCATTGAGGTGAATCGGCAAGGCATTCATCTGGAAAAACTGGAAAAAAGTGAAGCCCGTTTCGTGTATGTTACCCCTTCGCACCAATTTCCCCTTGGATTCATTATGCCCGTCGCCAGCCGCATCAAGCTGATCCGGTGGGCGGAGCGGGCAAACGGATATATCATTGAAGACGATTACGACAGCGAATTTCGGTATAAAGGGAAACCGATCCCGGCTTTGCAAGGATTGGATCCCCACGGCCGGGTCATCTATTTGGGCACGTTTTCCAAATCGCTATTGCCTTCCGTTCGCATCGCCTACATGATCTTGCCGAAACCGTTGATGACGAAGTATAAAATGAATTTTTCCATATATGAGCAGCCTGTTTCAAAAATTCATCAAAAGACCCTTTACCTATTTATGCGTGAAGGCTATTGGGAAAAGCATCTCCGGAAAATGAGGCATGTTTACCAGAAAAAACATATGATGCTGATCCGGACGATTCAAACGTATATGGGAGACAACGTGAGGATCATCGGAGAAGATTCCGGACTCCATGTCATCCTGGAGGTGAAAAGCGACGATACGGAGGAACATCTGATTCAAACGGCAAAAAATGCTGGCATCCGCGTTTACCCGACATCCAACTATTGGATGGACAACCCGCCTTCGCCTTACCCGCAAATCCTTATGGGATTCGGCGGATTAAGCGAAAATGAAATGATCCAAGGAATCCGTATATTGAGCGAAACTTGGTTCAGCTAGCATAATCTGCCGTCAGGCGGGGGCTTCACCCATTTTCTGCGGGAAGGCGGCGGACCGGCAGGCGATCCGCAGCGTCCTTCCCGTTTAAAATGCCCCGGTTTGCAAATCATCCGTTCACCCTGTACAAATAGATCCTCCACCAGGAATCGTCGTCCTCGAATACCTTTTCCAGGGCGAGACCGTTTTCCTCCGCGTTAAGGATCGGGACCGCCGAAAGGATATACTCCCCGCCCATTTTTTTGAACTGTTCCGTGTTCAAATCCAAGTCTTTGATCACCCGTTCCGATCGTTTCGAAAACATATAATGTTTGCCCAGCTCGGCGGTGAAAATATAGCAGCGGCCGCCCCAATGGTCGAAATAATCCCGGATCGTTTTGTCTTTTTCCAGTTCCCGTTCGATGATTTTGCGGAATTCCAATTTATAGCTTAAAGGATAGATATTGTTATAGGTATCGAGGGTATAAAAGCCGTTGTATTGGGCGATCGCCGGATGGATGCCGATGCTGGCCACCCGGTAGTCCTCCGCCGGTTTTCCGATATAGGCTTTGATTTCCTGAAACTGCTTTTCCGCGTAAAACTGTTTGAAGCTCGGGGAGTGGCGGTAATAGATTTGCTCGTTGTACGGAACAAGGATGAGAAACTGGGCCAAAATCAGGCCGGCGGCGGCCGCCTTCCCCAGCCGTTCCGTCCTCTCCCCGCCCAAAAAAGGCCATGATCTCACCGCATCCGCCAGGATCTTTAACGACAAGGCGAAGAGGGCATAGACGACAACCGGGCTGAAATAATGGAAACGGGAAAAATTGAAGGAATTCAGGATGCCGACCCGTTCTTTCAGCGGCTGCCACCCTTCGTAGAACCAGAAGGCGTACCAGGCGGACAAAGCGAGATGAAAGAAATGGAGAAAAAGAAACAGCTTCTCTTCCTTCCATCTTTTTTTCCAGATCACGTAAACGAGGCACAGCAGGGAGAAGGGCAGGATCAATTTGTCGTGGACCGAGCGGTCCTGGTTATGGGCGAAAATATAGTTTTTCAAGATCAATTTGAAAGTGGCCGCAAGGCTGTTTTTCGATTCGTAAAAAACGTCCCGGTTTGTCGGTTCATGGGAAAGGAGCATGGAAGTGACCAAACGGTGATCCATCAGCAGATAAATGCCGGTCATGTAAACAATCGCAAGCAGGAACCGGACGTTCCATTTCCTTGTCCGGATGGCGTCGATCAGCCAAACAACGCCCATCGCCGTCAAAAAATAGAAAAAACCGAGGACGAAGCTGGACAAAAAGGGCAGACCCGTCAATATCAAATAATGGAACCATTTGGCCTTCCCCGCCCGGATGTGCAAAAACGCCCACAGGGCAAGGGGCATGCCCAAAATGCTCAGCATCCCCGAAGGCCAATAGGGAATCAAGGAAAAGGTCAAGGCCGTCCCGATTTGAATGAACCAGGCCCTTTCGTCTTTGACGATGAAATCCTTCAGCAGCAAATACATGCCGATAAACGCGAGAAGGCGGGTGATCAGTTGGCTGAGCCCGTAGGCGATGACCGGGGGGAAGACCATGAACAGAGCGATCATGGCATAAAACTCCGTATAAAAGGCATTCCGCTTCAATTCCCCGTTGATGATCTGTCCGATCGGCGCATCCCCGGGGGCGAACAGCTGCCCACTTTCTTTCAGCACCTTATACCAGGCGATGTTCGAGTCCAAGTTGTCATGGATCCGCATATGGGCATCTTCGCCGAGGATAAAATAGGGGGCTGTCCATAATCCGATGATGAGGCAGGCGATCCCGATGAAAAACGGTTTATTGCAAAATTTTCTTGCCATATTCTCCCCCCCATTCCCTGTTTGTTTTCGTTTTGCGGAAGACAAACCATTTTTGTCCGAAATAATTGGTGACCGTATACAGGCCGTTTCCGAAAAGGACGGCCCATTCTTCCGTATACCTTTCCACCGGCTCCAGATGCCGCAGCGCCCCCTCGGCCAGCGCCAAGCCCGCCTTGTAGGAAAGCAGATAGCAAAGGAAAATGACGAGAATAAAGCGGAACAGGCCGGAACCGACCCGGACATCGCTTCGGAAAGTAAACCTCCGGTTCAAAAAAAAGCTGGCCAACGCGCCGGCGCCATTTCCGATAAACGTGGAAGGCCAGTAGGGAAGGCCGAACAAGGTCAGGCAAAGAAAGGTCACGGAAAGCCCGATGCACGTATTGATGACGCCCACGCCCAAAAACTTGATGAAAGGACTTTGGATCTTCATTTGCCCACCTGCTGTTTCGGCCGCTTATATTCTTGGCTGAAATGTTGCAACCGTTCTTCCAGGATGTACCGGGGCCGCCCCTTTACTTCTTCATAGATTTTCCCGACATATTCCCCGATCAGGCCGATGCTGATCAGGAGCAGGCCCCCGATAAACCAGAGGGAAATCATGATCGACGCCCAGCCGCCGACGGGATCGGCGGAGAATTTTTGCACAAGGACGTAGACAGCCGCCAAAAAGCTGATCAGCGAACTGATAAAGCCGATGGCCGTAATCAACCGGATCGGCTTGACGCTGAAGGAAGTGATTCCGTCCAAGGCCAGGGCCAGCATTTTCGGCAGCGGATATTTCGATTCCCCGGCCGCCCTTTCTTTCCGGTCATAATACACCTTGGCCGATTTAAAGCCCAAAAGGGGGACAATTCCCCTTAAAAAAAGGTTCGCCTCCTTATACTGGAGAAGGGCGTTCAGGGCGCGCCGGCTCAACAGCCGGTAATCCGCATGGTTGTATACGAGGGGCAGGCCCATCTTTTCCATCAGCCGGTAAAACATTTGAGCCGTGGTCCGCTTGAAAAAGGAATCGGTTTCCCGCCGTTTGCGGACCCCGTACACCACATCGTAACCTTCCAAATATTTGATCACAAACTCCTTGATGACGGAGATATCGTCCTGGAGATCGGCGTCGATGGAAATGACGCAGTCGGAATAGCGGGAAGCTTCCTCCAGGCCGGCCATCAACGCCCGTTGGTGGCCGAAATTTCTCGACAGTTTCAGCCCGTTGACCATGCTGTCTTCCGTGTACGCCTTTTTGATCAGATCCCACGTCGAATCCCGGCTTCCGTCATCGACGAACAAAATTTTGCTGTTTCTATCCACATACCCTTCCTTGATTAATCGGGTCACGGTATTTTTCAGCTGCCTGAGCGTAGTCGGAAACACTTCCTCTTCGTTATAGCACGGTACCACGATTGTCAGCGACGGCTGTTTCATCTTGATCCCCCTTGTTTTTACAAAGGAAATAGTTTTCCCTTCCTATTAGACGCCCAAAAACTGGATATTGTTTCAAACTTTCAGAGGAACTTGCCTGCTTTGTGCGGATGATTTTCCATGATGTTCCATCTCCGTCCAAAACGTGTCAATTATATTATATACGGAAAAATTTTAAAAAAACATTAAAAAAAGATGAAGGAAGACAACCCCCATGGCGGCCGCATTCGTGAAGGCTTTCCCCATTATCTTGAGAATCGGGCGTTTCCGTAAAATAACGGCTGTTATCATTCGATGACAAGCTGTTAAAATTTGTGCGGTGCCCCTGCGGAAGCATTTGAAAAGTTGGACGCCGGCTGAACCGGACAATTTTTTAATGGAAAAGCCAACAGAGGTTTCTAAGTTAAAAAACGGGAGGCGGGCGAGCCGATCCGTTCGAAGATCTTTTCATCACGGGGCTGATTTATCCTTGTTATTAGATTATTATCTAATTAGATAATTATCGTATTAGGAGGTTTTGTCATGCAGTTAAGCCGGATCGTCAATTTTCATAAGACGCTGGGGGATCCCACGAGAATTCGCATTATTGCGCTCTTGCGGCACGGCCCTTTGCACGGTCAGGCGATCGCGGGAAAACTTGGCTTAAAGCCGCCCACCATTACCCATCATATGGCCAAACTGCGCGAAATCGGATTAATCAACGAACGGCGGGAAAAGAATACGATTTATTTTTCGTTGAACGCCAAAAATCTCGAACACAGTGCCACGGCCATCCTGAATTTGGTTTCCGAACAAGCGGAATTCAAAACGACTGAAAACGAACGCAATCAGGTCATTAAGAAAATTTCTTTACCTTTGACGGCAAATTGAAACAGATCCCCGCCCAGCGCAAGAAAAAAATCATCGTTCTTGCCCATATCGTGAAAGGGCTGAAGACCGGGGTTACCTATGATGAAAGGGAGATCAACGAGTATCTGAAACAATTTCATGAAGATTATGCGACATTGAGAAGAGAGTTGGTCATGAACCACTTTATGTACCGGGAAAACAATAAATATGAATTGAATCCCCCGGAACTTTGGATATTAAAATAATTTTTTTTGCGATATTAATTAGATAAATGTCTAATTAGATTTTTATAAAAAAACAAACGAGGTGATTTCGTGACGATTTTTCGCCAAGAAAAAAATTACTTCAAGTTATTTTTGGCCGGAATCGTGAACGGGATCGGGGACCGTTCCAGTCAAGTGGCCCTGTTGGCCCTGCTGTTGGAGTTGACCGGCTCGGGACGCGCCGTCGGCCTCGCGTTGGCCATTCGGGTTGTTCCCTCTTTCCTATTCGGCCCCTTGGGCGGGTTCTTGGCCGACCGATTTTCAAGAAAGAAAATCCTCATGATCACCGACCTGTCAAGAATCGCCTTCGCCGTCTCTTTTGTACTGGCCGATGACCGGTCCGACCTTTGGATGGTTTATCTGGGCACATTCGCTTTGCCGCCGGAGAGGCGATCTACGCGCCTGCCCGGAAGTCTTTCATTCCTTTGCTCGTGAAGAAAGAAAACATCATCAAGATTAACAGCATGGAACAGGTCATGGTTGGCGCGGTTTTAATAGCCGGATCATTTTCCGGTGGGATGGCCGCCTTTTTCTTCGGAACGGATCTGACCTTTTGGTTGAACGGCCTTTCCTTTTTACTGGCCGCCGCGATCATCTATTCGATTCCGGACGCAAATCCGAACCGCCCCGTACGGAAAAAGGGGGAATCGGACATCCTCCATTCGCTGAAAACCGTCAAAAAATTCATGGCGGCATCCGCTCCCCTATCCATCGCCTTTCTGTTCGAGTTCATCGTCCCCCTTTTTAATGGGATCGATAACGTACTCATCAGCGTCTATGCCGTTCAGGAATTTCATCTGGGTGATCTGGGCGTCGGCCTCTTTTATGGCGCCCTCGGAATCGGCCTCATGCTCAGTTCCATCATCGCCCGCCGCCTCACCGGCATCTTCTATTCGCCGGTTTGGCGGCCCTCCTTTTCGAAGGCTTGTTTCGCATGATCTTAAGCCAAGTCTCTTTGGTTCTCCTTGCATGCATTCTATATATTTCCGTCTCCTTTGCATCGGGGATTTGCAACACATGCTTCGATTCCATCGTGATGAAGGAGATGCCCCGGGAGCATCAAGGCTTCGTGTTCGGCATATTGACCACCGTTTCCAATACGCTCATCGGTATATCGATGTTCGCGGCCGGCATCCTTTTAGAAGCGGTTCCCAATCGGATGCTCGGTTTGATCGGAGGAACAGGAATCGTATTAACAGGGCTATTTCTTTTTATGGTCTATTCTTTTCGGGATATCGTTCAGCCATACAAATCATGATCCATTTGGGAAAAAATGAGCAGGACAGGCCAAAATATCGGACGGGGAACTCCATGTCCCATGTGAAAAAGCGGCCTATGTTAATGAGAAATGCAAAACATTGCCGAGCTGACGCGGCCTTGATGCGAAAGCGGGAAGCCGGAAATGCCCTCTTCAGACGAAGAAGCTTGTTCCAAGGAAACGAAGACGTGCGTCCATGCAGATGCGGGGGCGGCTAGTGACTGGTTTTCAGCCGCACGACATAAATGATTTGTTGGGGATGGATGCAAAATGACGGCAACGATCTCCTTAGAATTGTTTGTGAAAGATTTGCAAAAATCGATTGATTTTTACAAGATTGTCTCAAAATGAAAACGGCGCTTTGTTTAAAACGGAAAATCTTCACCTGCTTTTAACCAAAGAAGATGAGATTTCGGACAACCACGATTTTAGCGGAATACGAACTGCCCGAAAGGGAACGGGGGTCGAAATCATATCGGCCGTTCCTGATGTTCAAAATTGTTATCTGCGCATATGGGAAATGGGGATTGACGCGGAATCGAAACGGAAGCGGCAAGCGTGGGGAATGACCGATTTCCGCCTGATCGACCCGGATGGCTACTTTTTATGAATCACTTCCCCAAAAATTGAAGGTTTCAAAAAAAGCGGGGCAATTGCCCTGCTTTTTTCTTGGCATAAATTCGGAAAACAACGTTCTTGTCTGCTTTTCCCCTTGCCATCGGTATTTGTCCCGGATAAAAGGCTTGTCCGTGATTTCGGTTGCCGCATCAAAGGGGATCCCTTTCGGCTCGATTGTATCTTGCGGCATGGCGGCTCGATGCTGTTTTCCATTGCCAAACGAATGTCGTGCGGGATTTCCTTTGCGCCTTGCGAGTCCGTTTATTTGAATATCGCCGGAACGATCCGCTACAATAAGGAGGAATAGGAATTTCGCCTTCTTGTTGTTTATGCGACAGGGAGCCTGAACCGAGGTGCATATGCGATGAAAATCGAAGTTTGGTCCGATTTTGTCTGCCCGTTTTGCTATATCGGGAAACGCCGGCTGGAAATCGCCCTTGAGCGGTTTCCGCACAAGGATCGAGTCGAAGTGGTATTCCGCAGTTTCGAGCTGGATCCCGACGCGAAAATACAGGTTGATCTGTCGATTCACGAAATGATCGCCCAAAAATACGGCATTTCGGTGGAAGAAGCGAAAAAGCTCAATGCCGATGTCGGCCGGCAGGCGGCGGCCGTCGGGCTGACGTTTCGCTTCGACACGATGAAGCCGACGAATACCTTTGACGCCCACCGCCTCGCCAAATATGCCGAAGCGCAGGGAAAACTTCCGGAAATGGCAAACCGGCTGTTTCAAGCCTATTTTACCGATTCCCTGCGGATCAGCGACCATGATGTGCTCATCGGGCTTGCCGGCGATGCCGGTCTCGACCGGGAGGAAGCGAAACAAGTTCTCGAAAGCGGCCGCTACAGCGATGAAGTGAGAAAGGACGAGGCGGAAGCCGCCCGGCTCGGCGTCCGCGGCGTGCCCTTCTTCGTGCTGAACCGCAAATACGTGATTTCCGGCGCGCAGCCGATCGAAGTCTTTATCCAGGCGCTTGAAAAAGTATGGGAAGAGGAACAGGAAAGTTCGCCGTTGCAGCCGCTGGCGTCGGACGGAAGCGGCCAATGCGCCGACGGCAGCTGCCGAATCTAATGGGCGAAGGTACGGAAACCAGCCGGACGGTGATACCGTCCGGTTGTTTTTTGCCGCGTGGTGAAACGGCCGCACCCCCCTTTTTACGGGTTCGGGAAACGCCCGGTCGTTTTTTCTTGCCCGTATGCGGCCGAATTGTCCGCAAATGCGCACCCTGTCCCCGGCCGCAGGTCCGCCCGATGGAGACCGCCGTTTGCCGCGGATGGCATCATCGGTTCCCGCGGCAAATCATGTGGCGCTTTCATGGCCCCCGGATCTCCCCCTTCCCCGCGTTTTTAAACCAAGATTTTCAAAGCCGGGAATTTCGCCCCTCCAGCGGCCATTTTCCACGCAAAAAGGGACCTTTCCCGCGTTCGGAAAGGCCCCTTTCCATGATCCGATTTTTCACCCAGGCACCCCGGTCAGCGGCTCGGTTCAACTTCCCTCGCCCGGTTAAATTCCTCCACGATCCGGTCGAAATCGAGCCGGCTCGTATCCGGGACGATATAAGCGGCCGCGGATAGGACGTCCGCCGAACCGACCCCGACGGAGAACATGCCGGCCCGGTTGATCGCCTCGATCCCCGCCGCCGAGTCCTCCACGCCGACGCACGCGGAATAAGGGACCCGGAAATGGTCCGCCGCCGTCGTGAAGATTTCCGGATCCGGCTTTCCTTTTTTCACCTTGGCAGGGTCGACGATAAAGTCGAAATCCTCGTACAGCCCGAGCCGCTGAAGGACGGCCGGGGCGTTTTTGCTGGCGGAACCGAGGGCGAGCAGGATCCCCTCTTCTTTGATTCGCTTGATCAGCGGCTCCACCCCCGGCAAGATATGGTCCGGGGTGATCGTCCGGATCAGCTCCTTATAATGGTCGTTCTTTTTCTCCGCCAGCCTTTTCTTTTCTTCCAAAGGCATCCCTTGTAATGCCGGATCCAATGCCAGGATTTTCTCCAGGGATTCCATCCGGCTGATTCCCTTCAGCTCTTCATTGAACCGGCGGTCGATGGTGATCCCCAGCTCCTCGGCCAGCTGCTTCCAAGCCAAAAAATGAAATTCCGCCGTGTCGGTAATGACGCCGTCCAAATCAAAAATAAACAATTCCGGTTTCGTCATAAATACGTCCTCTCCTTGCAGATAACGGTCGAATGGCAAAAGCCGGTAATGCCGCCGCTTTCGCCTCTTCTAGGCATTATGCCATGCAGCAAAGGCGGCGGGAAAACGGCCGATGAGAATTTCGGAAGAACAAAAACGGCCGGGGGTGCAATGCGGCGCAGCCGCCCCCCTTTTCCTCCCCCGGGCCCGGCGGCCCCCCTCCGAATTCCGAAACCGAAGGCTTTCGCCGCAGCCTTATTCCATCGGTTCGATGCTTTTCGTGCTTTCCCGCTCGATGATCTTGTAGTCGGCAAAGACATGATGTCGGACCTCTTTCTTTTCCATCATCGACTGCAGCAGGATCGCCGCTTGCCGGCCGATTTCAAAAAAGTTTTGTTTCACCGTCGTGAGGGGCGGCCGGGTATATTCCGTGAGGGGAATTCCGTCGAATCCCGTGACCGAAACATCCTCGGGGATCTTCAAACCGGCATCCTCGATCGCCCGCATCGTGCCGATCGCCATCAAATCGCTGAAGCAGACAAAGGCGGTCGGCTTTTGGCGCCGCAAATATTTTTTCGCTTCCGCATAGGCGTCCCGTTCCGTAAAGTTCCCGTACAGGATGTCCTCCTCCCGCAACTCCAATCCGAAGGATGCGAAGGCTTCCTTTACCCCCTTGAGCCGCACTTCATTGACATAAGATTCTTTGATCCCCGCCATCACGGCGATCTTCCGGTGGTTTCCCCGCAGCAAGCGCATGGTGATTTCCTTCGCGGCCGCCACATTGTCGACGGATACGCTGCCGATCAGCTCCCGTTCCTCGTCGAACCGGATATCCACCAGCACGCAGGGGATGTTCGTGTTGATCAATTCCTTGAAATACGGATCATCCGTCCGAATCCCCTGCAAAATGGCGCCGCCGATGTTCCGCTCCCGGCAAAACTTGGCGTAGCTTTTTTGCTTCTGTTTGCGGGAATCGATCAAATAAATGGCCAATTCATACTCGTTTTCTTCAACGGCCGTATAAATCCCTTTGAAAACCTCGAGGGTATTGTTGCTGCTTTTTTCATCGCTGTTCATAAACCCGGACGTGATCAGGCCGATCGTCTTTTGCTTTTTGGACGATAAGTTTTTCGCCACCACGTTCGGCGTATAATTCAATTCCTTCGCCACTTCGAAGATTTTTTGCCTCGTTTTTTCGCTGATGTCCGGGTAATTGTTAAAGGCCCGCGACACAACGCCGATGGACACGCCTGCTTTCTTCGCCACATCTTTTATGGTTGCCAAGGCTGAATCCTGCTCCCTTTTTACCGTTATCGTAATCATTATAAACGGTAAATGGAAAATATTGAATACTTCGCAAAAGTCCAATTTTTCGCGGACAAACCCTCGGAAGGTCCGGGATTTTTCCTTTCCCATCCGAATGAACCCGGGTTCTCCCGGCAGGGCAGCGCCGCATCGTCCGTGTACATTCCCTGGAGCTTTTTGACCGCCGCCAATCCCCCGCGGCCTCCTCCCCTTAACCTTTCCTATTTCTTCCTGAGTTAGCCGCTCCCGGACAATGGCGCGCCGGAACCTTCCCTTCCTTTCCGGATCACGGTCCTTTGATCTTCCGGTCCGGCAATCTTCATTTGATGCCCGCCGTTTGATCGTTCGCCCGGATAAAATATTTGTTCAAAAGAATGTAAAGGATCAGGATGGGAATGACGGAAATGATGGCGCCGGCCATGATCACATCCCATTTGGTCGCATTCATATACTGTTTGGAAAGGGCGTTTAATCCTTGGGTAAGCATATATTTTTCCGGGCTGGAGATGAACAGGAGCGGTTTCATGAATTCATTCCAGATGCCCATGAAAATGAAGACCGTCTGCGTCGCCAATGCGGCCTTCATGTTCGGCAGGACGATCCGGAAAAAGGTGCCGAACCTCGACAATCCGTCCACGGTGGCCGCCTCTTCGATCTCCCGGGGAAAATTGGTGAAAAACTGCCGCATCATAAAGATGTAGGTAATGTTGATCATGGTTGTTAAAATCAGGGAGCTGCGGGTGTTGACCAGTCCGAGGTCGGAAACGATGATATAAAGCGGAATCATCGTCACTTGCGACGGGATCATGATCAACAAAAGTAAAAAGCTGAAAATCAATTGGCGCCCTTTAAAGGGAATCCTCGCCAAGGCATAGCCGGCCATCGTGTTAAAGACGAGGTTCAAAAAGGTGACGGCGAGCCCGACGACAAGCGAGTTCATCACCCAAGTGGGAAATTGGGAGGAAAAAATCGTCTGATACCCTTGGAGGCTCCAATCCTCCGGCAAAAAGGTGCCTCCCGCCGAGATTTCCCTCGTCGTCTTGAAGGAAGTGGAAAGGCTCCACACGAAGGGAAACAGGGTCAGCAAGCTGTAGCCGGTCAACAAAATATAAACGATGGCTTTCAGCGTTTTCCTATTTTTCTTCATTTGAATCACCCGTTGATTTGGTCCGGTTTCAGGAATTTATTGACGATGTAAGTTACCGCTAAAATGATGAACCCGAGGATAAAGGCCAGCGCCGTCGCCCTTCCCATGTCATTGCTGTTGAAGGCCAGCTGGTAAATGTACAGGGTGAAGGTCAAGGTCGAGTTTTGCGGCCCTCCGCTCCCGTTCGACATAATAAAGGCCTGGTCGAAGATCTGGAAGCAGCCGACGACCCCCATGGTGATGACGTAAAAGGTGATCGGCATCAACTGGGGAACCGTGACATGCAGGAACTGTTTCACCTTGCCGGCCCCGTCGATGGCCGCGGCTTCGTACAAAGCGGCCGGAATATCCTGCAATCCGGATAAAAAGACGATCATAAAATGGGGGACGGTGGAAAAAATATTCATGGTCATGATGACGGTTAAAGCGAGATCCGGATTCGTGACAAATTGGATCTTCACCCCGAATAAATCCCGGATGAGATTGACGACTAACCCGTTGTTGTTGAACAGCCACATGAAAATCAAGGTCATCGCCGAGGAAGAAGTAAGCGTCGGGAGAAACATGACGGATAAAAAGATCCGGTCAAACCGGATTTTGCTGTTCAGCAAAACCGCCAAAAGCAGGGCGATGACGGTTTGCACGGGCACGACGATGACCACGTACCGGGCCGTGTTTTCAAAAGCCGCCCAAAACTTCGGATCGGAAAAAATTTTTTCAAAGTTTTGCAGCCCCACGAACGTTTTTTCCCCGGATAACAGGTCCACTTTAAAAAACATCAGAAGAAATGCATAAACGATCGGAATCAGCGTAAAAACGAGAATGACGGCCAACGCGGGCAATAGGAAGGAGTACCCTTGCACCGTCTGCCGATACTTGCTGCCCATGATCCTTTTCACCTCTTTTCCAAGGAAAGATTCCGTCCCCCGCCTCATCCGGCCGTGGAACGGAGGTTTCCCCTTTACGCTATGCCGTCCTTCGAAGGAACGGATCGATTTTAAAAAACGGGGCTGTCCCAGAAACAGCCCCTTGAATCCGGCCCGGCCGCCGTCCGCACAGCCCCGGGAGCTGCGGAGGGATCGTTTAACGTCAGCCCCCGAAACCGCGGCCGGCCGGGCGTTTCACAACCTTTGGAAGCTGCAGCTCGCTTGCCGGATTAACTTCCCGGAAATCAACATCAAAAGCAAATTACCAATCCCCGATCCAACTTGCACGCTTGAACCTTCCGGAAATCTTCAGCCGGTTATTGCTGCCTTTCGATTTCCGCATTGGCTTCGTCTTCCGCGGCCTTCATCGCATCTTTTAAGGACACGTCTCCGTTTAAGGCGGCTTGGAAATGGTTGTCGAAGGCGGCGGAGATGACGGGCAGGTAAATTCCCGATGTCCACGGGGTCCCGTAGCTGGCGCCTTCAATATGGGCCTTCAATTCTTCATTTTCCGCCAACTTCATCGCCTCGGCGACGGATTGGCGGGTCGGGAAGGTGCCGGAAAGCTCGCTCCATTGCTGTTGCCCTTCGCCGGTCATGTATTTGACGAATTCGATCGCCGCGTCTTTATGTTTGGAATCTTTGGCGATCGCGTAGCCGACGGTAAAGATCATCGTTTGTTTTTTGCCGTTTACCGTCGGGGACGGCAGGATTTTATAGTGGACATCCGGATATTCGTTTTTCAAGGCGCTCAGCACCCAGTTCCCTTCAATCATGATCACCGCCTTGTTGGAACCGAAGGCGGCCCCGGCGGAGTCCATGCCCATGTCCATTTGCGGATTGAGGATATAGCCGCCGTCTTGTCCGTCAACCAAAGATTGGAAATATTCCAATGTTTTTTCGCTGGACGTAAAATCGGCCTTCCCGTCTTCCGTGACCGGATTCAGACCCGTGGCCAGCATGGCGCTCAAATGTCTGGCCATCGACTTGTCGAAGATCATGGCCGCGACCCCTTCGTCCAATTTCGGCTGCAATTCCTTGGCGAATTGGACGAGCCCTTCCCAGTCGGAGGGGACATCTTCAATGGAATACCCCGCTTTTTCCAAAAGATCCGTGTTCACGTAAGTGGCCAGGGTGGAATAATCTTTCGGCACGGCGTACAATTTTCCGTCTTTGTCCTTAAAGGCGTTCAACAACGGTTGATAGAAGTCGTCCTGGTTTTCGATCTCGCCGGAGATGTCCAGGAGCACGCCGCTGTCGATGAATTTCGGAGCGACGAAGGCTTCCAGATAGAATACATCCGGCGGATTTTTGGCGGCAAAACGGGCGGTGATGGCGTCTTGGAAGTTGTCGGTAATCACTTCGATGTTGACGTCAATCCCGGTTTTCTTTTCAAAGCTGGCGACGGTTTTTTCCAGCCCTTCCGTTTCAGCGGGAGAAGATCCCCAGACGGCCAGGGAAATCGTTTGTTTTTTGTCCCCGTCCCCGCTCTTTTTGTCCCCGGAACTTTCTTTGGAACCGCAGGCCGACAATACCCCGGCGAGGAGAAGCAATGCCATCAATAGACCAATGGTTTTCTTCATAAAAAGTTCCCCCTTTAATTTTTTGGATCGATATGGATAGTCAATTGATCCTTGCACGTGTAGGTTTTTCCGTAGACCTCCAATTCGAACGGTTCGTTCCTTTCCGCTTTTACGATTAATGCCGAATGATCGATGCTGACCGTTACCGGCTGGCCTTTCCAATAGATGGAGAATTCCATCCGCCGCCAATGCTTCGGCAGCCGGGGAGAGATGCGCAGTTTTCCGCCGGAAAGGCGCAATCCCGCAAAACCGGCGACCGCCGCCTGCCAAATGCCTCCGATTGAGGCGGCGTGAATCCCGTGATCGGAGGAATGGGGAAAGGGGCCGAGATCGATTTCCGCAGCCCGGCGGAATAAGGAATAAGCGAGTTCGTACTCTCCGATGTCGTTGGCCAAAATGGCGTGGGTGGACAGACTTAAAGAAGAATCGTGCAAGGTTTTCGGCTCATAGTAACGGAAGTTCGCCTTTAAAACATCCTGGGAAAACTTCTTTTCCCATTGCTCCAGCAGGTAAAGCAAAATCAGGACATCGGCTTGTTTCGAGACCTGCATCTTGTTGACCTGTTCCAAATTGTAGTCCTCGAACAGGGTGCCCACTTTTTTGCTTTGTTTATATTTCGTCAAATCGATCGTCTTTAAGGATAAGTACGTGTCATCCTGAGGGATGACCAGATCTTCGCGCGGTTGGGGCAAATAGATCCGGCCGATGACCGATTTCCATTTTTCATAGGCCTTCCGCAAGGCCAGCCGTTCTTCCAGCTCCGCCAGCCGGCTTGGATTCTCTTTTTCGAGTTTTTCATAATAGGTGATCGCCAATTGAATGTTGAAATGGGCCATGTAGTTCGTGAAGGCGTTGTTGTTGACATGTTCTTTGTACTCATCGGGGCCGATGACGTCATTGATGTGGTACTCCCGTTTTTCCTCATTCCATTCCAGCCGGCTCGCCCAAAATTTCGCGGTTTCAAAGACCATTTCGTACCCGTACCGCTCCATGAATTCCCGGTCCCCGGTGGCGGTGCAATATTGGTAGATGGCAAAGGCGATATCGGCGGAAATATGCTGTTCGATAAAACCGGACCAAATCTTCGTTTGCTCCCCGGTGACGATATCGACCGCTCCCCATACCGGCGTCACTTCCCCGTCTTCCGGCCATGCCGCTTCCCACGGGTACATGGCGCCTTCATACCCGTTTTCCCGGGCCTTTTTCCGCGCGCCCGCCAGTCCGAGGTAACGGTAGTTCAACAGGGACCGGGCAACCTCCGGATTGGAGAAGATAAAGAAGGGCAAAATGAAGATTTCCGTATCCCAGAAGGAATGGCCCTTGTATCCTTCCCCGCTCAACCCTTTGGCGCCGATGCCCATTCGTTCGTCATGGGCCGGGGTCATGACCGTCAAATGATAGAGGGCGAACCGCAGCGCCAATACATCGAAGCCGTCTTCGCTGTCCACATTCAAGTTGTATTTGTTCCAAACCTTTTCCTCCCAGGCCCGGCAATGGGATTGAAACAGGGCGTCATACCCTTTTTTCACGCAATCTTTCAAATCCTGCAAGGAAACTTCGCGAAGTTTGGCCAGCTGATAATCCGGTTTGTCAAATTCCTTGTCCCGGCTCGTGTAAACGGTGGCCAGTTTTTCCATGACGAGCTTGTCGCCGGGCGACAGTTGCAGTCGGAAGGTAAGCCCCACCATTCGGCGGTCGATGGCCATGACCGGGTCCCGGATTTCTTCTCCGTTCACCGTCACCCGGTGCGCGGCGTTGATGACCACATCGATGTTGGATTCCGTCGTCCTTTGCAAGAGCTGCAGATACCTTTTGTCAAAAATCCTTTTTTCGCCCTCATGGAAATGCTGCGTACCGCTGTTGGTCATCCGGCCGTTGATCCCGGAATGGAACGTGATTTCCGCCGGACTGTCGAGGCTCGTAATCTCCATTTTCATTCCGATCAGATGCAGACGGTCCAGTGACACAAACCGCCGGAAGCGAAAGCGGAAGGTTTTTCCCTTCGGCGAAATCCAATCGAAGGAACGGGTCAGCTCCGCCGTTTTCAAATTCAATTGACGAAGATAATGTTTCGTTTCGCCGAATTCCAGGCTGAACCTTTCCCCGTCGATCCGGAGGTCGATCCTCGTCACATCCGCCAAATTCGGCAGTTCCGTCACTTCGTCCCCGCCGAAACGGTTGAAAGTCCCGTTCACAAAAAGATTCCGGACCTCGTGCAAATACGGCTCCTCCGTCGCCGAACGCAATCCCATGTATCCGTTGCCGAGATACATGATCGATTCGCATTTTCCCAGGGCGTCGGGGGAAAATTCGGTTTCCGTGATCAGCCAGTTTTCCAAGCTGCCTTTCCCGTGATTGTATGCGAGCATCCATCTGTCCTCCTTCTAAAACGTTTTAGTAACCCGCCAAAAATTTTTCGCCCGGTTGTTCTCCCCCTTTCCTCGCGGGACGCCTTTCGCACCCGGATAATGCGGTTTTGTCCTCTTCCGGCGCCGAACATTGAAGAAAGCCCTTTCCAAAAACGTTTTTGTAAAAGGGTAAAATCCTAAACGTTTACAGTTTCATTATACTTTCTCCGCCTTGATTGTCAATATAACCCGTCCGTAAAATTTGACAGGGTTGTGTCAGGGTTTGGATTCCGTACCTTAGTACCTTGCCAAACGACGGAGCTGCGTCTTCGATAAATAATAAACCCCGGCACCGGAGTGCCGGGCAAAAACCATGGATCCCCCGCCAGACGGGGTGAAACGGCTTGCGACGCGGCAGGCAGCTTATCATTAGTTAATGAGTTTTTTGCTAATAATATGCAAGAAGAGGAATCATGCCGGGCTCTGGATTTGCGCCCTGTAAGGAAAACGGAAAGGCGGGGCAAGAAGGGATGTGCCCGCCTTTTCCGCTCCGTCCTCGGCACATTTTCCGCGACTGCCCATGGGCGGTTAAACCGACCGAAGGATCAAACGCTCAAATTGCCCTTAAAAATGGTGACCGCTTTTCCGGAGAGCAAAACTTTGCCGTCCAAAACTTTAATTTTGACGATTCCCCCTCTTTCGGAAGCCTGGTAGGCGATGGCCGACTCCATCGCTATTCCCTCCGTTAAGGACTTTTTTTAGCGAAAATCGTGGCGCCAAATAATCGCGAGGACTCCGCCCGCATTCCGAATGAACCGGCAAAATTGGAATTATAAAGCGGTGATCCATCATGATCTGCGGAAACAAATTCCGAATGAACCGACAAAATCGCAAATCGCTAAAATGACTTCCGGCGCGGGTTTCCCCGAATTCCAAAAAAGTCGTCAAAATCGTAAAGCCTGCTGTCCGCAAAAGATGCGCCTCGCCGCAAAGCAGAATAGTTTTCACCGCTTTTAGGAGGCAGCGACGCCTCATTCTTTGCGGCGAAGGAAATCCCGATATCCGCTTCTTGCCGCCTCCGGCGCCGGCAGGCGATCTTTCGGCCGTTCAATCAAAATGGACGGGTTCTTGGGGATTGTGCAAGTACTTAAAAATTATCTCCATTTGGGATTTCGTGATCCGGGAGACGGACAATGGCGGCAGTTCATCTTCCGCAAAGAAACCGACGGCGCTTGTTTCGATGCCTTCCGTCGGCTCGCCGCCGACGATTTCGCATTGGATCAAGATTTTATAAACATGGAACGGGGATGGCGGATGGGGATGAAATTTTTTGTCAAATACAGCCAGCAGCTTGACCGCTTTTACATCATATCCCGTTTCTTCCTTCACCTCTTTCACGGCCACTTCCCTCGGCGAGTATCCGATGTCGGCCCAACCGCCGGGCAGCGACCAGCGTCCGTCCGTTTTTTCTTTGACCATTAAAATTTTATTTTCCTTAAAAACGACGGCCCGGATATCCACTTTTGGGGTCGCATACCCCGTTTCCCCGGCAAATAGATCCTTTATTTTTGTCATTTCCATGCCTGTATGCTCGGACAACATTTCCACGCTGATCCTTCTGATGCATTCAAATCTTTCCAAATCATAAACATCCTTCGAATAAGCCAATCCCGCCTGGGCGATGGCCTGAAGCTGTTTCGCCCAAGCCAGCCAGTTCGATTCCATCCTCTTCACCGCCAATCCTTTGATACTTCATCTTATCATACGGAAAAGCAAGACTGCCAGTTTCTGATTGAAAAACCCGCCGCAAAAGCCGGGGATCGCTTCGTTGCGCCGCAGGCCCGGACATCGGGCCGGCGAACCGCTGACGGGCACTTTTCCAATCCAAGATCGGCGAATTTTCACTTTCTCCCTTTGTAAAACAGGAAAAAGGAATGATTGAAAGGATTTTCATAATTTGGTATATTATGTGAGAAATCTGCCGAATGGAGGCCGCCGGCAGGCGAGACCGCCTTCCGGAAAAACGTTTTTAAGAAGTCGCGGCCGGCTCAAACACGTTTCACGGATATTCGGTTCCTGAGAGAGAACGCTTCTTACGGGAGGCCTGCGCCCCCGGCAGAAGACCGGAGCTCCCCCAAACCGCAACGATCTCCGGTCCATTTTTCAAGCGAATCCGACAACCCTTGCTTCGCGACGGGCGTCAGCTCGTTTTTTTCCAAGTCCTTTTTTCAAACGGATCCGGCAACCGCCGCATCTTTTATCGAAAGGCTGGAGATTCGATGAAAAAAACGCTCGGTTTTTTCCTTCTAAACTTTAAAATCATAACGGCTGAGAAGATCGCTTTTGTTTGGTCCGTCCTTTTGCCGGCGTTCATCGCCATCGTTCACCAGCAAAATGTGCTGCGTTCCCTTTCCGGCTTTCGTGAATGGGTCCTCTATCTCTGCTGGTTTTGGGTTTTTATCATTATCAGCTGTTTCGTCTATGGCGTCGGACTGCAGTTGGCAAGATTGCGGGAAAGCGGAATGTTAAAAACGTATACGATGCTTTCGGGCGGGAAATATCCCATCGTATTCGGAACGATCCTCTCCCAAATCGTGTTTTGCCTGGTCAGCCTGTTCATCTTTACCTTCATCATCACATTCCTTAATGGCATGATGGGCGCGAGGTTCTTTATTTTGCCCGTGATCCTGCTCTTCATTTCCTTGCCCTTCGGGCTGTTCATTTTGTTTTTGCCGAATTTGCCCTTTCAATACGGTAATTTTTCGGTCATTGTCAATATCTTGATTTACCTGTTATTATGGCTGGCCTACGATTCCGGCAACGGTTCACTCGCCGCTTTGTTCAACCCTTTTCGGCTGTTTTATGAGCTGGCGTTGTTCATCGGCGGTTTGTTGCGCATCCATGAACCTTTCGCTTTCCGCCCTGAATACGCGATCGTGTTGGGCATCTATTTGCTGATCGGCTTTTTCTCGCTGAAAAAATTGAATCTCCTCTCGGTCGTTCAACGGTAAATTTTTTAAAGAAGGAAAGGTAAAAAATATGGAGGTAAAAAATTTAAGATTTAAATATCCGAAAGCAAAAAAATATGTCCTGAAAGACGTTTCCTTCAAGTGCAAAAAAGGAAAGCTGAACGTCATCGCCGGTTTGAACGGGAGCGGAAAAACGACCCTCTTCGACTGCATCACCCGGGTATTGACGCCGGAGAGCGGCAGCATCGATTTTCCGGACCCGAAGGAAATTTTATATTTGACCCAAACGATCTATTTTTCCTTGGTAATCAAAGGAAAAGACTTGGCAAAATATATTTCGGTCTTAAACGATGAACCTTTGGATTATCAATCGGAAGATTTCCGCAGCCAGCTTACGGACAGGGAAAAGGAACGGTTTGAACATCTGATGGATTTGAAAATCGGAAAAATGTCGGTCGGCGAACGGAGGTGGCTATTCATCACGCTTCTTTCCGCCATCGACCGGAGCGTCTATATTTTTGACGAACCGGTAAGCGGCGTGGACCCTTCATCAAGACGAAGGATCTTTGCGAGAATCAACCGATTAATCGCCGACGGGAAGCTGTGCCTGATCTCCACCCACCAATTGCAGGACCTGACCCATGTCGACTGCCATTTCATCCTGTTGCACAATGGCACCATCCTGTACGAAGGGGACTTTCAAGAATGGCTGAAGACCCATCAATCGAACGATCCGGATGAAGTGTTCGAACGGATGACTTCGGGGATGGGGGCTGATGTGTAAAGCGATGTCGATTTAAAAAATATCTTGGCTTTCCGGTTCACGTATTGGCTGTCGACTTCGCCAAAGGAACGGTTGCCTGTCGGCGTTTTCTACGATTCCCGCCTTTTCCGGAAATCATCTTCCCGTTTGCCGAACCCATTGGGTACGCAAAAGATGGGTTTTCCGGATGGCGGACCGGCAGGCTGCATCCGGATAGACCCCCGTGACGAAAAAATTTAGCCGCCAACGGAAGGATGAAAATACTTCTTGCCGAAAATTGCAAGTCTACCCATTGTAGGATTTCAGGATAGACCCCATGACGAAAAAATTTAGCCGCCATCGGAAGGATGAAAATCCCTTCTTCTCAAAAATGTTAAGTTCCCCATTGAGGAAGCCGGCGAATCAGATCCGCGATCCGGCAAAGCTGATGTTCGCCTTGGAGAATTGAAGATCCATCGGCAAAAGAATTGATTTCCGGCTATAATAAATACCGTCCTTGCTTGGCAGGTTCGGAGGGATTCTATCGGGCCAAAAGGAACGGTTTTCTTTTTTTGCTAAAAAATGCCCCAAAACGAACGCTTGCGAACAATTTTGGGGCAATCTAAAAATCATTCTTCTATCCCCTTCACGGGTCCTAGTGCATTTTTCAAATTTTTGAGCGTTCAAATGCTATGGGGTAGAACTCTACATCAATTTTTCATCATTCAGTAATCCCTTTTCTTGATTACAGTAAAACCGCATACAAACAACCATAAGAAAAGGGCACATGACAGCGTCCAAAATTGCCAATCAAAATTCCCCGAAAATGCGTTGGACAAACCTACTATTGCTTGACCAGTCGGGAATATGTAACTAGTCATTTGTAAAAAAGGCTATTCCTGCCCTTGGGATGAAAGATAAAAGAATGAAGTCATATCTACATACGAAAAAATGAAGAACTCCCCAAAAAACCGGTGATGGCGCCGTTTTTGGGGAGTTTTTATCTTTAAAACTGTAAAAGTCGGGAGTACACGCGGCTTCTTTCTTTGTCGATTTCCTGAATCCAAGTAAAAGAACTTAGAGCCTTGCATCTTATTTATTGAATTATCTTAAAATCCAAGCAAAAAGCAAAACGTCAACAAAAGAAAAAAGCCTTTCCTCCGAAAGACTCCATGATTACAAAGACGACTTAGAGATGACTTAGAGAGGGATAATCTCCATGATTAAATTACAAACCAGTCGGGCGTCAGAAAACATAGGAATGGGAACTTGGGATCAAGTTAAAGGTAAGATACAAACGCAAATGGCTTATTTACGCAAAGTAAAGGCGAACAAGTATTAATCCTTCGAACAAGTATTAATCCTTCATAGATAAGATACAAACGAACAATCAAAGGAAATAACGGTGAAGAAAAAAAGAATTTCAATCCCTTATAGGTAAGATACAAACGAAAAAGGACATATCGTCGTGTTTTG
>JAAROH010007917.1_pt1 | contig 23227 bp, 24 predicted proteins | sample 7248631 | NCBI WGS metagenome assembly JAAROH01 (sample SAMN09772309, study PRJNA484901) | compost metagenome | isolation source: Vermicomposting unit | place: India
CTGTCGCCCTACACACGATTGAAGTTGGGGTATCCTTGCCGATTTTTGATGAAATCCACTAATGTTATGAAAGCATAGTGGATTTTATGATTAATAAAGTAAAATATCCTTATTCTAATTTTCTTTCTGTAATTTGAGGTGGATCGACGCTTATCACCATAGGTTCCCTTGATTTTAAATCGGCATATGTGTTCATAATGTTTGGATCATAAATGATTTGAAGGCGAGATTTTTCTGGTGGCAGCTTCAGTTGATTAGCCTCTCCTTCATAATAGTCGTCATATACTTTTTTTGAACCACTAAATGAAGATTTACTTGCTTTACCACGAATGGCATTTAAAACAATTCGTCGAGCAGAAACACCGCCTTCAATTTTAATATTCGACCCGACTCCGAACATCTCCAGTGCTTTTTCCGAATAGAAGAAACCTTTTATATTACTGGGATTGTCTTGGTAAAGACTATTATTCCTTATTTTAATATCTCCCCCCGCAAAAATAATTAAAGAGCCTGTGTTGTTTACCCCATTAATTACTGAGTACTCAATTGTTACATCTCCCTTTACATACATAATCGTATTAAATTGGCCATTAACACCTTCAATCGTCACATTTCCTTCAACGAATATGGGACCATCTAATTTTATTTTTTCAAAATTATTTGGATATTCCCTCTCGCTATATTCTGATATGTCAGTATTTCCAATGATTAAATTACCTCCTATATAAGCACCATTTTCAAATTTCGTTTCTTTAAAGTTTGATTTTGAGCCACGAATATATAGACTTCTTTTTGTTGCAAAATTTCCGAAGTAATTGTTACCTGTAAACTCAAAATCTTCATTTGTTGAAGTATATCCTTTGACTTTATATTGTGGGTAGACATAATTATTTTTAAAATTCAAGTCATTGTAAAAGGTTTTAACATTACTCGAATCTGAAGTTTGAGCATATATGACACTAGGGCCCTCTGGGAAATAAAAAACATTTTTTTGGTTTTCAATCTGAATATCATCCCTTATCGGTTCTCTCTGTGTAATGACCGGTAGTGTCCCGAAAAAAGCTTTTGAAAGGTCACCGGTTGTATTTACGTATTTACTGTCAGTTGTTTTTTCAACATATTTACATTTTGGCCAAAACCAAGGTCCGGTACAAACCCAATCTTTAACAGTAGTTCCTTGATTAAAATTGGTTGTTTCAATATGTTTATCGTAATCAGGATTATGGTCAAAAGTATATACATTACCTTTCAAAACAATATGAGATGCTTTTTGTCCCTCAACAGGGGAAGCAGTTGGCAATACTGATGGAATCCACTGTTGACCTCCTAAATATGCATAGCCCCTGTCAGTAGTAATTATATTTCCATCAACTTTGAAATCGCCTTTAATCGATACACCTCCATGTAAGAACAAGTTACCTTCCCCTCTAACACAATATTTGCTATTTGTATTACATTTCTTAGAAAGCTCATCTGATTTATATGCACCAACTGTATATTTCAAAGTGTCAAGTGTCGACTGTGCTCCAAATACGACTTTTGTTCTTGTTGATTTTTTCCTTCCGTCAGCTATTCCGGTACTGACGATGGTTGCACGCTTTTTTAGTGGATTATCCTTAACTGAATCGATATTAGTTATTTTCGCCTCATAAGAACCCGTTTCTCCTGTATTTATCGCAACACCAGATTTGTATTTATTAAGAGTAGTTTCTAATATTGACTTAAATTGATCTTGCGTAAGCCCGTTTTCGCCAAGTTCTTTCTTCAAGTCCTTGTTAATTTGATTCGTCAAATGGTCAATGCCCATCATTGCCAATTCTTGTGCTTGGATATTGTGTTCACTTGTTTGATTTCGCTTCGATCCTGTCAAAGTTGCTGTTAATAGCGCCATGGCGAGTACAGTAAAAAGGATGAAGACAAACATCGTTAATAGAAGGGAGTAGCCTTTTTCATTATTTGTTAATCGCATTTTGGTTAACCTCCTTTCGATCATCAAGAATGTTAAATATACTTGTCAACTCCAGTTTACGTTTTGTGTCTTTTGTCTGTAGAACAAGTGCAACCATATACTCAGACTCACTTGTTGCTATTATTTTCGATTCATTAGATAACTCTACATTCGAATCTAGTGGTTCTAACTCTTTATTTATTAAAACGACTTTGCCATCTTTAAATCCTAATTGTTTTTCCTCGGTCCCTTTTTTGATTGTAATATAGGATAAATTATTCGTTTCATTGGGAAGTTGTTTTATATCAATGTCACTCACCTTTAAAGTAAAAAACTCATCTATAAAATTAGCCATAATATAATCAGCTTCATCTCTCAATTTTGTTTCTTCCATTGTTCTTTCGTAGGAGCGAATTCCATTAAATAATACAGAATATATAACGATTCCTATAAATGACAAAATGGTAAGCGTCGCTAAAAGTTCGACTAATGTTAACCCGTTATTTGAGCGGATGAATTTATTCTGCATAATTAACATATCCTTCCACTTTCGACGTAATCGGCACTTTTGAATCGAGTAGTTTTGTCTCGACTAATACATGAACAAGGCTTAAATCTTTTTGATCGTTGTCACGGCTTGGTTTAATTCTAACTTCATAGTCCTTATCATTAATGATTTGAGGTATTTTTATTGAGCCGTCATCCTCAATTTGAAATCCTTCTGCAGGGGTAATGCCGGTTTCAGTTAACACAAAATAATAAGATGGATTTCCTTTTACACTTTCCAACGTTGCTTTTGCCAAATGAACCGCTACAAGTTTTTCGTTGTTTCGATTCGCTGTATTATTTGTAAATAAGAAAATACTTGAGAAAGTTAAAATAATGATTGATAGAATCGTAATTGACACGATGACTTCCACTAAAGTAAATCCTTGTTTATTGGAAAAACGTTTCCCCACAGGGACAACCTCCCCGAAATAATTTTGTTTGTAATTAGTATCAATTTTTACTCCATTCTTTTATAGTAAAATTGTATTAGTATCTGTTATAGTTCTATTTTCCCAAAAAAAGTGTTGCAGTTTGTTATCAAAAATATTAAACTTAAGTTAAATTCAAATTATATGTTCAAGTTTTTGCCAAATTTACCAATTTATTTATATTAATTATTAGGTTAAAATAATATTAGACAATGATTGTACTATTTATATAATACCTAAATTAGGAAAAATAGACTACTAAAATATGATAATATACTCATAAATTTCAAAAATTCAGGGCAAACTGGTCTTTTTTGCGAATATAACGAATAGAAAAACTAAATTTCTATCTGAATCAACCATATAACATGACATTTGTCTGATATAGGTAAAAAGAACTTTGTGTATGAATAAACTGTTATACATGACATTTGGCATATAAATTTTAAATATTCAGGGTAAGGTGGTTTCGTGATGGGTAGGGTGAAAAGGAAAAAGGGACTTTACGTTTTGCTTATTGGTATTTTTATTTTTCCATTTGGTTTTTATGAAGTCGGTTCAAATCATTTTGCTTATGCAGCCACCACATTCCCGAAAGGATCATCCATCGGCGGAATTGATGTGGGAGAAAAAACGGAAGATGAGGCGTTTTCCTTATTATTGTCAGCAATTGAACGTTGGAAAAATGAAGGAGATTTTATCGTCCAGACGGCGAATGATTCCGTAGTCATCCCATATAAAAATATTAAATTTGATGTAAAAGACTCCGTAAAGGAAATGACAAATCAAATTGACAAGCCATGGTACGCCTTTTTTACCAAGTCTGAACCGCAACAATTGCCACTTACCGTGAGTGTTGATGTTACTGATGAACTGCTTGATAAATTTGGAAACTCGATTGATGCTAAAAAAACCGTTCAATTAATAGAAAACACGATTTCTTATCTTAGCCAACATAAAATAACGGCAGTTTCTTCCAATCAGAACGATGCGGAAGCAACAATTGCGGAAACTTCTTGGGAAATACCGAGTGATTATCTGTTTATGGATGAACTGCTTGAGGAATTAAACACGATTTCTATTCCTGCTAATTCATCTTTTTCTTATCTTGAATCGATTGCCGACAAGGTAAGTTACTATAGTGAAGCGGAGGGAAATTTTGTCGTATCTATGCTATATGCCCTTCTTTTACAAACAAATGTAGAATTTGTTGAACGACATTCACAAGGAATCATTCCAAGCTATTCAGATCCGGGGATTGAGGCAAAGGTAAGCAAAAATGAAAAAAAGGATTTCATTGTGTATAACCCGGGGCCGAATGAGATTCGCGTGACAGCAGAACAAACGGGAAATGTGTTGAAAATGGGTTTACGGTCCAAAAAGCCGGAGAATACATATCGCTACAGTATTGAAAATAGTCTCGATGTTGATTATCGAACAATCAACCGATATAACAAAAATTTGCAACCGGGTCACAGGCAAGTGCTTCAACCGGGACAGAAGGGGAAACGGGTCGAAGTATATCGAATTACTGTTTCTTCAACCGGAGAAAAGATTGATAAAGAGTTGATCAGCAAAGATTTTTATTTACCAACACCGGAAATTTTGCTTCTCGCACCTGCTGTTGAGGAAACGGGTAATGGTACGGAAACCGGCGAGAACGCGGGGACGGGTGAAGCAGGTACACCTACTAAAGACGGGACAGTCCCGACTGACCAAACAACGAACACAACAACCGGCCCGGGAAATACAATGAATGCTACTGATAGCAATGACGCTAATCCTGCGGCAACAACAGATGATTCAATCTATGAACAACCAAATGTTGTAAAATAGATGGAAAATTTTAGCCGGCACTGAGTTTGTCCCGAATCTACATAGCTCGGATTCCTTGCACGAAAGGGTTGTGACCTTGATGTGCTTTTTCTCCCAGAATAAAAAATAATCGTTTCAAAAAGTTTTCCATAACAGGAGGTGGACCCGTTGGCAAGAAAAAGATTAGGTGATTTACTTGTTGAATCCGGATTAATTTCAGAGGAGCAATTAAACAGTACCCTTAGAAGAAAATCGGCAGACGAAAAATTAGGGGATGCCTTACTTCGGGAAGGATATATTACCGAACAGCAATTGATTGAAGTTTTAGAGTTCCAACTTGGGATTCCTCATATCAATATTTTTCAATATCCGATTGATCCGGATGTAATTCAACTGGTCCCGAAAGAACTGGCCAAAAGACATTATGCGATGCCGATTCGTCGTGACAAAAATAAATTATTAGTGGCGATGGCAGACCCGATGGACTATTTTGCCATTGAAGAACTGCGGATGGCGACCGGTTATCATATTGAACCGGCGATTGCGACAAAAGATGAATTATTTCGGACCATAACAAAATATTACGACCTGCAGGAATCAATGGAAGAAGTCATGGGAGAAATTGCAACAAGTGAAACATTGGATGAAACAAGAGTGGCCGATGATGATTCACCGGTTGTTCGTCTCGTCAACCAAATCATTGACAATGCTCTCGTGCAACGAGCAAGCGATATCCATTTTGACCCGCAGGAAACTGAATTGCGCGTCCGTTATCGGGTTGACGGGATTTTACGAACAGAACGATCTTTGCCAAAACATATGCAAAACGTCATTGTTGCCCGGATTAAAATTATGGCGAATTTAAATATTACGGAAACTCGCTTGCCTCAAGATGGTCGAATTAAAACAACAATCAATTTTAAACCGGTCGATATTCGTGTTTCGAGTTTGCCCACCATTTACGGGGAAAAGATCGTAATGCGGTTACTCGACTTATCCAATACCTTGAATCGGATTGATAAAATCGGATTTTCAGAAACAAATTTGGAAAAATTCACGGATATGCTGAAACGACCGAATGGCATCATTTTAATTACCGGTCCGACCGGTTCGGGAAAATCATCAACTTTATATGCAACATTGAACGAGTTAAATTCCGAAGATGTGAACATTATTACGGTAGAGGATCCGGTTGAATACCAGATGGAAGGTGTCAACCAAATTCAAGTCAATGAAAATATTGGTCTTACTTTTGCAAATGGTTTGCGGTCGATTTTACGACAAGACCCGGATATTGTGATGATTGGAGAAATTCGAGATACCGAAACGGCAGAAGTTGCTACCCGTGCATCATTGACCGGGCACTTAGTATTAAGCACGCTTCATACAAATAGTTCAATTGAAGCTCTTTCTCGCTTGGTTGATATGGGCATTGAACCGTTTTTAATATCTTCTTCCGTACTGGGGGTTGTCGCACAGCGTCTTGTTCGTCGTGTTTGTCGGGATTGTGGACAAACCGTTCCTGCGACGGAGCGGGAACAACAAATTTTTTCCAATCGCGGGTTAACCATCGAAACAGTTCGGCGGGGGCGCGGTTGTCCAAGCTGCAATATGACCGGTTATCGCGGGCGGATGGCGATTCATGAAGTACTGCCGATTGATGAAACGATTCGTCATTTGATTTTAAAAACAGCATCGACCACGGAAATTCGTGACTATGTCCGAAAAAAAGGAATGGAATTTTTAATTGATGACGGGTTGAAGAAAGTAAAAGAAGGAGTAACAACGACGGAAGAAATTTTACGGGTAGCTGTATTGGAATAGGGGGGATGACAATGACAACAAACATAAGAGCATTATTGGAAAAAGCGTACGAAGAACAGGCATCAGACCTTCATATCATTGTAAATTCCCCGCCGATTTTGCGCATAGACGGAGAATTACGTCCGGCAGGCGGTTACCCGTTATCGCGGGTTGATACCGAAAATATGGCGAGAGACCTTATTCCGGAGTCGCTCTGGGACCATTTTATTGAACAGGGTGAAGTCGACTTTAACTATGAATTGGAAGGAAAGTCCCGGTTTAGGCTCAATGCCTATCATCAACGAAATAGCATTAGTATCGCAATTAGGACGATCCCGGCAACGATTCCGACAATCACCGATTTAAACTTGCCAAAAACGCTGGAAGACTTAATGGACAAGCCACAAGGATTAGTATTGGTTACCGGCCCGACCGGTTCCGGGAAATCGACAACTCTAGCAGCTATGATTAACTATATTAATCGCAATTTTGCTAAACACATTATTACACTGGAAGACCCGATTGAATATGTGCATCAACATATCAAATCAATTATCAATCAGCGAGAAGTGGGTACAGATACGAAAAGTTTTGCCAATGGACTTCGGGCATCATTGCGGCAAGATCCCGATATCATTCTTGTCGGGGAAATGCGGGATTTGGAGACAATATCAACGGCCATTACTGCCGCAGAAACCGGGCATTTGGTGCTCGCAACCTTACATACGTCCAGTGCCGCCCAAACGATTGACCGGATTATTGATGTATTTCCGCCGCATCAACAGCGTCAAATTCGACTGCAAGTATCCAATGTGTTACAGGGGATTATTTCCCAGCGGTTGTTTCCGGTTCGCGAAGGTGGTGGTCGGGTGGCTGCAACGGAAATTTTAATAAATACACCATCTGTTGCCAACTTAATTCGTAATGAAAAAATTCATCAAATTCAAAATGTTTTACAAACGAGCCGAGCCCAAGGAATGCATACGCTTGAGATGTCGATTCAAAGTTTAGTAAAGAACGGAACAATCAGTTATGAAATTGCCGCCCCATATTTAAATACAGGTGATACAAATGGCTATTTATAAATATGTCGGTCGGTCAAAAGAAGGGAAATTGAAGCGGGGAACGGTTGATGCAATTAACAAAACCCAAGCAATCAATAAATTGCGGGAACAAGGAATCAGCCCACGGGAAATAACGGAAGCAAAAGGTGTATTAAATAAGGAAATTACCATTGGACAACAAGTGAAACAACAGGATTTCGTCATCTATTGTCGTCAATTTGCTACATTAATTCGGGCGGGCGTTTCCATCGTGGATTCAACCAAAATTTTAGCGAAGCAAACCGAAAGCAAAGCATTGAAAAAAGTGTTGATGGCCATTGAGGAAGATATTCGTTCCGGGATTCCGTTTTCGGATGCAGCGGGAAAATATCCAAAAGTCTTTCCGCAAATTTTTGTTAATATGGTTCGTGCCGGGGAAGCAACCGGTAACTTAGATGAATCCTTGGATCGACTGGCTACTTATTTGGAAAAACAATATGACTTAAAGAAAAAAGTCCAGTCGACCATGGCTTATCCGATTACATTAATTATTGTCATTATTGCTGTAGTTATCTTTTTAATGGTTACGATTATTCCGAATTTCACGGCTATGTTTTCCCAATTTGACGCAGAGCTGCCTGCAATTACAAAATTTATGCTCGGTGTCAGTAACGTCGTTCAAAAATTATGGTGGCTTGTGATTTTAATCGTTCTGGCAATAGGGTTTCTATTTGCTTTTATGATGAGACAAAATAAGGCTTTTCATTATGGCGTCCATGTTGCCATGTTAAAAGCACCCATTTTTGGGAAACTTTTGCAAAAATCAGCTATTGCCCGAATGTCGCGAACACTCGCATCGTTATTTTCCAGTTCCGTCCCAATCTTGCAAGCGTTGACGATTGTTGAAAAAGTCGTGAATAACCCGGTCATTGGAAAAATTGTGTTAGAGGCACGGGACAGTTTGGAAAAAGGGAATAAGCTTTCCGAACCGTTGGAAAAAAGCTGGGTGATTCCACCGCTCGTTACGCAAATGGTGGCCATCGGTGAAGAAACCGGCTCACTCGATTTTATGTTGGAGAAAATTGCCGATTTCTATGAAGCAGAAGTCGATCGCTCGGTCGATACATTGAAATCATTAATCGAACCGGTCATGATTGTCCTTTTGGCCGTTGTCGTAGGAACGATTATCTTATCCATCATGGTCCCGATGTTTACGATTTATCAGCAAGTGTAAATTTAAAAGTTTATTAGTTTTAGTTTGTGAATCAAACAATAAAAGGGGAAAAACCTTTAGGGAGGTGGTCGCCGGACTAAATGAGGTGGGAGAGACTTTGCACTGAATAAAAGTAAAAATGAAAAAATAGGAGGGAATTAGAATGCAAAAACGTATCAAATTATTAAAAAACCAAAAAGGGATGACGTTGGTCGAATTACTAGCTGTGTTGGTTATATTGGGGATTATTGCCGCGATTGCAATACCGATGATTGGGAATATGATTGAAAACTCGCAAACAAAGGCAGCTGCAAATGAAGCTTTAAATATTATTGCTGGTGCAAAATTGGCTGATTCTAATGGAGTAAAGGGTACTACTAGTGGCGATGTTACTACTTTTTCCAAAGCTGATTTAGTTGAATACGTTGATGAAGATAATTTTACTTCTGTTACAAAAACAGTAAAAAAAGATACAAGTGGAAAGGTTACTTCTGTTGAATGGGCAATAAATGGACATAAAATAAATAATAGTAGTAATGATAATTTGAAAAGTGGTATTGAGTCAAAATTGAAGGATTTTGTTGATAGAAAATAATATATTAAATAAATAGTTTCTTAGAAATTTTAAATATTTCAAGGAGGGTCCACCCATGCTCAATTTATTTTCAACCAAAAAATCTATCAATTTCGTTATCGATGATTATGCCATTCGGATGGTAGATTATCCGGGCGGTGGTTTGACAAAAGTGAAAGACATGAAGGAAAAAGCCATTCCCGATGGACTGCTTGAGCATGGGCGGATTCTTGATGAAATGGAGTTTTACGCATTTTTAAAGGATGTCGTCCAAGATTGGGGGATCAAGCACCGCAATGTCCGCTTTTATGTCCCGGATTCTCTTATGATTATGAAAAAGGTTGAATTTCCGGCTCAATTGAATGATGAAGATGTCAAAGGTCATTTTTATATGGAACTCGGGCGGACCTTGTATTTGCCGTTTGATAATCCAATCTTTGACGTGTATCCTTTACCACAGGCAGATCCTTCCAACAGTCAGAGGGAAGGTTTGCTTTTTGCCGTACCGGAAGAGGAATTAAACAAATATACAGCCATATTTGAAGATGCCGGCTTGAAACCGGTCGTCGCCGATATCCGTTCCATCGGGGTTTACCGCTATTATCGTTCCATGCAAAATCATTTTGACGAAGAGACTGCGATTCTCTTTTTTGAACTTAATTTGAATTCGATTATGATTAGTATTTTTTCAGAGAATCGTCCGGAGTTTTTAAGATTTTTAGACTTGGAAATATCGTTAAAAGATTGGCGTTGTGATGTTCAGAAAGATAGTTCATTAAAGTGGATTTTTAATGGAGACGAAGAAGTCTTTTACGGTTTGTTAGATGACCAAATGATTGAGCTTGAAAGAATGATGAATTTTTATCGTTACTCGTTACATAAAGGGGAAAAATCCGTTTCAAAAATAATCTTACTTGGTGACTTTCCGCGACTTGATATTATTGTGAAAAAAATTGCTGCCAGTGTCCCGATTCCGGTAGAAATTCTGGAGGCATATCTTTCACCGGCAAAGACAGATAAAGTGGACAGGGTATTCATCCCTGCGCTGGGACTTGCATTAAAGGGGGAAGTGAAGTGATTCCAGAAATTAATTTATTACCGGAAAAAGACCGGGTGAGTCAACGATCTATGTTCATCGTGCTTGCCATTTTAATAATATGGGTTTTCCTCCTTATCTTTATGGTTATCCAATATTTCCAAATAAAAGGGGATATTGCTGTTTTCCAATCAAGAGAGGAAATGTTGACAGCTCAAAAGGCGGGGTTGGAAAAGCAAACGGAAGATGCAACAAATGAAGTGGGCTATCCGGAAGCCGTAGCCTATGTTGAAAAATACACTGTTCCGACTTCAAACGTCATTAAAGAGTTAATTCATTTATTGCCAGACGACAAAAGCTACCTTAGTAACTATTCCTACGATGGCAATAATGTGACAATCCAAACACAATTTGAATCATTGGATATGGTAGCCAGTTACGTGTCAAAGTTAAATGGATCAAAATTTTTTACCGATGTGAAAGTGGACAGTATTTCTGCTTTTTCTTTGGAAGAGTCAGAAGATAATACGGAAGCGGTAAATTTTAAAGAAATGCCAAGATATGACGTAAGCATGAGCATTGTTATTAATCTGTCGTCCCTTTTGTCGACCGGGGGTGAAGCTGATGAGTGATTTTTTTCAAGAAAAACGGAAAATCATCCTTTTTATTGGTATTATTTTATTTCTACTTTTAGGGTTACTATATTTTTATTTGCTTATGCCGTTAAAAGATGATGCAAATGCTGCCGAACAAAATGTGAAGCAACTGGAAACAGAAGTAGAGGCCTTGGAAAATCGGTTAAACCAAAATGAAACTGATCAGCCGAAAAATACAGCAAAACTGGAAAAAAAGATGCCGTTATCCCGTCAATTAGATGAACTGATCTTGTCATTGCAAGAGATAGAAATGGTAAGCGGCAGTCAAATTGCCTCGATTAACTTTAATAATTATGATGGCGGACTTACGGAAGCGGATGGTACAAATGACAATAATGAATCTACAGATGGTACGGACGATACGGCAACGAATGAAACAGATGAAAATCAGTCGGATGAACAAACGATCGCGGATGAAAACAGTGAGGATAATGGATCCGATACGAATGATGAGAATGAACAAGCGACGGATGAAACGGTAACTAATTTACCAACAAATGTAAAATTAATTACGATAAATCTATCCGTAGCGTCACCTGATTTTGAGCATTTTCAACTATTTTTACAGGAATTGGAAAAACTGGAACGGATTACTCGTGTCGATACGCTGACTTTTACAAAACCGGCTGAACGAGAGCTTTTATATGAAAAAGATGGCAGTCAAGCTGTCACGGCAGATGTGCAAATCACTACTTTTTATTATAATGGTGTTAAATAATCGAAATGATCTTTGAAGAGGAATTTGCCATGAATGAAATCATTACTTTGTTTTTCTTTATATTTGGCTTAGTTTTTGGTTCGTTTTTCAATGTGGTCGGACTTCGTATTCCGAAAAAAGAGTCGATCGTATATCCAAATTCTCATTGTACAAAATGTCATCATGAATTGTCTTGGTATGAAAATATACCTGTGCTTTCGTATATTTTTTTACGAGGAAGGTGCCGGGTTTGTAAAGCTCGAATCTCTCCCATTTATCCGGTTATGGAGCTTGTTACCGGCATATTATTTGCTTTCTCCTTTCATCAATTTGGCTGGACGTTTGAAACAGTAATTGCCGTTTTACTCTGTTCACTGCTCGTCATTATCACAGTTTCTGATATTGCCTATATGATTATTTCTGATAAAGTTCTGTTGTTTTTCTTGATTGTATTTCTCATTTTACGGATGATTTATCCGCTTTCACCATGGTGGGATGCTGGATTAGCGGCCGTGATCGGTTTTGGGATTCTCTATTTATTGGCAGTCGTTAGTCGTGGAGGAATGGGCGGCGGAGATATCAAATTATTTTTTGTCATAGGTCTCGTTCTCGGAACAAAAGCCACACTGATGACACTTTTTCTTGCCTCATTGGTCGGAGCTGTATTTGGACTAAGTTTCATTTTGGTTAAAGGATACCAAAAACGAATCCCGATACCCTTTGGCCCGTTCATCAGCATCGGCGCAATTATCGCCTATTTTTATACAGATTCATTGATTCAATGGTATTTGGGTATGTTTTTCTAGTATGGTAGATGGGAATCCGGGTTTCTGGGAACGGGTTCCATTTTTTTGTTTTTTAACATAATAAGGGATCAGGTATAAGGCAAGCGCGGGCTCTATTTTTTGGTTTTTCTAAATAAAGAGGAATCCGGTACAAATTGGAACGGATTCCTTCTTTTTCCATCTCCATTTATCTAGGGTTCCAAACTTCCATTGATTTATAGTTGACTGATATTAGGTTCTTTTTTTAATATAATATTATTGAACTGAATGATTGTATCAAGATAAGAATTTTTCAACTAAATGCTCATTTTTTGGTGGTACACTTCCTAAATTTCCGACCAATATATACATTTCCCTATAAAAATATTCCACAATTTATTTTTAAAAAAATAAATAGTTATGTTAAAATATTAACTATCATTTTCAAATTCTGATAAAATATTATTTAATATAAATAAAAGGAGTAAATGTGAATGAATAAAAGTAAAATTGTTTCCAAACTGTTTCTGTCAATTTTTACCTTATTTACTATTATTTCACTCGTTTTACCATTTTCCAACGCAAAAGCAGAGGAAAAAACCTATATCATTGCGACCGATGTCACCTTTGCTCCATTTGAATTCCAAGATAAGAATGGTGATTTTGTCGGAATAGATATGGACTTACTAAAGGCTATTGCCGAAGATCAAGGATTTAAGTATGAAGTGAGGCCTCTTGGTTTTAATGCGGCGGTGCAAGCCTTAGAAGCAAAACAAGTTGATGCCGTTATTGCCGGGATGAGTATTACAGATGAGCGCAAACTGAAATTTGATTTTTCGGATCCGTATTTTGATTCCGGTGTCATTATGGCTGTTGATAAAGATAATGACAAGGTTTCATCTTATAAAGATTTAAAAGGTGAGCGAGTTGCCGTAAAAACCGGTACCGAGGGAGCTGCGTTTGCCCAAAGTATTCAAGACAAATACGGGTTTAAAGTCGTTACCTTTGATGATTCCGCAAATATGTATGAAGATGTCAAAACAGGAAATTCCATCGCCTGTTTTGATGATTATCCGGTTTTGGCTTATGGGGTTAAACAAGGGAATGGGTTAAAAATCGTAACAGATAAAGAAGCCGGCAGTTCCTATGGGTTTGCTGTGGCAAAAGGGGAAAATGCCGAACTGCTGCAAATGTTTAATGACGGATTATCTAACTTAAAAGCATCCGGTGAATATCAAAAAATATTGGACAAGTATTTAGAAACCGGTGATGAAGAGGCTGATTCAGGTTTCTTCGGATTATTAAAGGAAAGTTTTCCAAGTTTAATGTCCGGCTTAAAAATGACAATCGTCTTAACAGTTGTTTCATTAGTTGCCGCAACCATCCTTGGAGTTATTTTTGGCTTATTCCAAGTGTCAAATAAGAAACTTTTGCGGGCGATAGCAACAATTTATGTAGATATTTTCCGCGGTACACCGTTACTAGTTCAAGCATTCTTTATTTATTTTGGGATTCCTGCTGCCCTTGATATTCGCATTACCGCAGTTGTTGCCGGGATTATTACGTTAAGTTTAAATGCCGGTGCGTATATTGCTGAAATTGTTCGCGGTGGTATTCAGTCGGTCGATAAAGGACAAATGGAAGCTTCCCGCAGTTTAGGACTTCCATATCGGAAAGCCATGTCGAAAGTAGTTTTGCCACAAGCGATTCGGATTATGATTCCATCCTTTATTAACCAATTCGTCATCACATTAAAGGATACATCAATTTTATCCATTATCGGAATTAATGAATTGACACAAAGCGGGAAAATTATTATTGCAAGAAATTTGGAATCTTTCCAAATGTGGTTAATCGTCGGTATCATTTACTTTATTATCATTATGATTTTAACGAAAGTATCGAATCATTTGGAAAGGAGGATTAAACATGGAGAAAATTAAAGTAAAGAATTTGAAAAAAAACTTTGGTGACTTGGAAGTGTTAAAGTCGATTAATTTGGATGTCCACGAAGGTGAAGTTATTTGTATCATTGGACCATCCGGATCCGGAAAAAGCACGTTTCTTCGCTGTTTAAATTTATTGGAAGAAGTGACAGAAGGGGAAGTCATTGTCCACGGTGTTAATTTAACAGATAAAAATATAGATATTAATAAAGTTAGAGAAAATATCGGGATGGTGTTCCAACATTTTAATTTGTTTCCCCATTTAACGGTATTGGAAAATATTACGTTAGCACCTGTTGAATTGAAAAAAGCAACGAAGGAAGAGGCAAAGGAAGCGGCGTTGACACTTTTGGAGCGGGTTGGATTAAAAGATAAAGCAGAGGTAAAACCGGATCAATTATCCGGCGGGCAAAAGCAAAGGGTAGCCATTGCACGGGCCTTGGCTATGAAACCTGATATTATGCTGTTCGATGAGCCGACAAGTGCACTCGATCCGGAAATGGTCGGTGAAGTACTGGCCGTTATGAAACAATTAGCCGAAGAAGGTATGACGATGGTCATTGTCACGCATGAGATGGGCTTTGCAAGGGAAGTAGCCGACCGGGTTATCTTTATGGACGGCGGATACATTATCGAACAAGGAACCCCGGAAGAAATCTTCGGAAACCCGCAAAACGAACGGACAAAAGACTTTTTGAATAAAGTGTTGTAAGAAAAAGGAAGGAACTGGTTAATTACTAGTTCCTTTTTAGCAATTCCATCGTTAATGCAGTAGCTTTTTTGGAATTACTTTTCTTCAACTGTTGTCCTTTTGTCGGAATTCACCAGTCCCCCCAATTCAACAGCACCACCAAAATTGTCGAAATTCCACGAACACCTTTCCATATGAAACGACAAAAGTCTTGTTATTTTTTAAAAATCATATGATAGGATAGGAGGGAACTTTTCTAAATTGTGCAGCTAATGAAGTATTCTACAAATCTAGCAAGCTGGGAGGTAAGTATAGTGGATGAGGAAAATAAAAATCAAATTAAAATAAAAATAAATGGTGAAGATAAAGAATTTAAAGAGGAATTGGTCATTCATGATTGGAAAACGAAAAGGGAAATTGCGGCAACGGAAGAACGAGCGATTCCGCTGATAAAAAATAAAAAGAAAAAAAGACCTGCATTCCCAAAAGGAAGGAACCATCCGGCTATCATTATTTCTTCCATTTCCGCCATTGTAATAGGAATTTTAATTGGAATTATCTTATTACAATTTATGACAAAAGACGTTAATGAAAACGAACAAGGCGCTCAAACGGTTCCAGCGAACAATGGTACAACAACAGCCGGTAATGAGCAAGTTATTTTACCCGCAGTGAATTTGTATATTTTGCAGCAAGGGGTATACAAGAGTCAAGAATCGGTGGATAAAATCATTCAAGATTATAAAAAAGAAAATCAACCGGTTGCTTCTATAAATACCGGGGACAATATACGTGTTTTCATAGCTGTAACAGATACACTCGAGACAGGTAAACAAATGAGGGAAACCGAATTTTATAAAGATACGTTCACTGAAACATGGCCGACGAAATTAGAAATGAATGAAAAAGTAATCCAACATTTAACAGGCGATGAAAAAACATTTTTAGAATCAGCTTATCCAATATATGAAAAACTAGTAGTAGAGGGAACAAAAGCATATTTACAAGATGGCCAAAACATCAATATGGATGAATTGACAAGTGAAATTGACAAGATGAAAAACTTCAAAAAGTTACAAAAAAAGCCGGTCCAAGAATTACAGAAAAATTTAATTCATGCGTATGAGGCATTGAATGGATATTTGAAAGAGCGAAACATCGAGAATTGGCAAAAACTACAGCAATATTTATTGACTTTTGTTTCAAGCTATTACTTATTTTAAAACATTCCACCACTTAGCTTTCGTTTGGAGTGGTGGATTGCTATTATTTTCAACGGCCAATTCGTAGAAGCGGATCCAGGTCGCCTCTATTTAGTCGGAGCGTGAAGCCGCTATTTTTATTGGAATTATTTGGCAACCGTCAAATAATCGACCCATTTCGCATATAGTGGGGAAGGGGATTAAAGTCAATTATCTACCCAAACGTCGATTTTTGAGGAGGGACAGTGGTACTTAAAGAGACATCGATCCAAACCCCGATTCATCCCCACACAAGTAGGGAAGGGGTATATATAAAGAGACGATTTGTCTTACATATAGTAGGGAAAGGTGGACTTTGTGCAAACCTATAGATAAAATATAACAAAAGCACATTTTTGATGTCTTTTTCGTTTCAAAATGATGTTTTATGTCAGAAAATGATGTCGAAAATGGATTTTTTGTAAGTGAAAATTAATTTTTATGTCGTTGAGTATAAAAGTATCGTTTGATAGTATTATTTTGTATCTCCCCCTCGTACAGATCTTAAACAGGAAGGTGAAAATATGGCACGCCTCATTTTAGCTTCGTCATCACCGCGTAGGCAGGAAATCCTCCAGTCTTTACGTGCATCCTTTGAGATTATAACAAGCAATGCAGATGAATCGGTCGATTGTAACATGCCTCCTGAAGAAATTGTTATGACATTGGCTGAACGAAAGGCGCAAACAGTTGCAAAGGAAAATCATGATGCATTTGTTATCGGGGCAGATACAATCGTTGTTTATAATGACCGGATTTTAGGAAAACCAGCCGATCGCGATGATGCTAAGCAGATGTTAATGATGTTATCTGGCAATACACATGCTGTTTTTACAGGTACATGCATTTTACATGGGAACGATAAAGAAATTTTTTATGAAAAGACAGAGGTTTCATTTTGGGAATTGGCGGAAGCAGAAATCGATCGATACATTCGTACAGGAGAGCCTTTAGATAAAGCGGGGAGTTATGGGATCCAAGGATATGGGGCGATCTTGGTGAAATCGATTCATGGTGATTTCTATTCTGTTGTTGGTCTACCGGTGGCAAAACTATATCGGGCATTGAAAAAGATGGGTTATCCGATCTAAGGACAAGCCTAGATCATCATATGAAAATAAGCAGTTTGTGAGGGAACACGGACTGGCATAAAGTCATATGAAAATTCAGCCGTTCAGCGTTAAAATCGCGGTAGCCCCATTAACATGCCCGTAAGATTTTTGTGTAAGACGCTAATCCATTTTTAGGAAAACTTTCGGTGACTTTTCCCCAAAAAATGAATAGGAGGAGATAGTTATTACGCAACAATTATTAATTAAAGATTTTCCGAAAGAAGAGCGGCCACGCGAAAGATTTATCCATCACGGACCGAGTAGTCTTTCAAATCAAGAACTTTTGGCAATTATTTTACGAACGGGAACAAAAAATGAATCGGTTCTCCAATTGGCACAACGGCTTATAAAAGAATTTCAAGGATTACGAATGCTGATGAATGCCTCACTGGAAGAATTGACGAAAATAAAGGGAGTCGGTGAAGCAAAAGCCATCCAATTATTGGCCGCAATCGAACTTGGAAAACGAATTGCCAATATGAAAAATGAAGAACGTTACGTCATCCGTTCTCCTGAAGACGGCGCAAACTATGTCATGGAAGAAATGCGCTTCTTAACTCAGGAGCATTTCGTATGTTTATTCCTTAACACCAAGAATGAAGTGATTCATAAACAAACCATTTTTATAGGAAGTTTAAATGCTTCCATTGTCCACCCGCGTGAACTGTTTAAAGAAGCATTCCGACGTTCAGCCGCCTCGATGATTTGCCTTCATAATCATCCATCCGGAAATCCCGAACCAAGCAGGGAAGATATTGAGGTTACCAGGCGACTTGTCGAATGTGGTAGAATTTTAGGGGTGGATGTACTCGATCATATTATTATCGGTGACAAACGATATGTCAGTTTAAAAGAAAAAGGATATTTATAAGCCAATTACTACTATTATTTTTTTGCACAATGAGATATAATAATACGTATGATTTTTTTGTTTTTAAAAAAACGAACGAACCCTTATTTAGCTAAAAAAGTTAAGAAACGAAAATGGGTCAATAAAATGACAACATTTGACAAACGATAAAAACGTGCTGTTTATATACAACATGATGAACAAGAGAATGTATGAGAAAGGGAGATACAACCATGTTTGGATTTGGTTCAAAAGATTTAGGAATTGATTTAGGAACAGCGAATACACTTGTCTATATTCGTGGAAAAGGTGTCGTATTGAGAGAACCTTCCGTTGTAGCATACCAGACGGATACAAAGCAAATTGTTGCAGTCGGAAATGATGCGAAAAATATGATCGGCCGTACACCGGGAAATGTTGTTGCCCTCCGTCCGATGAAAGACGGGGTTATTGCAGATTATGAAACAACAGCAAAAATGATGAAATATTTTATTAATCAAGCTTTGAAAAATAAAGGTGGATTTGGCAGAAAACCGTATGTCATGGTATGTGTACCATCCGGAATTACTGCGGTTGAAGAACGTGCTGTCATCGATGCAACTCGTCAAGCCGGGGCACGGGACGCATATACGATTGAAGAACCGTTTGCAGCTGCCATTGGTGCTGATCTCCCTGTTTGGGAACCGACCGGAAGTATGGTGGTTGATATTGGTGGCGGAACAACAGAGGTCGCGATTATTTCTTTAGGAGGAATTGTGACCAGTCAATCGATTCGTATTGCCGGTGATGAAATGGATGATGCCATTATTACCTATATTCGGAAAAATTATAATTTGATGATCGGGGATCGGACTGCTGAAACGATCAAGATGGAAGTTGGATCGGCCGGTATGCCTGAGGGAATTGGTAATATGGAAATTCGCGGGCGTGATTTATTAACCGGTTTGCCAAAAACCATTGAAGTAACGCCTGACGAAATTGCCGAAGCCCTGAAAGATACAGTATTTGCGATTGTTGAAGCGGTCAAAAATACGTTAGAAAAAACTCCGCCTGAATTGGCAGCAGATATTATGGATCGTGGCATTGTCCTTACAGGTGGTGGAGCATTACTTAGAAACTTAGACCGCGTCATTGCCAACGAAACAAATATGCCTGTCTTAATTGCCGAAAACCCGCTCGATTGTGTAGCTATCGGAACCGGTAAAGCTTTGGAACATATTGATTTATTTAAAAATAAAGTAAGAGGGTAAATGTAAGAATCCTTTGTAAAACAATGTTTATACTTCAGTTTTTAAAAAATTGGATTTTCAACAAATTCGAGGTCACTGAAAAAGAAAAAAATCAGCTGAACACGAGTTTCTTTCTTATTTGCTTAGCCACATGGCCTTAGATATGGGAGAGTAGATACTCGGGATAGGCTGTCAAGGAATTTCTCGTTGGTTTAGTGTGTTTATCCTACTCAATATTGTGTAAGGTAAACTTATCAGTGGTCTCGTTACCTTCTACATAATTTGTTCAATGTTGTCGTTCATTACAATAACATATAAGAATCAGCAGTCGTTGAAGTCAATTGCTTTCGCGACTTCATGCAGTAAAGTGCAAGTAACAACATATAAGAATCAGCCATTAGTTAAAGAGGTGTAAATCATGCCACAATTTTTTAAGAATAAGCGTCTTATCATTTTACTTTCAGGGATAATTATCCTTGTGGCATTGATTGGTTTTTCATTAAGAGAACGGGATCAATTATCGTGGCCGGAACAATTTGTCAAAGATACAGCAGGCTTTGCCCAGATGGTTTTTGCAAAGCCTGCTCATCTTGTTTCAAACCTCGTCGAAAATATTCGGGATTTGCTGCAAACCTATGAAGAAAATAAAATTTTAAAAGAAAGATTGGATGAATACGCCCAAATTAAAGTGAAAGCGGATCGGTTAGAAAAAGAAAACGCGGAGCTTAAATCCTTAATTGATAAGGAAAAAGATTTAGCCTCTTTTACTATCCATCATGCTTCGGTTATTGCCCGTGATCAAGATCGCTGGCAAGAAACGTTAACAATCGATAAAGGTGAGGTACAAGGAATAAAGAAAGATATGGCTGTTATAACTGCTAATGGAATGATCGGAAAAATTAAAAGTGTCGGAAAGATAACTTCTACTGTTCAATTACTTTCTACCGTAGATCGGACAAACCGAACCCACGTCGCTATTCAAGGCGAACATGATATTTACGGTTTAATTGAGGGATTTGATGTTGAAAAGCAGCAGTTGATTATTAAACAAATCCCGGCAGAAGAAAAAGTCAAAAAGGGCATGGATGTGATTACATCCGGTTTAGCAAATGTTTTTCCTAAGGGATTATACATTGGAAAAATTGAAAAGGTAGAACCTGATCAATACGGATTGACACAAACAGCTTATGTGAAACCAGCCGCGAATTTTTATAACCTTGAAAACGTCATTGTCGTTGAGAGAGAAATGACAGCTTCGGAAGAATCGGGGGAATGAGTCATGAGAAAGCAATGGTGGATTCCGGTTCTTGTGATTATTTTCTTTTGCGTGGAAAGTCAGTTTGTTAATTTTATTCCAACCCGGCTGTTTTCACAATATTGGATTGTTGTCCCGCGTTTTCTCTTTCTATTATTGATTTTTATAACTATATATTATGATAAAAAGTTAGGTCTCATTTATGCCTTGGTTACAGGTTTGATTATGGATATCGTGTTTATTGATATTTTGGGAATATATTTATTTTGGTACCCGGTTACGATTTATCTTGTATCAAAATTAATGAAAAATTGGCATGCGAATCTTTTCATTGTAGCTTTTGTTAGCTTGCTGGCGATCACACTTGTCGAATTCGGGATTTATGGGGTCTTTTCGATTTTACAAATAGCCAATATGCCACTAAAGTTTTTTGTTTTTCATCGCTTATTCCCAACCCTAGGCGCAAACCTGGCATTTTATATATTATTTTCCTATTCACTGAAAAAGTATTTTACCCGATTAAGAAAAATCAGAAGTGAAGAAGAGGGAATGTTTCAATCATAACGGTTCTGAAGATGAGTTTTACATATATTTTTGCAAATCGTGTTCGCATGCTTCCAGAAATGGGTAAAGCTCTACAGTATTTTGCGTTTACGGATTGTTCATGTGTAATTTTCGGAAAAAATTTGATTGTTAATCGTCCTGTACAAGGAGTTTATTTTTTATAAAATTTGTTTTTCGGATTTTTACAGGAAAAATAAAGGAAATTGCCTGGCTTTTGTCGAACTTTACTTTATTGAGGTGAAATCATGCATGATGAAGACGCAAAATGTCACGATAAAAGGTACAAAAGACGGGCTATTGTTACGTCTTGATGATACTTGTTCCTTTTTTGACCTTTTAAAAGAAGTTGAAGAGAAATTGTTTCCACATTCACAGCTCATGGACGATTCTCATGAAGTTTCTGTTCGTATTCATACCGGTAATCGATTACTTACCAAGGAACAGGAACAGCAATTAAGAGAATTAATCAGTCCGGAAAAAAATTTAATCATTGCATCTATCGAATCAAATGTTATATTAAAAGAAGAACTGAATCGAATAAAAACCGAAAAAGGTTTTACAGTCGTAACCAAAATTGTTCGCTCTGGGCAAATTTTGAAAATTACAGGGGACCTATTGTTGATCGGTGATGTAAATCCGGGTGGCAAAGTGATGGCAAGCGGCAATATCTTCATTTTAGGAAGGTTAAAGGGAATGGCTCATGCGGGTATGAACGGTAATGAGGAAGCTGTAATTTGTGCTGCTACGATGACGCCGACCCAATTGCGAATTGCGGATTGCTTTGGGCAGTCACTGGATCGGAAGGAGATAAACGACGGATCAGAATGTGCCTATCTGAATCAAGAAAAGCAATTAGTTATTGATAGATTATCAGTTTTAAATAAGATTCGACCAAACATAAATCGTTTTGTGGAAGGAGGCTTGTCTTAATGGGTGAGGCAATCGTAATTACTTCTGGAAAAGGTGGAGTAGGGAAAACCACTTCTTCTGCTAATATAGGTACTGCTCTGGCTCTACAAGGGAAAAAGGTTTGTTTAGTTGATACCGATATCGGTTTACGTAATCTGGATGTTGTCATGGGCTTGGAAAACCGGATTATCTATGATATCGTCGATGTAGCTACAGGTCGCTGTAAATTACACCAAGCACTTGTTAAAGATAAACGTTTTGAAGATAAATTGTACTTACTTCCTGCCTCTCAAAGCAGCGATAAAACTGCGATTAATCCGGAACAGATGAAAAAGGTAGTCAATGATTTAAAAAATGAATTTGATTATGTCATTATCGACTGTCCCGCTGGTATTGAACAAGGTTTCCAAAATGCCATAGCCGGTGCTGATCGGGCTATTGTTGTGACTACGCCGGAAGTATCATCGGTACGTGATGCTGACCGAATTATCGGCTTACTGGAAAAAGAACCGATTGAACCGCCAAGATTGGTTATCAATCGAATCCGTACCAATATGGTTAAACGCGGGGAAATGCTTGATGTCGATGAAGTAACAAATATTTTGGCTATAGAACTAATTGGTATTGTGGCCGATGATGAAGAGGTCATTAAAGCATCAAATGTTGGCGAACCAATCGTTATGAATCCGGACAGTAAAGCAAGTATCGCTTACAGGAATATTGCAAGACGAATCTTAGGCGAATCGGTACCATTGCAACAGCTTGAAGATAACGGAAAAGGCATGTTTTCACGGTTGAAAAAATTTTTTGGTGCCCGGGCATAGGCATAAATTTTTACATATTTTGATATTTTTAACGGATTTCCGAAAGAAGTCTCCCATCCTCAAGGAATGTGCAGGGCGTA
>JAAROH010007918.1_pt1 | contig 23148 bp, 22 predicted proteins | sample 7248631 | NCBI WGS metagenome assembly JAAROH01 (sample SAMN09772309, study PRJNA484901) | compost metagenome | isolation source: Vermicomposting unit | place: India
AACATCAGCCTTCCAAGCTGAATACGTGGGTTCGATTCCCATCACCCGCTCCATACATTGAAAGCATAAGACTCTAGAGAAGGGTCTTTTTTTATTTATGATCGTTATTTGTATGTCAAAACGCGCTGTTTTCTTAAACATTTTCCAAGAAAACAGCGCGTTTTCTGTAATGGTATTACTTTATTATTGTACTTGTCTGAGCATAAAAGTCAGAAAAATGGAACTCTAATTATATTATAAAACTAAGTGGGTTAATCATTGGTGGAATCCAAACATAGAAAATAGGAATCATCTATATTTTCCGTCTTTAATATGTATAACCATTCAAAATCTTGTCGAGTTGAGTCATCTTTCTTTTACAGTGTACAATAAGTGCAGACACATGGAAAGGAAGGGCTTACATCTATGAATCCTACGATGAATTCTAATATTTCGATTATTGGCGTTCCTATGGATTTGGGGGCCGATCGCCGCGGTGTAGATATGGGACCGAGTGCCATTCGCTATGCCGGGGTGGTGGAACGCCTTGAAAAAATCGGCTACACGGTGCATGATGAAGGGGATATTGTAGTGCGCCGTCCAAAGCAAAATACAACTGCGGGTACAAACCTGAAATATCTTGATGAAATTGCGCGTGTTAACCGGGAATTGTGCGATGCGGTTTCAGGTGAAATGAAAAAAGGCCATTTTCCGCTTGTTATCGGCGGTGACCACAGCATTGCTATCGGTACGATTGCTGGTGTATTGCAGCACCGTCCGAAAACCGGTGTAATTTGGTATGATGCGCACGGTGATATGAATACAGCGGAAACTTCGCCTTCCGGTAATATTCATGGCATGTCGCTTGCGGTTAGCCTAGGTTACGGACATGAATCTTTGACATCTATCGGCGGAGCGGACGCGAATCTTGATCCGGAAAAAACAGTACTTATTGGTGCGCGCGCGCTTGATCCAGGCGAGAAAGAATTTATCCAGAAGCTTGGTGTTAAAGTATTTACCATGCATGAAATCGACAGGATGGGTATGGCTCGTGTAATGGAAGAAGCGCTAAAAATTGTGACAAACGGCACGGACGGCGTTCACTTGAGCCTAGATTTGGACGGACTGGATCCGCACGATTGCCCAGGTGTCGGAACCCCAGTTATCGGGGGCATCAGCTACCGTGAAAGCCATTTGGCAATGGAAATTCTGGCGGAAGCGAATGTGCTGACTAGCGCCGAATTCGTAGAAGTAAATCCTATTCTTGACCAAATGAACCAAACGGCGCGGGTAGCTGTAGCACTAATGGGTTCCGTATTTGGAGAAAAATTATTATAATATAAGCATAGAGATGTGTAACAAAAAGCGAGAATGCGGCTATCCGCGTTCTCGTCTTTTTTATCGGATAAGAAAGTGACACAAAGCGACCTGGCTTTTTTGAGGAAAAAGAGTGGACGGCAATGCACGTGAGATTTTCTTATTTTTTGAAACCTGTGGCGCAGGAAGACGTATATAGATTACGGGAAACTGATTTTAGGATGTGGAGAAAATTGGACATTACTGAGCAACGGATTATCCAGCGTGCCAAAAATGGAGATCGGGATGCTTTCGCGGAACTGGTCGATTTATATAAAGATAAAATATACCACGTATCCTATCGTATGCTTGGGAATCGACAGGAGGCGGAAGACGTCGCCCAAGAAACGTTTTTGCGTGTATATGCCAATCTTGATAGCTACGATCCTAAATACAAATTTTCAACCTGGATATACCGTATCGCTTCAAACTTAAGCATTGACGTCATCAGAAAACGTAAAAAAAATCTCTCCATTGATGCAGAAATTACAGGAGCAGACGGAGTGGATTGGCACGATCGGCTTGCCGATACCAGCAAAGGGCCGGAAGAAGAGGTGCTGACCGACGAACTACAGGAGGAAGTGCAGGGAGCTATTATGGGCCTTAGTCCTAAATACCGTGTGGTAATGTTGCTACGCTATATAGAAAATTTAAGTCTGCAAGAAATTAGCGAAGTGGTTCAACTCCCTGTCTCCACCATCAAAACAAGAATCCATCGGGGCAGGGAAGCGCTGCGTAAAAAACTTCGGTTCATGTAACAAAAAGGAAGGAGAGATTGTTTATGCATTGTAACGAAATCGTACGTCTCATGCATTGCTACCTCGATGAGGAGACGACGAAAGAAGAAGAAATGCAGCTTCGCGTTCATCTTTCCGAATGCCAGAACTGTAAGAGACACTTTCATGAACTGGAACGTACCATTGCCTTTGTGCAGGGGTTGTCTCATATGAAAGCTCCGGAAGGGTTTACTGAGCGAGTGATGGCTGCGCTACCTAAAGAGAAACGCAAAACCAGCTGGTTTGAGCACATTAAGCGGCATCCGTTGCTTGTGGCTGCGTCGCTGTTTATCATGCTGATGGCGGGAAGCATGATGTCGCTCTGGACGGAAGGGCAGGAGCGGTTTGAATTTTCGGCCCCACAATTCCAAAACATTAAGGTTGATGAAGAAAAGCATATGGTCATTGTTCCGGCTGGCAAAGTGGTAGAAGGGGATATTGTTGTCCGTAATGGCAACATAAAGGTTGACGGAGATGTAAAAGGCAATGTAGTCGCCATAGACGGAGAAGTGTATATGGCATCAACCTCCCATATTACCGGCGAGGTACAGGAAATCCATCAAGCGGTTGAATGGGTTTGGTACAATATAAAAAAGGTTTTCAATTTGTTGATGAAAAGTTAAAATAGAGACGGAAGAAGGGCACGGCAAAACCGTGTCTTTTTTGCATGGGTAAAAGAAACAATATATACTAGGAAAAGAAGAGTGCCGGGAAAGTAGTACCTCCCGCTTGAAGGAGGAAAGTGAATGGCCGATTTTACCGAAAATTTTCTTGGCTACATTATTAATGCCGTTGATATCTTAATCGTCACGTACATTATTTATAAATTGATTTTGCTGCTGCGCGGTACACGTGCTCTCCAACTATTTAAGGGAATTATGGTAATCGTCATTGCTATGGTCGCCAGTTCTTTTTTGCAACTTCGTACGTTGCAATGGCTAATGGATAAGGCTTTATCCTATGGCGTATTTGCGATTCTGGTCATTTTTCAGCCCGAGCTTAGGCGCGCACTTGAGCAAATTGGGCGGGGGCGGCTGTTTGCTCGAAGTTCAGCACCAGATGAGAAGATTGTGCTTGATGTCGTGGAGGCCGTGGTCAAAGCTGTATTTTATATGGCAAAGCGCAGGATTGGAGCTTTGATTGTTATCGAACGCGAAACAGGCTTGTCCGATTATGTCGAAACAGGTATTGGACTTACGGCCAGATGCAGTTCTGAGCTTTTAATTAACATTTTTATTCCGAATACGCCGCTACATGACGGCGCGGTAATTATGCGGAAGGATATGGTCATGGCAGCAGGATGCTATTTACCGCTGTCCGAGAACCCCACCATTTCGAAAGAATTAGGGACGCGACACAGAGCGGCTATCGGGTTGAGCGAAGTGTCGGACGCAATTGCGATCGTTGTCTCCGAAGAAACAGGCCAAGTCTCAATTGCGATAAATGGTGAAATTACACGCAATTATACGGAAGAAATGCTAGCCAAACTCCTTCGGGAAAAACTGATGCCGCAGTCGCGAGCTGCTTCGCCGCTTTGGCAACGGAAGGTGAAAAATGATGGATAGATGGCTAAGTAACAACACTGTTGTGAAAGTCATATCTTTTCTGGTGGCGATTATGCTTTGGGCTGTGGTCAATAACGAACCTGCTTCGTATAGCACAGGTGTGGGACAGGCACAAGCGTCTACACAACTGAATAAAGAGTTAAAGATTCGATATGACGAAAAAAAATTTCTTGTGGACGCTCCGTCTACCGTACATGTGGAGATAAGAGGAAGCAAAGACTTACTGGCCATGTCTTCCTTGCTTTCGCCTGACAATTTCGAAGTCTTTATTGATTTGCGGGGATACGAAAGTGGCCGTTACGAAGTGCCCGTTCAGTATGAGGGGTTGCCTCACGGATTGGATATTACCATCCAGCCGAGTCAAGTATCTGTAAACATTGAAGAGATTAAGAAAATCCAGAAGAATGTTCAGGTGCACCTGATGGGCAAAGCCAGAGGATACACAAAGGCGGGCGAGCCGGTCATCAAGCCGCAAACAGTAATCGTGGCTGTGCCGGAAAGCAGGGTGAAAGATGTAGCGTTTGTCCAGGCGGTTGTCAGTGTTGAAGAAGCGGAAGGCCCGATAGATACCAAAGTGCCCTTGCGTGTACTGGATAGAAAAGGGCAACCGCTTGATGTAGCCAGAGTGTCTCCTTCGTCCGCGGAAGTGTACGTGCCGCTCGTTGCGTTGCCTTCCAAAATGGTACCTTTGCGGGTTCAGACCAAAGGAGTTCCGGCGAACGGCTACAAAATTGATTCTGTGACGGTTACTCCGCCGCAAATTACTATCTATGGTTCACAAAGCGTGCTTGACACTATGTCTTCTTACACGCTTCCTGAAGTAGACGTGAGCGGATGGACCGCAACAAAGAAAATACAGGTAAACGTTCCGTTGCTTGATAAAATTGAAAAGACAGATATTAAAACAGCAGAAGTGACTGTAAATATCTCGAAGGCGGAAGAGGAGGTCATAGGGTCGAAGGAGCCCGATTCTCCGGTTGGACAGCCGGAGCAACCTATCAATGTCCATGAATCCGTAGAACTCCCGATTCGTGTCCAAGGTCTTGCTTCCGATAAGACATTCGAATTTGTAAAGCCTTCATCCGGCCGCATTCGATTGGAACTACAGGGAACAAAAGAGTCGATGGAGAAATTTGACAGAAGCAAATTGACCGCTTCCGTTGACATTAGCGATAATACACCGGGGGAGCACACGATGACGGTGCGCATTGCTAATCTTCCGCCTGATGTCAAAGTAACGAACCCCGGAAGCTTGCAAGTAACGATTTTAATAAAGGAACAGGCTGGAGATCAGCATGTTAACTCATGAGAGGAGAGGTAAAAAGCATGGGTAAATACTTTGGAACTGACGGAGTGAGAGGAGTAGCCAACACGGAACTAACGCCAGAATTAGCGTATAAGCTAGGGCGCTGCGGTGGGTATGTAGTAATTCGTGACAGCAAAAATGTGAAACCAAAAGTGGTTGTCGGACGTGATACGCGCATTTCTGGTCCGATGCTAGAGCGCGCCCTTATCGCCGGTCTGCAATCGATCGGCGCAGAAGTTATTCGGCTTGGTGTTATTTCCACACCAGGTGTGGCATATCTGACCAGAGCGTTGGAAGCGGACGCAGGCATTATGATTTCTGCTTCCCACAATCCGGTAGAGGATAACGGTATTAAGTTTTTTGGCGGTGACGGCTTTAAACTGCTGGACGAAAAAGAAGCGGAGATTGAAAAGCTGCTGGATGCGGAAAAAGATGAGCTACCACGTCCGATTGGCGGAGATATTGGTACGGTGCTGAATTATAAAGAAGGTGCCCAAAAATATCTGCAATACTTGAAAACGACGGTGCAGAACCGTTTTGGCGGGCTGAAAATTGTCGTGGATTGCGCGAATGGAGCTGCCTCCGCCCTAGCTGTGCAGTTGTTTGCGGATATGGAAGCAGATGTAGTCACGCTCGCATGCAATCCTGACGGGCTTAACATTAATGACAACTGCGGCTCGACGCATCCGGAAGCGCTGCAAAAAGCGGTGGTTGAGCACGGTGCGGCACTCGGCCTTGCGTTTGATGGGGATGCGGATCGCTTGATTGCCGTAGATGAAAAGGGCAGTATTGTAGACGGTGACTTTATTATGGCAATCTGCGGTATTGCGTGGAAGCGCCGTGGCAAGCTCAAGAATAATACGGTTGTCTCCACCGTTATGAGCAATATTGGTTTCTACAAAGCGCTGGAGGCGGCTGGCATCCAAACGCGTCAGACAGCGGTAGGTGACCGCTACGTCATGGAGGAGATGCTGAAAGGCGGTTACAATATTGGCGGAGAGCAATCCGGTCATATTATCTTTCTAGATTACAATACGACCGGAGATGGACTTTTGACCGCACTACAGCTGCTTGACGTGGTAGTGGAAGCGCAAAAACCGTTGTCTGAACTTGCGGCAGAAACAATGACACAATATCCGCAAATTCTTGTAAATGTCCGCGTAGCCGATAAGACGAAGCTAAACGGCAACGCTGTCATCAAAGCTGTGATTGAGGAGGTGGAAGCGGAGCTTGGCTCTAACGGCCGCGTGCTTGTCCGTCCATCCGGTACAGAACCGATCATACGCGTCATGGCGGAAGGGCCGGATGAAGATGAACTGAAAGAGTACGTTCAGAAAATCGCCGATGTAATTGAGAAAGAACTAGTATAAACTTTTGGAAAAAGGATGCGGTGGTCACCCGCCGCATCTTTTCCTTTTACTTAAATACAAGAATGGTCAGGGGGAAAAATCCCTATTGTGAAAAAATATTTTTTTGTGGTAATGTATCAATAGTATTGTGAGGGGAGGAGTGGAAAGAGCAGGAAACCTTAAAGACGGATTATGAATATAATAATGTCGTAAAAGCGCCAGGACCATTCCGTGAACGGGTGAAAAGGAATGGTTGACGAGGTGGAGGTTTATCGAGTTTTCGGCGGATGCCTCCCGGCAGCGGGCCGCTGCCGTAGGGCTGTCCGACAAAACGTCTGGGAAACCTGACGCACAATAGGACAGCACGGTCTCTTACCCGTCTTCATTTACGTTTTGGTTCAAATTATATGGAATACGGGTATGTGTGTAGGGGGATTTTTAAAATAATACAAAAGACAATGGCAGACGGGGGCACGCCCTGTCTGAAAGCAAGGAATAAGGATAGCGTGTTGCCCCTGTCTTGAAAGGGGAACGTAAATAAGTTATGTGTGGAATTGTAGGATATATCGGAACACAGGATACGAAAGAAATCTTGCTTCAGGGTTTGGAGAAACTCGAATATAGAGGATATGATTCCGCGGGAATTGCCGTAGTAAACGGAGAAGGGGTACGCATCTTTAAGGAAAAGGGACGCATCGCCGCGCTGCGCGATATTGTCGATTATAATACGCATGGAACAGTTGGTATTGGACACACTCGCTGGGCGACGCATGGCGTGCCAAATCGTGTAAATGCGCACCCGCACCAAAGTAGTTCTTCCCGCTTTACGCTTGTGCACAACGGTGTAATTGAGAACTATGAACACCTTAAGCGTGATTTCTTATCCAGTCATTCATTCATCAGCGACACGGACACGGAAGTTATCGTGCAGTTGGTGGAGAAATTCGTGGAGGAAGGTTTGTCCGTTGAGGAAGCTTTCCGCAAAACATTGAAAAACTTGAAAGGTTCGTATGCCATTGCTCTGTTGGATGAAGAGAATCCGGATGTTATTTATGTGGCGAAAAACAAAAGCCCGCTGCTCGTTGGCCTTGGGGACGGCTGCAATGTGGTGGCCAGCGATGCAATGGCAATGCTACAGGTAACAGACACATTCGTTGAATTGATGGACGAAGAAATTGTTGTCGTAATGAAAGATAGCTTAACGATCAAGGATCTGGACGGCAATGTAGTTTCCCGTGAGCCATTCGTGGTGGAAATCGATGTCAGCGATATTGAGAAAGGTACGTATCCGCACTACATGCTGAAAGAAATTGATGAGCAGCCGTTTGTTATTCGCAATATTATCCAGCAATATCAGGATGAAAACGGAAACTTGAAGCTGGATGCATCCATTCGTCAGGCAATGCAGGATGCTGACCGCATTTATATTATAGCCTGCGGCACGAGCTATCATGCAGGATTGGTGGGCAAACAATTCATTGAGAAGCTGGCTGGCATTCCGGTTGAAGTGCATATTGCCAGTGAATTTTCATATAATATGCCACTTTTGAGCCAGAAGCCGTTGTTTATTTTCATTTCCCAAAGCGGTGAGACGGCGGATAGTCGCGCCGTGCTAGTGCAAGTGAAAAAGCTAGGACATAAGGCGCTGACAATTACGAACGTGCCGGGTTCCACGCTGTCACGTGAAGCAGACTATACGTTGCCGCTGTATGCGGGACCGGAAATCGCGGTAGCCTCGACGAAAGCATATACCGCGCAACTGGCTGTACTTGCGATTCTTGCGGTGGATACAGCCATTGCCAAAGGGTTAAGGCCCGATTTCGATTTGCTGAAAGAGCTGGGTATTGTGGCGAATGCGATGGAGACACTGTGTGATAGTAAGGAAGAGATGAAAAGAGTAGCGGATGAGTTCTTGAGCATACATCGCAACGCATTCTTTATCGGGCGTGGTTTAGACTTCTACGTATGTCTGGAAGGTGCGTTGAAGCTGAAAGAGATTTCTTATATTCAAGCGGAAGGCTTTGCTGCTGGCGAACTGAAGCACGGCCCGATTGCGCTGATTGAGAATGATACACCGGTAATTGCACTATCAACGCAGAAGCGCCTGGATTTGAATATCCGTGGTAACGTGAAAGAAGTTGTGGCACGCGGCGCAAATCCGTGCATCATCAGCATGCAGGGGATGGAAGAGGTGGGCGACCGCTTCGTCATTCCAGCCGTACATGAGCTTTTGACACCGCTTGTGTCGGTGATTCCGCTGCAGTTGATCTCGTACTATGCGGCACTGCACCGCGGCTGCGACGTGGATAAACCACGTAATCTGGCCAAGTCGGTTACGGTGGAATAATAGCTTGAAAAGTATATACGAATTTGTAGACAGCTAATAAATCCCGTCTTGGGAAAATAAAAACTGTCCAGGGACAATAAATAATGTCCATGAAGCCTAGTGTGGCCAGGGTTTTGCCTGGGTCCATGCTGGGCTTTTCTATTGATAGGGGGACAGGGTATAGGGCGGAAAGGGTTGAGGGATCAGGTTTTATCCCAATATACCCATCCCTTTTTCCTCTCCCCTTACCCCTGCTCCCTATCCCCTCAAATTATTTCCCTGGACATTTCCCAACGTTCCATTTTCGTGCCCCCTGCCGCCCTTTCGACTAATTTTTTCCAATTCGGCGGACACTTTTTATTTTCCTGGTTTTTTGTACCAAATGGTTCCTCAAAACACGAAAACCCTTGCGGCTGTAGGGAAGAGAGGGTCTGAGGGGGGAGGGGAGGGATGGACATGAATTATTTTCTCTTTACAGAATTGTTGTAGAGTGAAAAAATAGTTGTTTAAAAATCGCACGTCACAGGAGTATAATGGAAAAAACTCCTGGCGTGCGGTTTTTTATTTTCAAGCTAAATTTGGAATGGGGATTACTATGGAACAATCAACAATTCGCTTTCCCTCTTTCCCTCGTACGGAACCACCCAAAGATTTTGTTTTTAGTGTTGTAAAAGTCTTTAGAAAATATGAAGAGAAAATCATATAAATCTGAGTTGATGTCTTAACTATTGTATTTCATAAAAATCAATCGGAGATTGAACAAGCAGTACAAAAGTTTTTTCTATTTATGCACTCTTATCCTGAACGTGTTTTAAAGCGTATCGGCTGTATATGGTAAGAGATCAGACAAGATGTATATAATATCAAAATTATATTTATAGACCACCAAATAGGTATGATAAGATATTTGAATTTCTAATTATAAACATGATGAATAACGTCGATGTAAAAATTCGCAACCTTTGTTTTTGATTTGTTGGCAATATAATAAACAGAATGACAGAAAACAGAATTTCAAATCCATGAGTTATTGCAAACGTATAAAAAAACGGATAGCCTGTTGAAACAAGTAAACCAATAGGCATTGCGGCACAAAACGCTGCAATCCATCCGTTTCCTCTGCTAAACCATACGATATAGGCTGCTATTGGTGATGCTAACGCAATTACACCCCAATGGATAAAGTAATAGGTAGGGAAAAAACCAAATAACCACATTGAATATATATAATACATTAACAACATTCCGACAAAAAATGCAAAAACTTTTATGGCACCAATTCTTGGATTATTGCTCCATACAGCAATAATTGTAGCCAGGAGAACCCATATACCTAATCTGGTGGTTATGTCACTTATAATACCAAGAATATATCCTAATAACCCATTTGAAGGGATTGTATCACTATATTTTGATATAAAACCAAGAAGCACTCCGAAAGAAAAGGATAACAGTACTTGTAAAGTTTTTTGTTGCATTGTTATTGAAGCCGTTTGTTCTCCCCTTATTTTGCTCAAAAGTTCTATTATCGACAAATTCACTGACCTCCTACTCCTCGATAATATAAACAATCTTTATTGAAAATCATAAAGAATTCTTTCGAATGTTTTTTATCTGGAATATATGGTTTGTGTTAATCGAATATAAACATTGATAATTAACAATAGCCTAATTAAAAAATATTTTTCCTTTTCTTGGGAGGATAATCATAGATACTCCTCATTATATCACGCCAATAATTTGAGCAATACTTGCTAAGCAGGAACTTGTTCACTATAATAAAGTTATTTTTACAAGCAAGCACATAAGCCAATAAAGAGTGCTTTTTTTCATATGGATGAGGTTTTGATTTATAAAAAAAGCGAAACATTGCCCATATGAAATAGTACTTTTTTTGTGTGGCCGTCAAGTACGTTTGAACACTTTTTGCTAAATAACTTTGAACACTTAGTTGTTACCAAATATGGTTGGCCGATGTTTAATACGATAACTTTCTCCATGTAAATGAATGACTTCGCCTTTATGGACGAGTCGGTCTAAAATAACGGTGGCGATGGCTGGATCGTAAAGTAGCTCTCCCCAGTCCTTCGGTCCTTTATTGGACGTAACGATCAAAGAGGTTTGCTCTTCTAACGTAAAGGACTCTAGTTTTGTATTAACAGGCAAACCTTTGAGAAAAGCTGTATGAAGAAAAAAAACTTCGGTTCTCCACCAGGTGGCTGCACGTGAAAACGTTGAAAGATGAGGAACATAGGGAAGTCCAACTATCCAGCACCAATAGGGATAACTACTAAGGAACCTAACAAGCTTCTGTAAGGAAGCAATCCCGAAATCCGTCTTGATAATGAAACATTTCAACATGGATGTTCTTGGGACGGCAGGTCTTCCTGTTACATACGTGGTCTCAGGAATATTAGGACAATCTAAAAACGTTAACGCATGTTGTAAAACAGGGTCTTTGATTGCAAACATTGCATGCTCCATAGAAAAATTGGGCATCATGGGAGTATCTACCTCTTTGGTTCATGGGTTTTTGAGTACTTACCATTCTTTCCAAACAGGTAGGTTTTTTATTGCCCATTATTTAGAGATTATACGTTTTGCAACACCCTCAATTTAATAAAATAAGAAATAGGTGAAAATATGGAAGATATTCGAGTACTCATAGCTGATGATGACAAAGAAATTAGAGATTTATTGAAAATATATCTAGAAAGAGAATGGTATGAAGTAGATGTGGCAGCAAATGGAAAGGAGGCCCTTTCTTTATTTGAGACGAATACATACAATTTAATCATCTTAGATCTAATGATGCCGAAAGTTGATGGTATAGAGGTATGCAGAAGACTTAGAAATAAAACGAATGTGCCTATACTTATGCTCACTGCAAAGGATCACGAGGTAGATAAAATTTTAGGTTTAAGTATAGGAGCAGATGATTATATCACTAAGCCTTTTAGCATCAATGAAGTGGTTGCGAGAATCAAGGCTCTTATGAGAAGGTTTTTGGTATTAGGCAGTAATGACAGTTCTCATGAAGAATCTCTTTTAAGATTTAAAGGCTTAACGATTGATCTGAAAAAATGCACCGTTACGGTAGACGGTGAAGAAATATCATTAACGGCTAAGGAATTTGAACTCCTGAAGTTTTTTGCTTCCCATCCTGAACAAGTATTTACAAAAACACAACTGTTTCGCCATGTTTGGAATAGCAATTATATAGAAGATGACAATACAGTCATGGTACACATTAGAAAACTTAGAAAGAAAATAGAAAAAGATCCCTCTAATCCTCAATTTATTCAAACGATTTGGGGTATAGGGTATAAGTTTATGGGTGAAAAAGATGAATCATGACAAATATATTTTCCTTATTATCCTTCAATTCATAGTGATTACCGGGCTTTTCTTGATAGATATTAAGGAAAGTTTGGTAGGCCTGTTAAATGGGGCTTTATTTATTTTCTTATTTTCTGTGACGTTCATTCTTTTAATAAAGATACTTCATTCTCGTAAAAGGTTAAAGCACATCGTTGAGGAGTTAAGACGAGCCATGAACGGGAACTTAAAGACAAGATTACTAGCTAAGGACGATCATCTATTGAATGAAGTCATTTTTTTAATTAATGAATTACTTGAACAATTAGAAAAAAATCAGATTGAAGCAATTAAATTCCATACAGCCAGAAGACGTCTTCTTTCAAGTATATCCCATGATATTCGAACCCCCCTTGCATCTATTATTGGATACATTGATGCCCTTCGAGATAATATAGCGGCTTCAGAGGATGAAAAACGTGAATATCTTGAGATTCTCTCTAAGAAATCCAATAATTTAAAGCAATTGATAGATGAAATTTTTGTCATGGCAAAGCTTGACGCTGATGAGATCCCATTGAAAGTAGAATCCCTGGATCTATCAGAATTTGTCAGAGAAACATTAATTGAGTTTTTGCCTAAATTGAAGAATGATCATGTACAGCTACATTTAAATATCCCTGAAAAAAAATGTTTTGTCATGGCGGATCGTTTGAGTCTTATCCGCATCATTCGGAATTTAATCAAGAACGCATTGGAATATGGGAGAGATGGAAACATCTTAGGGGTAGAGCTTATAGAAAAAACGGACGAATATCATTTGCTTATTTGGGATCAGGGACCTGGTATTCCAAAAAAGGATCTTGAATTCGTGTTTGAAAGAATGTATCGAGGTGATCAAGCCAGAAGTTCTTTTCATGGGGGGAGTGGCCTAGGCCTTTCTATTGCAAAAGCGCTTGTAGAGAAAAACGGTGGAACAATATGGGTAGAGAGTAGTCCGTGGGAAAAAACTACGTTTGGTTTTTCAGTACCAAAACATAAGCACTCGAACGGATTTTAAGAAATAGTTAAGAAACAGATAAGAAGCAATTAAAAAAGCCTTCTTATAATGTAACTAAGTTTACTGAAAGAGGGTGCATCATATTGAGTGTAATCATAAAAACGGCCAATCTAACAAAGAAGTATGACAACCAAGTATCAGTCGATCATGTTAATATGACTGTAAACCAAGGAGAGATTTACGGTTTTCTTGGCCGAAATGGTGCGGGGAAAACGACTACGATCAGAATGTTATTAGGGTTGATTAAACCTACCTCTGGAAAAATTGAAATATTTGGAGAAGATTTGTTTAAAAATCAGAAGGAGATTTTAAGGAGAATCGGGTCAATGGTTGAAGTGCCTGGTTTTTATGGAAATCTTACGGCAAAAGAAAATTTACTCATTAATGCTAAAATTATGGGCGTTCACAAGAGAAATGCTATTGAAGAAGTGCTGGAAATTGTAGGACTTCAAAATGAGACGAAAAAGCTCGTGGATAAATATTCTTTAGGAATGAAGCAAAGATTAGGGATTGCCAGGGCTCTTCTCCATTATCCCGAACTATTAATATTAGATGAACCTACTAATGGATTGGATCCGATTGGCATTAAGGAAATACGGCACCTTATTAAATCATTGGCTGAAGAAAGAAAGATTACCATATTAATTTCGAGCCATATTTTATCAGAAATAGAACAGTTGGCAGATACAATGGGGATCATTCATGAAGGAAAGCTCCTAGAAGAGATAACAGCTGATGAACTAAGGAAAAGAAATTGTAGATACATAGAGTTTCAAGTATCTAACGACAATAAAGCAGTGATGCTCCTAGAGAAGAATTTTCATATTTTTGATTATGAAGTTCATGAAGAAGGAAATATCCGCGTCTATTCGCATCTCGGACAACAGGGAAAAATCAATAAATTATTTGTGCAAAATGATATTGAAGTATACAAGATTACAATGAGCGAAGACAAATTAGAAGACTACTTTACCAAATTAGTTGGGGGTGGTACAATTGATTAATTTATTATATACGGAACTATTAAAGTTAAAACGCTCTAAGATGTTCCTCATTAGCGTTCTCGGAGCAGCGGTAGCCCCCTTTATGGTGGTAGTTGCATCCTATATCTATATGAAGACTGAGGATTCACATCAGATCATTACATTTCCTGAGCTTTTTTCCGAAACGAATTTGTATACGGTTTTATTAATCGGTGTTCCTTTATATGGAGTCGTTTCAGCCTATCTTTTTAACCGTGAATATTTAGAAGATACTTTGAAAAACCTTTTAACCATCCCCGTGTCACGAATAAGCCTTATTATGAGCAAATTAATCATCCTATTCATGTGGATCATGTTCCTAACTTTCGTTGCCTGGGGATTAACTTTATTTTTAGGGGTATTAGGACAGTTTCAAGGTTTAAGTCCCTTATTAATCGTTAAGTCTTTGGGGAATTTTATGACAGGCGGGCTCCTTCTTTTTATATTATCAACTCCAATTGTACTTGTAGCAGTTGTCATGAAGAATTATGTACCAACCATTATTTTTACAATCGTGATCACCTTGATAAACGTTATGAGTGGAAATTCGGAACATAGGGGATTGTTTCCGTGGGCAGCAGCAGGAGATATTGCAAATGATACCCTTCAACCGACTTACCCTGCGGAAGTTTCTTATATTGCTATTTTTGCTACATCTATCATTGGATTGATTGCAACCATCGTCTACTTTAAAAAGGTGGATATTCATTGAAGAATCATAACTACATGAATGTATCCAGGAGAGAAATGATGAATGATAAACGATCTATTAATTGCCTTTATATTAGGAATTGTTGAAGGTTTAGCTGAGTTTTTACCGATTTCTTCTACAGGTCATCTAATATTAGTTGGCCATTTATTGGGTTTTGAAGATGAAAGATCAAAAACGTTCGAAATTGTTATACAGTTAGGGGCAATACTGGCTATCTCCATCTTATATCGCAAGCGTCTCGTTTCTTTATTTAATATTAAGCCCATTTTAAAGAAAGAAAAGAAATTCAATGCAATACACATCATACTAGGTGTTTTCCCTGCGGTAATCGCTGGTTTATTGTTGCATGATGTCATAAAAAACTATTTATTTCGTCCAAACACTGTGGTGATCGGACTCGTAGCAGGGGCTATTCTTATGATTATTGCAGAAAAGAAGAAACTTAAACCTGCCTCCTATTCCTTAGATGACTTAACTTATCGACAGGCATTAACAATTGGCTTATTTCAATGTCTATCAGTATATCCTGGTTTTTCAAGGGCAGGGGCAACGATCTCTGGTGGATTATTGGCAAGAGCTAGTTATAAAACAGCATCAGAATTTTCATTTTTAATTGCTATTCCTATTATGATTGGAGCAACAGGCTTGGACTTACTAAAAAGTTGGAATTACTTAAGTACAAGTGATATACCAATGTTTGCAGTAGGTTTCGTTACTTCCTTTGTTGTGGCAATGCTGGCAGTTGTAACGTTCTTAAGGATACTTGAAAAATTGGGGTTAACACCTTTTGCATATTATCGTATGGTGTTAGCTATTGTGTTTACGATATTTGTATTGCTTTAAAATTTCAATACGACCATTCCCTTCAAGAAATACAACAAAAAACAATGGAGTATTTAGTGAAAGATAAAAACTACAAAGAGAGTGATATAAAAAAAGTAGAAAGCGTACATACAAAAGGAGGGGACATGGGAGTCTTAGTTAAAGTTACGTTTGTTGACGAACCAGAAACTGAGTATTCTTACCAGTCTTATAACGGGAAAATAATTCAAATTGAAGTGAACGGAGAAAGAAAGGCTTATCCTAAAAGTAAACATGTAGAAACTAACAATAGCATGATAAAACAAATGAAGTAATGATGCGGGAATCAGTCATAAATCTCTTGGATTTTCGAGGGGGGGTATTTTTGTCCAAAAACACTCCCCTATATTTTTCGAGGCAGAGGATTCCCGTCGGCATTTCCTAAGGGTATAACAATAAAACCTGGTGATATGATCGCAACTGGAACACCTGAAGGTGTTGGTATGGGATTTGAACCTCCCCGTTTTTTGAAGTCAGGTGATGTCGTTGAAGTTGAAATTGAGAAGTTACGGGTTTTGAGAAATACAATTGCTTAAAACTGGATTTTGTAGTTCCATCGCAGGCCTTGAGGGAATGATATTTTCTTCAAGGTCTTTCTTTTTGTATTAATCACTTTTTCTGCGCACGTTGCCTATTCCTGCTGGATTGGATGTGTTGCTGTGGTATGTGCGGGAAGTGATAAGGATAGAACAGAGTATAAATAAGGAATACAGAATGCATTGAGCTGTGGTTTTTTATTTGTTCAGATAAAACCCTATATAAATTGAATATAATTTTTATTAGAAAACATTATTGACTTGTTTTATATTTCTATTTATAATTATTTCATATAAGAAATGAAAACTTAAATGGAGGTATTAATAATGGCAGATCGTCTTGTAGGTAAGAAAGCTCCAACTTTTACAATGGAAACAGTTTTAGGAAACGGTGAAGATTTTGGAAAGGTATCTTTAGAAGACTATCGCGGCAAGTGGTTGGTTCTGTTCTTTTACCCGATGGATTTCACGTTTGTATGTCCGACAGAAATTACCGCACTCAGCGATGCATATGAGCAGTTTGCCGAACTTGATGCAGATATTCTTGGTGTATCGACAGACTCCGTATATACGCACCGTGCATGGATTAACACGCCAAGGGAGCAAAACGGTCTTGGCAAGCTTAATTTCCCGCTCGCAGCCGACCTGACTCATAAAGTCTCCCATGATTATGGGGTTCTGGTTGAAGAACAGGGAGTTGCTCAGCGCGGATTGTTTATCATCGATCCGGAAGGCGAATTGAAATACCAAGTAGTTACGGACGACAATGTAGGGCGTTCTGTAGACGAGACGCTGCGCGTACTTCAAGCATTACAAGCAGGCGGTCTTTGCCCGGCCAACTGGAAGCCTGGAATGAAAACTTTATAAAGTGGAAGAGCCGTTACTATAACGGCCCTTGAGCGTGTAGACAAAGTACGGAAGGTACAAGGTTTACACGCTTTTTTGTTGAAATAAATATCATATCGAGATTTTATGCAGAATTTTTGCTTTCCAAGGTAAAAATTTTCTTCGTAGCTGACGAGTGGACAAGGGCCGCTGGTTTTTAAACGTTTGTTTAATTTTTTTGAAAGCGGGAAATTGCCGGGAATGGCGCGTCATTCAGACGTATTGGCGGAATTATAGCGCCGCTCCTTGTTGAGCAAGCATTGCATGTTTTTTGCCGTTATTTTATTGCGATTGGTGTGCTGGCAGTAGTTATGCTAGGATCGGAGACGCGTCATCAGGAATTGATTAGAAAAAGCGAAAGAAACAATGTTGGGACAAATGCAGGCTTACAGCATAGAGAAGCCTACGCATGTTTTTGCTTAGTTTGTAATCGGTTCGATCGTGGGAGCGAGGTAGATATTACTTGTAGACTCCTTTGGAAATGAGCGATCTATTCCTGTTATTTGTTTGGAAATTTTTTTATTGCAACCTGACATATACTTTTTCGTATAGGAAGGTAATCTGCTAACAAAGGAGATACGATTATTATGTCGCTTTTTAAAGACTTATTAAAAACGCTGATGGGTCGGAAAAAGTATGGTTATCATCGTTACAGTAGTAGTGATCACTATCACCGTTCCCACCATCATCCGTCCCATTATGATCACTCTCATTACGGCCATTCTCATTACAAAAGGAAACATAAGAGGCGCAGTTTCTTTTCCAGTGGTGGATTTTTTAGCAGCTAACTAGATAGAGTACGGGGCTTTGAAGCATCGCTGTTAATAATTGCATTTGCAACACTGGTCATAGCGGGGAACCTATTTCTATTCATTCCAGTATGAGCCGCCTTGTGGGACGTCTGTTGTGCATGACCGTCTTGGTGTTACCAGCACTAAGCGGTCTCTTTTTTATTTTATTGCTTTTCACTAACAACTATGGTGTCTTAATAATTTTATTTTAAAAAAGGCGGGAATGTATGTTCGTATTAAAGTCGGCAATTACGAGCGAAGAAACTGGTCGAAAGAAAATGGTACTCTCTATAGCGTGAGCGTTTCTAAAAAGTATACAGAAGGAAAGAACTGTGAATATCGTGGGCTATACATTGAAGTAAAGTATTTAACGCTGATTGTGTAGGGGTTTACAATATCTTACGCAAGTATCTGTGTCGGATCAGGGAACCGTATCCAGCAGTAGTGGCGTTGGACACGCCGGTGATTGATGTACCGATGGAATCAACATACATTCATTGGGAATCCGAAGCTCGCCAATTCATTGGCGATGTAGTTCACCGTGGACGTGTACAGTAAAAGGGGGACAAATGATGAAGGAGCCTGATAAGTGCATCGAACAAGAGCAAGTGCTCTCGTCCCATACAAAAGAACGCTGGTGGCGAAGAAGACGTGAAGTAGAAGAGTGGGAACAAAGAGAAAAGGGCATAAAAAAGGAAAAGCTGACCCTTCCTTTTTTAAATGACGAAGTGGATGTTGAATTGTTTCCCGCGCTTTCTTTGCTTAACAGTATGGGAATTGTGACGGAATATTCATGTGCGGGTGTTAGCGAATTGGATGATCCAGTAAGCCATTCGCTTTACGCGTATGTAACATTGCGCGAATCCGAAGCAGCTCAGGTATTTCTTGCTTATTTGCGCGGGAAAATGCGCCACCGCCTGCTTGTTGTATATGAGCCGGCTCGCAGACGATATGATATTTCTTCTTTTTATATTCGGCATAACCGTTCCTTTTGCTTTTTGTTATACCACTATGCGCTACAGTGGAAAAACACTTGTCCGATGGTGGAATGAAATCGTATACGTTATAATGAAATGAAAGCACTTATTTGAGTGGAGTAGGGGGAAACGTAATGTCTGTATTAGCAGAAATTATGGAGTATAATCGTAATTTTGTGGAAAATAAAAAATATGAAGAATTCCGAACGACAAAATATCCCGATAAAGGCATTGTTATTTTGACATGTATGGATACACGACTTATCGAGCTTTTGCCGCGCGCTATGAACTTGCGAAATGGTGATGCGAAGATTATTAAAAATGCAGGTGCAATGGTAACGCATCCTTTTGGAAGTATTATGAGAAGCATTTTGGTAGCGGTATATGAACTGCAGGCGAAAGAAGTGTTTGTCGTTGGTCATCATGATTGCGGAATGACAAGTTTGAAGCCCGGCTCTGTGCTTGAAAAAATGAAGCAAAGCGGTATCTCGGAGGACAGAATAGAAACGCTCCAGCATGCTGGTATCGAATTGGATAAGTGGCTGACCGGTTTTAATAGTGTAGCAGAGAGTGTTAAGCAGACGGTGTATAATATTAAGAAACATCCGCTATTTCCACCACATAGTGCGGTACATGGCCTGGTTATCCATCCGGAAACCGGGAAGCTGGATCTTGTAGTGAAGGGATAAGGGCAGAAGTTGACAGGCGCCTTTTTTGTAATGTTCCGTTCCATGCTATGGGTACTTGAGATACTGTGTAAGGCTAGTGTGGATTTTGGGATAAGAACGTGGGTAGGTAAATCCTAAATAAGGAAATGATTGCTGAACTCGAGGAACAATCGGTGTGAAACAGGATGAAAAGAGAGGCCTAACAGCCTCTCTTTTCATCTGGTTAAGCGTCTGCTTGTTTCGGTATGGAATCAGGAGATGTGTGTTTTACGTATTTACTGTAGTGTCGGGATTCAGCCACAACCACACCCGACAGGGCGAGCAGGCCGATTAAGTTTGGCAAAGCCATGAGACCGTTTAAAATATCGGCGATGGACCATACGAGTCCAAGCTTGGCCACCGCTCCAAGGAAAACGGTAAACGTATATATAAGCCGGTAGCCGAAAATCGCTTTCGTGCCGAAAAGATACCCAAAACATTTTTCTCCGTAATACGACCATCCAAGAATAGTAGAGTAGGCAAAGAAGATCAGACCGATAGTAACGATCCATCCGCCCGGCCCCGGCAGCATTTGATTGAATGCTTCCGTGGTTAAGGCGGCGCCTTCCAAACCTTTATTTGTATACAGGCCGCTCATAACCAGAGCAATACCAGTGATCGAACATACAACAATGGTGTCAAGAAACGTTCCGGTCATTGAGACAAGTGCCTGACGCCCTGGATGGTCAGTTTTGGCCGCTGCTGCCGCGATTGGTGCGGAGCCCATACCTGCTTCGTTGGAAAATACGCCGCGCGCTACACCGTAACGAATGACGGTGCCGATAGCGCCTCCTGCCATGGCTTGGCCGGTAAATGCATCGGTAAAAATAAGTCCAATTGCACCTGGTAATTTATCAACGTTAGTAAGAATAACAATAAGTCCACCAAGAACATAGACAATTGCCATAAAAGGGACGATAATACTTGCTGCACGTCCGATACTTTTAATTCCGCCAAGAATGACGAGCGCAGTAAGAACGGTGAGGACGGGACCTGTAATCCAAGGACTGATGCCAAAGCTGGCTTTTACGGATTCGGCAACTGAGTTGGATTGCACGGAGCTTCCGATACCGAACGCGGCGAACGAACCAAGCAGCGCGAAGCAGACAGCAAGCCATTTCCAGCCTAATCCACGTTCAATGTAGTACATTGGACCGCCAGACATTTCGCCGTTTTTGCCGTTGATACGGTATTTAACGGCAAGAATAGCTTCTGAATACTTGGTAGCCATGCCGAAAATGGCCGTAATCCACATCCAGAATACGGCGCCCGGCCCCCCGGCTACGACAGCAGTTGCGACCCCGGCGATATTACCCGTACCAATCGTCGCCGATAAAGCGGTCATTAGAGACTGAAAATGAGAAATATCGCCCTCCGATTTTTGATCTTGATTTTTGGAGAAAGCGAGCTTTAAAGCGTGAGGAAGTTCGGTAAATTGCAAGAATGATAGGCGGAACGTTAGATAAATTCCTGTTCCTACAAGCAGAATGAGCAAGGGCGGGCCCCATACGATAGTACTTACTTCCGATAGAAACTTTTCGAAGACTTCCATAGCAACCTCCCTACAATTTTTTCTAAAAATTTTCATTATTTATAAATTACATATAGACAATTCATTTGTCTAGTCTTACAGTTTGAATAAATAAGAATTATAATGAATTTAGATATTTAAGGAAGTGTCTTGTTTAAAAGTTATTCACAGCTGAATACAAGCAAATAATGAGGTGATCATTTGAAGTTAGAAATTAGTCGCTTTGAAGATGGAGCAAAAATTGTTTGGCAGGAGACGGCAGGATTAGCGATCGTAACCATTAAACGGCCGCAATCCAAGAACGCTATGACACCCGAGATGTGGAAGGTGCTCGCAGATATTGGGAAGAAAATAGAAAAAAACAAAAAAATCAAAACGGCAATTTTGCGGGGGGAAGGACCGCAGTTTACAGTTGGTTCCGACATTAAAGCGTTTCATAAAATGACGATTGAGGAAGCGAATGAAGCATTTGTTTTAATGGAAGATGCCATTTCTTCGTTCGAGTATTTACGTATTCCGACAATTGCATTTATCAATGGCCCGGCGATGGGAGCAGGTCTGGAGCTGGCGCTTTCCTGCGATTTACGTGTGGGAACGCCTAATGCGTTGTTGGGGATACCAATTGGAAAATTGGGAATTACGATTAGCCAGCGTTTCTCCCAGCGTCTAGTTAATTTAATCGGGCCGAGCCGGACGAAGGATTTGATTTTTACAGGGCGTTCATTTACAGGTGAGGAGGCGTACAGACTTGGCTTGTTAAATTATCTTGTTGAGGAGGAGAACGCAGAAAGCTTTGTATTGGAATTAGCACAGAAAATCGCTCGTGCTTCTATGAATTCGCTTCAAGCAGCAAAAGAAGCGGTAGCACGTTGTGTGCCGTTCACGGAAGTAGCATTTGGACACCGCGGATATCCACAGTACATTGACCCGATCGACTTTCCTGAAGGTGTAGCAGCCTTTGTGGAAAAGCGGGAACCACGTTTTAGAGGTTAAACAAAAAATTCGCATAAAATTTACGAAATTTTATAACTTTTTCCACTGGAATTGTTTCGTATTAGTGGTACAATAAATATAATTAAAAAACAAAGGAAAGGGGATGGCGGCATGCTCGGTGAAGATATGAAATGTAAGGAAATGGTCATCTTTATGCCGTGCTGTATCCGCCGTATGTTTACCGCGTTCCTTTCCGTGAAAAACACGTATAAAAACGCTGAAGCGACGATAAGGTAATAACAGGACTATCTCATACATGTGAGATGGTCTTTTTATTTTCTTGAAATAAAGCAACAATAAATGTAAGGAACGGAAGATAGGAGGGATACAATGGAAACGAAACGGGCTTATAAGCAAGGTGTGTTTTATAACATGAGTGAAAGATTTTTTAGTTTTGACGAAGTTTTTGAGCGTATCCTGCATTTTATTGCATATGATCCGCTGGCACGGTATTCCATGGCTATCGGTACAGACTCGCACGCGTATCAGACATATACAAAATTTACGTCCGCTGTGTTAATTCACCGCATTGGAAAAGGAGCTTGGGGCTGTCTGCGCGACTGTATCGTACCAAGGCGTATTGAGAGCCTACGGGAGAAAATATCACTGGAGACTTCGCTGAGTCAAGAGATTGCTTATTATATAACGCCGGAGATGATTGCCAAGATTTCGGACGTATTATTGCCATATGTGGAAAAAGGTGCGGATTTTACCATGTCGATTCACTTAGATATAGGAAAACAGGGATCGACAAAAGAATTAATTAAAGAGATGGTGGGAAGGATTCAGGCCATGGGAATTGAAGCAAAAATTAAACCCGATTCTTACGTAGCTTCCTGCTATGCGAACCGGTATACCAAACGTAGTTCAGTAGTAAAATTGAGCGTTACTTAATTTATCTGCAAATTTTTATTTATAAATTGCTCATTCGTTTTAAAAAAGTACTTGCTATCTTGGTTTGTACATGATATATTAAAAAACGTCACTGCTAATACTTCTTAAGGATGAAGGAGCAGTTGGATTGTTTCATAATTTGTTATTCATTCCGCAGTAGCTCAGTCGGTAGAGCAATCGGCTGTTAACCGATCGGTCGCTGGT
>JAAROH010007921.1_pt1 | contig 23019 bp, 19 predicted proteins | sample 7248631 | NCBI WGS metagenome assembly JAAROH01 (sample SAMN09772309, study PRJNA484901) | compost metagenome | isolation source: Vermicomposting unit | place: India
GCACTGAAGGCATTGATTCATCGACCAAAGGAACGCGCTGTTTTTCACCAGCCTCATAAGGAAAAGGTTCCGCACATTTTTCACTTGCCGACGAGCTGTCGCCCTTCCTCCATCCAAGTCCCTCTAGGAGGCTGGTGATGTAGTGATACTACTGATTCCATCCATTTCTCAATGAGAGAAACTTTGCACAATCAGCTTTCTTTTTTGAATGAAAACGCCGCCGATTGGTGTTCGACAACCGTTTTTCCCCAGCTTTCTAGGAAGCGGCGTCGCTCGTTTTTCGGCGCCAAAACGCCCACCGCTCAAAACGGCGGCCAAACAAAGCCGCAAACAAGCCAGAACGAATGCTGAGAAACAAATAGACCGAAGCGCCTACCGCCATTCCGACAACGGCAAGAACGACCGATTCCCCTTTGCCGGCTCGATAGTCAAGCCATTGCCCGGCCAACGCCTCGGCGGCCGCCACAGCGAGCGACATCACCGCTGTCAATATGACCATAAAAGTAGCTCGTCGGAGAACAAAACGGTAGCGGTAACGAGCATACCGATGAATCACCCATAAATTGAACGCCACCGAAACCAAATAGCCAGCTGTCGTCGCGACAACGGCGCCAACCGTCCCCCACTTCATAATCAACAGCGTATTCAGCGCCCCTTTCACCAACAGTCCGGCCGCTAAGCTGACAACGGTAAACCGCTGTTGATTGATGCCCTGCATAATGGCGGCCGTGACGGAAAACAAAGCAAACAGCACCGCTGTTGGCGCATACCAGTGCAGCACTTGCTCCCCGAGCGGGTCGTAGCTGTAAAACGAACTGTACATCGGGCCGGCGAGCACGGCCATGCCGATCACCGCCGGCAACGTCAAAAACAAGAGCACTTGAAACGTCTGGTTCAAATATTGCCGCATCGCCTTCCGGTTTTGCTCGACGTGCGCTTTCGTAATCGCCGGGATGAGCGCCGAGCTGAACGATGTCGCCAACGTCACCGGAATGATGACGAGCTTTTGCGCCCACATGTTCAGCACGGAATACGCATGTTCCGATACGTGCCCGCGCCCGGCTGCCGCCATGGCGTGATTGAACGTAAATTGATCGACCAACTGATAAAGCGACATCGCCAAGCCGACGAGCACAAACGGGATGGAAGAAAAAAGCAGCTCGCGATACATGGCGCGCAGTGGCACATGCACTTGATCGCGGCTCTGTTCCAAAAGCGATCGCAAATGCTCGCGCCGCTTCCACCAATACACAAGCAGCACCGCCAGTCCTCCGATCGCCCCGACAAACGCGGCAAACGTCGCCGCGCTTACAGCGGTCACGATCGAGCCGTCCCACCAGCGCAAAATGACATAACAAGCCCCAAGCAAAAACGCGATGCGCAACACTTGCTCGATGACTTGCGACAGCGCCGTCGGCCCCATCGATTCATGCCCTTGAAAAAAACCGCGGATCAAGCTCATCACCGGGACGATCACAAGGGCAAAACTGACCGCGCGGATGACGGCCGTGACATCGGCGACCGAATTGACGTTCGTTTTCGCGTCAATGACATATGGCGCCAAAACCGGAGCCAACGCGTACAACACAAGCCACGAAACAACCCCGCTCGCGAGCATGAGCGCAAGGCCGGAGCGGAACAGCGTATAGCCGACCCGGTACTCCTCGAGCGCGTTATATTTGGAGACAAATTTCGAAACAGCGACCGGTATGCCGGCCGTTGCCAAGCTTAAAAAAATTTGGTACGGCACATAGCCGTAGCCATACAGCGCCCCGCCGCGCTCGCCGACGAGGTGGTAAAACGGAATAACGTAAAACAAGCCAAGCAGGCGGGAAATCATCACGCCAGCGGTCAAAATAAACGTGCCGCGCAGCAGCTTCGATGTTGACATACAATCCCTTCCCTAACCGTGGACGTTGAAAATCACAACATTTGTATTTTATCATAGTTGTCAATGGAACGAAAAACATTGTCTCCTGTGGACAAACGAAAGGATGGAATCAACATGGGGCATGACGTCATCGTTATCGGCGGCGGTCCATCCGGGCTGATGGCGGCCATCGCGGCCGGCGAATGCGGGGCGGACGTGCTGCTGCTGGAAAAAGGGACGAAACTCGGGCGCAAGCTGGCCATCTCCGGCGGCGGCCGCTGCAATGTGACGAATCGGCTGCCGATCGATGAAATCATCCGCCACATCCCCGGCAACGGCCGCTTTTTGTACAGCGCCTTTTCCGTCTTTAACAACGAAGACATCATCCGCTTTTTCGAACGGCTCGGCGTGCCGCTGAAGGAAGAAGACCACGGCCGCATGTTTCCAAAAAGCGACAGCGCTCAATCGGTCGTCGAGGCGCTCATCACCGAACTTCACCGGCTCGGCGTCCGCATCCGGCTCGAAACGCCGGTAGGCGATATCCTGTACAAGGGGGGAAAAACGATCGGCGTCAAGCTGAAAAGCGGGGAAACGATCGGCGCTACCGCCGTCGTGGTCGCCGCCGGAGGCAAATCGGTGCCGCAAACCGGCTCAACAGGCGATGGCTATCCTTGGGCGGAAAAAGCCGGTCATACGGTAACGGAGCTGTTTCCGACCGAAGTCCCGATCGTATCGAACGAACCGTTCATCCAAGCGCGGACGCTCCAAGGCCTGTCGCTGCGCGATGTGGTGCTTGGCGTCTTAAAACCGAACGGCAAACCGATCGTGACCCATCGGATGGACATGCTGTTCACCCATTTCGGCATCTCCGGCCCCGCCGCTCTCCGCTGCAGCCAGTTTGTCGTCAAAGCGCTGAAAAAGGCGGCGAACGGCGCCGTCGCCATGAGCATCGATGCGCTGCCGGACGTCACGCGAGAAGAACTGTTTCAACACCTAGCCCAATTATGCAAAGAAGAGCCGAAAAAAGCGGTGAAAACCATCGCCAAAACGGTGCTGCCGGAGCGGTACGCCGTCTTTTTGCTGGAACGAAGCGGCATCGACCCGCAAGCGGCCGCCGGCACGGTCAGCCATGAGGCATTGCGGGCGTTCGTCCGCTGCTGCAAACAGTTTACGTTTCACGTCCACGGCACGCTGCCCATCGAAAAAGCGTTCGTCACTGGCGGCGGCGTATCGGTGAAAGAAATCGAACCACAAACGATGGCCTCCAAACGCATGGCCGGGCTTTATTTTTGCGGCGAAATTTTGGACATCCACGGCTACACCGGCGGCTACAACATCACCGCCGCCCTAGTGACCGGCCGGCTCGCCGGCATGAACGCCGCCCGCTATGCGTTAGAGGCGAAAACCAGCCGAAGCGAATCACCGGTGCAGACAGCCGATTGACAGTGTCGAGATAGACGTAATCGTCATCATAAGTGGCGCCATATCGGTAGTAAACAGCCGATTGGTAGTGTCAAGATAGACGGATTTTCGACGAATGATGGGAATCACAGCTGATTGACAACAGCCAAACGAGGCGCAGCCGCTTTCCCACCGATGGAGCGGACAACGGCCGGCAAAAAGCAGGCCGCCAAGCCTGTTACAAAAAACTGGGCGTGTGTTTATGGCCGCTTTGCCACACGACCGGCAAAATCCGCCAAACTTCTTACAAAAAACTCGGCGTTCCGGCCCCACCTGCAGCCGGGGCGGCCCGGCCCATTACGTCCGGTAAATGACCATGGCGGAAAAGCAATAAATTTGCTCGCCTTCTGACTCCATGGCTGCCACGCTGTATTTGACGTCAATCAGCTGCCCATCTTTTAAGCGAGCTAAAAAATCGTTGACCGCCGCTTCCAAATCTTTTTCGTGTTCTTTATCAAAAACTTTGACTTTGTACATCCTATCCCTCCCGTTTTTTGCTTTGCACGCGCCAAGCCAGGCGGGCTTACGAAACATTTCTCCTTACAGCGGCATAGTCCTGCCGACAAACGACCGGAAATAGAAAGGGGGGCCCGCAGAATGGGAACCCCCTCTTTCACTAGACCGCTGCTTTCCGTGAAAATGCCGAACTGGCGCGAGATTTTCATCCCCGGGCGGAGGGCAGATCGTGCTGCCCATGGATCTTTTCTGAGACTTGTCTTTCATACACAGAGATCGTCCTTGACGGAGAGACGCGACGCTCCGCACTTTTCCAAGTCTCGTCTTTAATACACCCCAACCGCATTGAACGCCTGTTTCACCGAGCTGACTTCTTGGCTCGCTGAACCGTACAGATCGGCGGCCGCTTGGATGCAGGCGGCGCGCAGCTGGCTGAAGTTTGACGTCGGCGTCAAATAATAGACGAGCGCACGGTAGAAGATTTTCCCCATTTTGTCGCGGCCGATGCCGGTGACGCTGACTCCGTAGTGCGTGCCGCCTTGGCTAAGCAAATAGGCAGCTTTGTTAATGATACCGCTGTTCGTATGGACGCCGCCGTTATCTTGTGTGCCGGTATAGCGTTTGGAATAATGATCCGGGTCCCCGTATTTCGCCGGGTCGGACATAGACCGGAGCGCATCGCCGGCAATGCCCGGCGTATAAATGTCTTCGCCGATTTCCCAATCGGGATTGCGGTTTGCGTAAAATTCAACCAGCGTCCCGAAAATATCGGAAATCGCTTCATTGATGGCGCCGGATTCATTTTGATACACAAGACCAGCTGTGTAATCGGTCACGGCGTGGGTCAGCTCATGGGCGACGACGTCAATGCCGCCGGAAAACGGCAAAAACGTTTGCCCGTCGCCGTCGCCATATACCATTTGCGATCCGTTCCAAAACGCGTTGTTGTAGCGGCTCCCATAGTGAACGGTCGAGCGGATGGCGGCGTTGTTGCCGTCATAGCTGAGCCGGCCATGCACGTTTTTATAATAGTCATAGACCACTCCGGCGTAATAATGTGCATCCACTGCAGGAGCGTCATAGCTAGCAAAAAACTGGTTGTCGCTATCGGCCCACAAGCTGCCGGGCAGTGTCGTCCGGTTGCGCCCGTCATACGTGAAAATGCCGTTGCCGCGCGTATTGTCTTGCAAATAGTAATAGCCGTAAGAAGAAGAATACGTCGTGTTGATCGATTTTTGATCTCCCAACACCCCGCGCCCGGTGCCGACCGTTGACGTGCCTGCCACTGTCTGCCCGCCGCCCGGCTTCGCCTCGTCCAGCTCGTTCCATTTATTCAACACCGCGCCGCCGGCGGCATCAATGAGGTAGACCCAATTGCCGGGAGACGGGTCCAAAAAGCGAACGTTCACTTCATAAGCGAGATGAACGGTATCGCTAGTTGGATAAATCACAAGCCGCGTCGGGTTCCCCTGCTCTTTGACCGGTGATGCCCCGATGGAAGCGGCGACATCCCGTTCGGCAATCGCTTCCGCTTCCTGCGATGAAATGGTCTTTCCGCGCTTCCAGTGTTTCTCCACATCTGGAATGAGCGTACCGGAGAGAGCTGTCAACGCACCGGCTTTGACATGGGCCACCAAGACGGCACCAAACACCGGAATGCCTTGATACCGCTGTTCAAACCGCATGACCGTATGGCCGAGATCATCCGTCTGCTTGCTGAGCAGAACCAGCCGCTCCGCCGCCCGGCCGCCGAGGCGGAACGTTCCCGCCTGTTCATCGATATAGCGGTATACTAATGTTTGTGGATCAACAGCGTTGTCCTTCGCCAACGTTCCAGACATAAAGGACGGCGTTTCCCATTCGCTCCACACTACGGAGTCGCTTTTTGGCGCCGCTCCTGCTGGTGTAGCGATTAGGCCGAGCGCCAATCCAACCATCCCGAGCATCGTCCGCTTTTTCATTTCCCTCTTCCCCTTTCGTTTTGATAATTAACTATGTCATTCATTTTAATCAAATTCGTCTATTTTGAGTATTGGGAAAATAAAGACCTGCGAGCGGGATTCATCGCGTCTTCCCCCTTCCTCCGTTTCCTTCGCTGCGCCATGGGTCCTATGTCTGAAGAAAGGCGTCCGGAGCGGTTGCGATGAAACCCGGTCCGTACCGTTGCTTGTTCCCACCTTTCTCCATGCCCGGTTTTCCTCGTTGTGATGAAACCGAGTCCACACCGTCGGCAGCGAATGGCCGGCTTCCGTCAAAACCCGTTCATAAGCTGGGCCTGACCCAAAAAGTTGTCTGCCTTCAAGATCGTCACAACCGATCGCGCGGCAGAAGCCGTCAGCACGTATAGATAGCAACGAAAGAGGGGGAGCCCGATCTTTTTGGAACATCCTCGGGCTGCCTACGTCGAATCGAACGTTACCCTTGCCGCGCTGCCGTCGGCTGTTCCCAACGGGCGAAATCGTTCGGAGCCACGGCAAAAAATCGGCCGCCCGTATTCTCCCGATCACCCCCGGAAACTTAGGACAGCCTTTTTCACCGCTCCTTTGCACCCGTCCGCACTAGGAACGGAACGCTCTCTTTTTTCGCTCCGTGCTTCTAGAACAGCCCGCTGCTCATCACACAGTCAAAAACAAACGTCCGCTTAGCGAGCGATCACAGTCGGCGGCGGATGCTCGTCTTTCGCCGCTTCCTTGACCCCGATTCCATGGCCAAAGCCCGCAGCGAGGCCGAGGGCGGCCAAAGCGATGATCAGAACGATCCGCTTTTTCACGCCTTTCACCTCCTTTCACGTGCCCGTTCGTCTTCGCAACAGTTCGCAGCTCAATCGGTAATAGTGGGCCGCCTGTTTGTATTGGCGGGCGCGGGCGTAGTAATCGGCCAAATAGCCGGCGTATTGGGCGGCGTCTTCATACTCTTTTCGTTTTTGAAAATACGGAATCGCTTCGTGTTTCAGCAGCCGCTCGAACTCTTCCCCTTCCCCGGCGAGCAACAGCCGGTAGACGGAAAAATGCAAATAGTATTCGTAGTGTTCGGTCATGCCGTTTTCCGTCTGCTCAAGCAGCTGCCATCCTTCTTCCGCGGTCGACAGCGCCTTGCGATAGTTTTGCGCGGCATAATGCTCGCGCAAAAGCGCCAAAAACGTAATCAGCCGGTCGGCCAGCGGAGCGTCCGACTTGTACACGAGGCTATGCTCGTAATGCTGCACCGCCTCGCGGTATTGTTTTTTCATCGCCTTCAAATGGCCGAGGTTATGCTCGACGATGCCGATCAGCAGCCGATCGTTGGCGAGCTGCGCTGCCTTCTGCGCCAACAGGCAGCAGTCGATCGCCTGATCGATTTCCCCGCAGCGCCGGTAGCAAATCGCCAGCAGCACATGGCATTCGGCCCCGCGCCGCAGTTCATACTCCGCTTGGCTGAGGGAAAGCGCCCGCTCCGTGTAGCGGATGCATTGGAACACTTTCCACAGCCGGCTGTACGCGAGCGCTAACAAATACGACAAATCCGCTTCTTCCCAATTCGGCTTCCTTTGTGTCCCCAATAATGCTTCTGCTTTTTGATAGAAGTGCAAAGCATCGTCATATTTTTCTTGGCAATAAGAAAGCAGGCCAAAAAATTTCCAATAATAGTAGCGCATCGGTTCATCGAGCGCCTCGTACCATTCGCGCACGCTCCGCGCCGCCGCTTCCGCCCCTTTCAAGTCGCGCAGCAGCAGCAAATATCGAATGCGCATCAAATGAAAATAGATCATCGCCTCGGCATCTCCGGATTCGCTGCACTGTTGCCGGACGGCGGCGTATTGCTCCCTTGCCGCGGCCACGTTTTTGTCCGTCATCGCCTTATACCACGCCATGACCGATTCAAACCATCCGGGTGCTGTGCCGCTTTGGCCGCGGTGAATGCCGAGCCGGCGAAACAGCAATTCAATGACATCTTCTCCCGGCATCGCTTGATTGTTTTCGATTTTGGATAAATACGAAACCGAGATAATTCCTTCCGCTGCCTCCTCTTGGGTCATTCCTTTCATCAGCCGAGCAAGCTTCAAGCGGTCGCCTAGTTTCAAACAGCATCGACCCCTTCGGTCTTTTTTTACTGAACATTATATCTTTTCTTTCTTCTCCCTTCTATCACCCTTTAGCACTATAAGGAAAAATTTGTTCTTCAGCATAGCGGTGATGAAATAAAGAAGACCCCCTCCATTCGGTGGTTGCCATGCCAAATAAAAGGTTCATCACCAAAACGTGTACTTGCCAGACGGTGCACTTCTCTTGAAGGTGTATGCAAAAAATGTTTTGTTTCCTATTTCTTTTGTGGATACAACGTTTGGTGAGGAGCCTAAAAATGATCCTTCGGTTGAAAATCGGCCAAAATAAAAACCTAAAGAATGCTGATTGTCGAACATCCTTTGGGTTTGCTTTTTTAGGGATCTGGTAATTTAAGGGGGCAAACCGTCTATCCAGCTCTTTTCGCAAATAGAAAAGCCCTGTCGCATCAGGAGCGCCGTTCAAACGCTCCCCCGTTGCCGAAGAGAAACAACCGTTTTTCACCAACCATTTAGGAGGGCGGTGATGAAAGGGATGGGTTGCTTCACCGCCTTGTTTCTCAAATAGAGAACCCTTGTGGCATCGGTTTCTCGTTTCACGTCATCCGCCGTGGGCTAGGGGCGATTGCTGTTTTTTACCAATCATTTGGATTTCGGGATGTAATACCACTTTTCCGACAGCCCCGTTGTTCCCTTCGCGAGCCGCGGTGCCGAACCGCGTTTCCGCCGAGCGGAAAACGGCGCCATTACTGCTTCGGCGCCGTTTCTCCTTCCCACTCGAGCATGCCGCCGGTCATGTTGCGGACGCGATAGCCGAGCTCCTGCAAGTAGCGGCAGACGTTTTCGCTCCGCCGTCCGGAGCGGCAGACGAAAATATATTCTTCATCGCGGTCGAATTCCGCAAGCCGGTCAGGGATGTCGCCCATTTTGATATGCTTCGCGCCGGGGATCATGCCGAGGGCGACTTCCTCATCCTCGCGCACATCGACAATGTTCAGTTTTTCACCGCGCTCAAGTTTTTCCTTCACTTCGGCCGGCGTAATTTCCTTGATTTCTTCCATAGCCGATCAGCCCCTTTCTCTCGCGTTTTCGACAAAAGACGGCGGTGAAGGCGTCGATTCCTCCCTGCTTGCGCTAGCTAGGCGGAAACTAGTTTCAGATGATCGTTCCTTCCCGCCGCGTGCGCCGCCTCAAGGCGGGCGGCCGCTTTTCCATCAATTAGCGACGATATTGACGAGCTTGCCGGGGACGGCGATCACTTTGCGCACCGTTTTGCCGGCAAGCTGCTCTTTGATTTTTTCATCGGCGAGCGCCCGCTCCTCGAGCGCTTCTTTCGATAAGTCCGCCGGCACGTTGAGCTTGGCTCGCACTTTGCCGTTGATTTGGATGACAATTTCGACGACGTCTTCGACCAGCTTCGCTTCGTCATACGCCGGCCATGGTTCATAGGCGATCGTGTCCGTGTGGCCGAGCTTTTGCCACAGTTCTTCGCCGATGTGCGGGCAAACCGGCGACAAGAGCTTGACGAACCCTTCCATGTATGCTTTTTTCATTTGCTCCGCCTTATACGCTTCATTGATGAAGACCATCAGCTGCGAAATGGCGGTGTTGAAGCGCAAGGCTTCGTAGTCTTCCGTCACTTTTTTCACCGTTTGATGATAGACGCGCTCAAGTTGGTCGTTCGCCGGCTCGTCGACGATGTTCGGGTTCAATTCCCCACTCTCAGTGACAAACAGCCGCCAGACGCGGTCAAGGAAGCGGCGCGCCCCGTCGAGCCCTTTCGTCGACCAAGCGATCGACGCCTCGAGCGGCCCCATGAACATTTCGTACAGCCGAAGCGTGTCAGCCCCATGGCTGTCAACGATGTCATCCGGGTTGACGACGTTGCCTTTTGATTTGCTCATTTTTTCGTTGTTTTCGCCTAAAATCATCCCTTGGTTAAACAGCTTTTGGAACGGCTCTTTCGTCGGCACGATGCCAAGGTCATAGAGAAACTTATGCCAGAAGCGGGCGTAAAGCAAATGCAAGACGGCGTGCTCCGCCCCGCCGATGTAAACGTCGACCGGCAGCCATTGTTTCAGTTTTTCTGGATCGGCAAGCTGTTTGTCGTTGTGCGGGTCGATGTAGCGCAAATAATACCAGCAGCTTCCCGCCCATTGCGGCATCGTGTTCGTTTCGCGCCGCCCTTTTTTGCCCGTTTTCGGGTCGACGACGTTAACCCATTCGTCGATGTTGGCGAGCGGCGACTCACCCGTTCCCGACGGACGGATTTCATCCGTTTTCGGCAAGACGAGCGGCAGTTCCTCTTCCGGCACGGTCGTCATCGTTCCGTCTTCCCAATGGATGATCGGAATCGGCTCCCCCCAGTAGCGCTGGCGGCTGAACAGCCAGTCGCGCAGCCGGTACGACACTTTTTTCCGCCCTTTGCCGTGTTCCTCAAGCCACGCGATCATTTTTTCGCTCGCTTCCTGCTTGTTCAAGCCGTTCAAAAACTCGGAGTGGATGTGCTCCCCGTCGCCGGTGTACGGCCCGTTTTCAATATCGCCGCCAGCGACGACTTCTTTGATCGGCAAATCGAACGTTTTCGCAAACTCGTAGTCGCGCTCATCGTGCGCCGGCACGGCCATGATCGCCCCCGTACCGTAGCCCATCAACACGTAGTCGGCGATCCAAATCGGAAGCCGATCGCCAGTCACTGGATGGATGGCGTACGCGCCGGTGAACACGCCCGTCTTTTCTTTCGCCAAATCGGTGCGCTCGAGATCGCTTTTGCTTTGCACTTCTTTCAAGTAGGCGGCAACGGCCGACTTTTGCTCCGGCGTGGTGATTTTCTCGACAAGCGGATGCTCGGGCGCCAAGACGGTGTACGTTGCGCCAAACAGCGTATCTGGCCGCGTCGTAAACACCGTGAACGTCTCGTCATGGCCGTCGACGGCGAACTCGATTTCCGCTCCTTCCGAACGGCCGATCCAGTTGCGCTGCATCTCCTTGATGCTTTCCGGCCAGTCGAGCTCTTCCAAATCCTCGAGCAGCCGGTCGGCATAAGCCGTAATTTTCAACATCCATTGCCGCATCGGCTTGCGGATGACCGGATGTCCGCCGCGCTCGCTCCGGCCATTGATCACTTCCTCGTTCGCCAGCACCGTGCCGAGCGCCGGGCACCAGTTGACCGGCACCTCGTCCATGTAGGCGAGCCCTTTTTCGTACAGCTTTAAGAAAATCCATTGCGTCCATTTGTAATAGTTCGGGTCGGTCGTGTTAATTTCGCGATCCCAGTCGTACGAAAAGCCAAGCGACTTGATTTGCCGGCGGAAGTTGTCGATGTTTTTTTGCGTAAACTCGGCCGGGTCGTTTCCAGTATCGAGCGCATACTGCTCGGCCGGCAGCCCGAACGCGTCCCAGCCCATCGGATGAAGGACGTTATACCCTTGCATCCGCTTCATGCGCGCCAAAATGTCGGTCGCCGTATACCCTTCCGGATGGCCGACGTGCAAGCCGGCGCCGGACGGATACGGGAACATGTCGAGCACGTAAAACTTCGGTTTGTCGTCCTCATCGGGCGTGCGGAACGTTTTGTTTTTCTCCCAATAGTCCTGCCATTTTTTTTCGATTTCCCGGTGGTTGAAGCTCATCGCAGCACTCCTCCTATCAAGATTCTGCTTCTACTTGCATCATGGACGAAAGTATGTACAAAAAAACCTCCCATCCCTATGCAAAGGGACGAGAGGCGCGCTTCCCGCGGTACCACCCTTTTTGGCGCGCCCATGGCGCACCCGCTTTGCTCCTTAACGCAGATTCACGGCCGACGTTAGTAGGCAGCGCCGTTCGCGCCGGCAACTCCGAGGCGAGTTCACAGGCTGGCTTCGGTTGACTCGCACCGACCGTCAACTCTCTGCTGTCCGCCAAGCCCGCTACTGCTCCTCTTCACCGCTGTTCGCTTCATTGACGTTTTCGTTACATACGAAATGACAAATTTAATTATTATTTTAAAAAATTTGTCGAGCGATTGCAAGCCGAAACTTATGGGACTGGTGATGAAATCGTGCATCCCGCTTCTTGGCATCGTTTCTCAACTAGAAAAACCTTGCATCATCGAGCAAAGGAAACCGCTGTTTTTCATCAGCCTTCTATACGGTTGCCGCCGTTTTTTCTTCAGTCTCCCGCGCCGACTTCGGCAGCCAACGGTCGTACAACAACGCGGCTGCCGCTGCCAACATGGCGAACCCGACAAGCAATCCGATGGTGACGATCAGCAAAAACGCCGCATAAAGCAGCGAATTGGCTAAAAACACGAACGAGAACGAATACGAAGCGACGAGCCCGCCGAGCGCCGAACCGATGGCAACGGCCGACGTTTTGCGCCACATACAAGGCATTGAACGCCCGCCGTCCCCCTTCCGGCCAAAGCGCGCCGGCATACGCCGAGGCCACGGGAAACACGATGCCGCTGCCGATGCCGATAAGCGCCAAAAACACCGCGTAATGCGGCCAACCGTGCCAGACGCTCAAGCCGGCCGAAGCCGCCATCGTCACACAAGCGCCGAGCAAGAGAGCGCGAAACCCGCCAATCCGGTCAAACAAAACGCCGCCGATGAGGCTGCCGATGACGCTCCCCCCGGAGTTAAGCATCAGCACCGCTCCCACCACCGCCAGCGTGGTCAAGCTGTTCATGCAAATAAATCGTATTGAGCGGCCATAAAAAAGACCCGCCTGTCACGTTGAGCGCCATGCCAACGAGCAGCCACCAAAGCGCGCGGGGCATCAATCATCATCCTTTTCATCCGTTTTCTTTTGACTCCCGAAATAATTGTAGGAGAAAACCGGGAAAAAGCAATCAAAAAAAACGCGCAACCATATCAACGAGCAAACGACAGGGCCGCCTTGCGCCAACATCCCCGCCGACGTTCACCCAAAAATTCCATGGGCAACGTCTTGCCCTCCACTCCAAGATGAACACCAGAATTTTCACAGAAACGTTCCATAGGCAGCGCGATCTGCCCTCCACCCGGGGAGAAAAATCCGCACTAGCTCAGCATTTTCACAGAAAACCGACGGGCCATGCCTCCGCTTTGGGATGAACATCACCGCTTGCTGCACGACATTTTTTACGAAAAAAGGCGGCTTGATGGCCGCCCGCGGTCAGGAATGACTCACCCGTTGCGCTGCTTGGAACGGATTGGCTGTCCGCCCGTTTGTTCGTACTGCTTTTTGGCCAATTTGACCGGGTCGAACTCTTGACCGAGCTCGAGATCGTTATTGTTCCGTCCGTTGCGCGTTTTTTGTTCCGGATTGGTTTGCTTGAGGCGTCGCTTCATATCGTGTCCCTCCTCGTTGCTGTTTCCCCGTCGTTTTCGGTTTTCTCTTAGTGGGTCGTCCCTTTGCCGCTCGTCTCAGCGGTCAAGCAAAATCATTTCGTTTTGCAGCTGCTCAAGCTGGAGCCGCATCCGGTGCAGCTGTTCGCGCTGCTGGGCGTTGCAGCTGCGGGCGAGGTGCGCCAAATCGAGCACCGTTTGCTCGAGCATTTGCTGGGCGTTTGTATATTCTGTGAGGTTGTAATGCTCTTGCTTTTGCGCTTCGGTATATTGTTCTTTCGCAAAGCGAATGACATCTTCACAGCGCTGCAAAAACTCTTCCACCGATTGTCGTGTCGCCATGCGTTCACCCCTTTTCATCATCTTCCCTCATGTTTACTATGCGCCGCCTGCGGCCGTCGTATCACGCCAATGATTGGCAGGCGACCGATCACCGCAATGGTGTGACCGGCAATCGGCCGCCCTAGTCGTGCTGACACGCCCCGCGGTCGTTGAGGTTCTCTCAATAGCCACCGGCGAAGGACGGCGACGGGATTCGAGCATCGGCAGTCGCTTTTCCCCGCAGTTTTTGCTACAATGCCGACATCGGGCCTTCATCTCGCTTGATCCGCGCTAAGCGGTTCGCCGCTTCGAGACAGCGGACGGCCGAGCCGGACGGACAGCCGTCTGCCATCCGCCCGAGCGTCAACGATCCATCGATCACAAGGAGGACCAACCGATGGCATTGATGAACATTTTGCCGTTTGCCCGTTTTTTGCTCAACCAAGCGATTCAAGAGGGCGACATCGCCATTGACGCAACGGTCGGCAACGGCCATGATACCGTCTATCTCGCGCAACGCGTCGGCGGCAGCGGCCATGTTTTTGGCTTTGACATCCAACGCGAAGCCATCGCCGCGGCGGCCGCCCGCCTCGCCGAACACGGGCTGCGCGAGCGGGTAACACTGTTAGAGCGAAGCCATAGCGAGCTGCTTGTCGCGCTTCCCGCTGATGTGCACGGGCGGATCGCCGGCGCCGTGTTCAACCTCGGCTATTTGCCCGGCGGCGACAAACAGATCGTCACCCAACCGGAATCGACGATCGCTGCGGTCAGCCAGCTGCTTTCCGTCATGAGGCCGGGCGGCGTGATCGTCCTGGTCGTCTACCATGGTCATCCCGAAGGAAAGTGCGAACGGGACGCGCTTCTTGATTACGTCCGCTCTCTTGATCAACGGCGCGTCCACGCCTTGAAATACGAATTCATCAATCGGCAAAACGATCCGCCGTTTTTGCTGGCGCTGGAAAAGCGGGAAGAGGAAAACGGGCAACCGGCCGGCGAGCGCTAAACCGCGCTGCTCTGCCCTCTTCTCGTTCTCTTTCATCCCACCGGCGCAGCGAGCGGAAACGAAGCGTGAGCCTCCAAAGCGAAAAAACGGGGGAGACGGGCTCAGACCAACAAAGTTCCCTTGTCCAAACCGGCACCTCGACACAAAAACGGCCGCCCTTATGAAAAGGACAGCCGTTTTTGTGTACCTTGCCAAAAGCGATAAGCCTTGCCGTTCCAGTAAAAAAACTGCGACGCCGCCCCGCCGGCACGGACAAGCCGGCGCGCCAGCCGGCGCAAACCGCGCTGCTTTTTCACCTTGTCATCCGATAAATAAAGCCCAAGCAGCCCGCGGTGAATGAGGCGGTGAAATTCACCGTGCGGCAGCCCGCTCACCTGGCGATCGGCTTCTTCGATGAAATGGCAAAGCCGCTCGAGCATCACCGTTTCATTCGGGTAGTAAAAACAAAAATTCAAATCGCCGCCTTCGCGGTCCTCTTCTTGGTCGATCAAATAATCAAGCAAGATGTGCAACCCTTGAATGTACGGAAAATAGCCGTCGCGCACGCGCCGTGCCATCTCCGGTGGCAACGATTCGCCAAACGCATAGGCGACAAGGCAGAAAATGCCGAGCGTCGAGCCAGAGCAGGCGGAAAATTCGTACCACTCCATCGGCGGCAACGAATCTTTATGCTGGGCAAACCATTGCACAAGCCGCGGCACGCGCTCACGGGCGTCGACATGTTTATGCACTTGCAAGTCGCAATAATACCCGGCCAATTCATGCAAAAACGGAGCGATCGTTTCATAGTGGCGAACCGTTCCGAGCACTTCTTGGCACGTGCGCACGAGCGCCGGCAAGTAGCCGCCGTCTTCCTGTTCGCGGCGATGGCGGTAATAGTTCGACGGCTCGGCCCCAAGCGTCAAGGCGTCCGGCATCGATTCATGCAAGGCGCGAAAATCGACCGGATCGAGCGAAGTGCTGCGATCGCACAAATTATCCAAATAGTCGCTGATGGTCTGATAGGCGACGATAAAACGGACGCACGGCTCGATTTGTTCCCCGGCTAAAAGCGCCAAAATCGCTCCGCCTTCGCAATGAAACGTTTTCGCCGCGATGCTGGCGAGCGCTTGCCGCCGCAGTTCCGGATCGGGGATTTGCTCGGCTCGGCGCCGCCAGCCGGCCAGTTCGCGGTGGACAAGCGGAAACACGTCACGGTACACCATTTTCAGCAATGCAATCGGATGGGTCGGGATCTTCAATCGGGCTCACCTCGGGCGCAAAAACAAATGCTTTGTCTATTAGTATTGCCAGCCCCACCGCCTTCACAAACCGCCGCAGTGCGCGTTCATCGGCGAGCGGGGACGCATAAACTACATCATTCACATCGACAAGCGCGTGCAAAACAGCGGGATACCGTTGTACAATACTTGATGAACAAGATTGCCATAGAAAGGAACGAACGACGATGATTTATCCGTACAAAGGCAAAACGCCAATCATTGCTCCATCCGCCTTCATCGCCGACTATGTGACGATCACCGGCGATGTCACGATCGGCGAGGAGACGAGCGTCTGGTTTCACACCGTCATCCGCGGCGACGTGGCGCCGACGATCATCGGCAACCGGGTCAATATCCAAGATAACTCAATTTTGCATCAAAGTCCAAACAATCCGCTCATCATTGAAGACGGCGTGACCGTCGGCCATCAAGTCATTTTGCACAGCGCCATTGTTCGCAAAAACGCCTTGATCGGCATGGGATCGATCATCCTCGATGGCGCCGAAATCGGCGAAAGCGCGTTTATCGGTGCCGGCAGCTTGGTGCCCCCCGGCAAAACCATCCCGCCGAACGTGCTCGCCCTCGGACGGCCAGCGAAAGTGGTGCGCGAGCTAACCGAGGACGATTTCCGCGAAATGGAACGCATTCGCCGCGAATATGTCGAAAAAGGACAATATTACAAGGCGCTCCAGCAGCAGCGGACCAACCGGCCGTAACGAGCCGACTTCTTGCTCGGTCGCCAAGCCGCGCGACGGGACGCACACGAACCGCCAGAAGAACAAAGTCCGGATGGGCCATCAAGGCCAGCCGCGCCTTCTTGGCGAGACCACACTTCTTTTTCGAAGCAAGCGAACCATGAAAACGAACAAGAGGGCGGCCGGCTATCGCCTGCAGGCCACCCTCTTGTGTCTTTATTGCTTGCTCGCCAACGCCAGCGCTTGTTCTTTCAACAAGGCAGCTTTGTCGGTGCGCTCCCACGGCAAGTCGATGTCCGTGCGCCCGAAATGGCCGTAAGCGGCCGTTTGTTTGTAAATCGGACGGCGCAAGTCAAGCATTTTGATGATGCCGGCCGGACGAAGGTCGAAGTTGTTGCGCACGACTTCAATTAAAATGTCTTCAGACACTTTGCCGGTGCCGAACGTATCGATCGAAATCGAGACCGGACGGGCGACGCCGATCGCGTAGGCGAGCTGCACTTCGCACTTATCGGCGAGCCCGGCCGCGACGATGTTTTTCGCCACATAACGGGCCGCATACGCCGCCGAGCGGTCGACTTTCGTCGGGTCTTTGCCCGAGAACGCGCCGCCGCCATGACGGGCGTAGCCACCGTACGTGTCAACGATGATTTTCCGCCCCGTCAGCCCGGCATCCCCTTGCGGACCGCCGATGACGAACCGGCCGGTCGGGTTAATGAAGTAGTTCGTGTTCTCATCCAACAGCTCCGCTGGAACCACCGGCTTGATGACATGTTCTTTAATGTCACGTTCCATTTGGTCTTGAGTAATGTCCGGATGATGTTGCGCAGAAACGACGATCGTGTCGACGCGCACCGGTTTGCCGTTTTCATCGTATTCGATCGTCACCTGCGTTTTGCCATCGGGACGCAAATACGGCAACACGTCCGTTTTGCGCACTTCCGCCAAGCGGCGCGCCAAACGATGGGCGAGCGAAATCGGCAGCGGCATCAGCTCTTCCGTTTCATTGCAGGCAAACCCAAACATAAGCCCTTGGTCGCCGGCGCCGATCGCTTCAATTTCCTCATCCGTCATCTGACCTTCGCGCGCCTCAAGCGCCCGATCTACTCCCATCGCGATGTCCGGCGACTGTTCGTCAATCGACGTGAGCACGGCGCACGTGTCGGCGTCAAATCCGTATTTCGCGCGCGTATAGCCGATTTCGCGAACCGTATCGCGGACGATGCGCGGAATATCGACGTACGTCGACGTCGTAATTTCCCCGCTCACGAGCACCAGCCCGGTCGTGACGCTTGTTTCACAAGCAACGCGGGCGTTCGGGTCTTTTTCCAAAATGGCATCCAAAATCGCATCGGAAATTTGGTCGCAAATTTTGTCCGGGTGTCCTTCGGTTACAGACTCTGAAGTAAACAAGCGGCGTTTGGCTGACATTCGGCTCATTTCCTCCTCTTGACATCGTTGCTGGAGATACGGAACTCATTTCCCTTGGCAATATAAAAAAACCTTTCCTGTCACGGCGAGGAAAGGTCGTCGCAATCGTATTGCTTCCTTTCACTCTTATCGTTCAAGGACTGCGCCTTGCCACAGGTTAGCACCATTTCACACATGTACAGTTGTGACGGTTGCTGGGCTTCATCGGGCCTGTCCCTCCGCCGGCTCGGGATAAGAGTATCCGTTCAATGACTTATCATATCGCAACAAACGAACGGAAGTCAACCATACAAAACATTTTTTTATTGTTCAAAAAATGAGGAAAAATAAGTCCGAAAAACCTTCACAATTAGTATGGACTATTAATAAAAATGTGTTATACTATTTTCAAAAGTGATTCCAATAAAGAAGGCAGGTTTTGAACATGGGGATTGCCAATATGACGAATAAACTCGATCTCTTGCTGCAAAAACCGTACGTCCACCACCAACTGTCCGTCGCGGAACTCGTTGAAAAAGTGCTGCAGCGAAAGGAAGGCCGGCTGACGCATACCGGCGCCGTCGCCGTCACGACCGGCAAGTACACGGGGCGGTCGCCGAAAGACAAATACATCGTCGAAGAGCCGTCAACGAAACAAACGGTCGACTGGGGAACGGTCAACCAGCCGATGGCGCCGGAAACGTTTGAAAAACTGTACGACAAAGTGCTCGATTATTTGTTAAAACAAGAGGAACTGTTCGTCTTTAAAGGCTTTGCCGGCGCCGATCCGAAATCCCGGCTGCCGATTCAAGTCGTCAATGAATTCGCCTGGCACAACTTGTTCGTCCATCAGCTGTTCATCCGGCCGAGCGCCGAAGAGCTCGCCGCGCATGAACCGCAATTCACCGTCATTTGCGCGCCGAACTTTAAGGCGGATCCGGCGGTGGACGGCACGCGCTCGGAAGCGTTCATCATCATTTCCTTTGAACGCCGCGTCGTCCTAATCGGCGGGACGGAGTACGCCGGCGAAATGAAAAAATCGATCTTCTCGGTGATGAACTATTTGCTGCCGGAACAAGGCATCCTGCCGATGCACTGCTCGGCCAACGTCGGCCAGGAAGGCGACGTCGCCCTCTTCTTCGGCTTGTCAGGAACCGGGAAAACGACGCTCTCCACCGATCCGAACCGCCGCTTGATCGGCGATGACGAACATGGCTGGTCGAGCCGCGGCATTTTCAATATCGAAGGCGGCTGCTATGCGAAATGCATCAACTTATCGCGCGAGAAAGAGCCGCAAATTTTCGACGCCATCGGCTTTGGCGCCGTGCTCGAAAACGTCGTTCTCAACGACGCGACGCGGGTGCCGGATTACGATGACGGCACGCTGACGGAAAATACGCGCGCCGCCTACCCGCTTCAAGCGATCAAAAACATCGTCGACCCGAGCGTCGCCGGCCACCCGTCCACGATCGTGTTCTTGACGGCCGATGCGTTCGGCGTCCTGCCGCCGATCAGCAAACTGACGCGCGAACAGGCGATGTACCATTTCTTAAGCGGCTACACAAGCAAACTCGCCGGCACCGAACGCGGCGTCACCGAACCGGAAGCAACGTTCTCAACGTGCTTCGGCGCACCGTTTTTGCCGCGCCCGGCCGTTGAGTACGCGGAAATGCTCGGGCAAAAAATCGCCGAACACAACGTCCGCGTCTTTTTGGTCAACACCGGCTGGACAGGGGGGCCGTACGGCGTCGGCAGCCGCATGAAGCTCGCCTACACCCGGGCGATGGTGCAAGCCGCCGTCGAAGGGGAGCTCGACAACGTCGAAACGGTCAAAGATCCGATTTTCGGCCTCGCCATCCCGACCCGCGTCCCGGGCGTGCCGGATGACGTCCTGCAGCCGCAAAACACATGGGCCGACAAACAAGCATACGAACAAAAAGCAAAAGAGCTAGCGCAAAAATTCCGCGCCAACTTCCAAAAATTCGCCCACATCGATCCGTCCATCGAAAAACTCGGCGGACCGCTCGTTTAACAAGAACCCAGCCGGACAGGGAACCGTTCCCTGTCCGGCTGTTTTTTATTTCTTTCCTTTGCTTTGGACTCCGACACTGAATCCTTAAGCATTTCTGTACGTCGATCCGTTTCATTCGCCTCAAACAACCTCAAAACAACCGGACTCGATCAAACGCAATGGGCTTCTGTGTTTTCATTTGTCGCAATGGCCATTAGTTCTGTAAGGAATACGTAATGTCATCAAAAGATGGATGATTAATGAACTTGCGCATGATTTCTAAAGTTTTTACTCCCTGTTCCCCCAAGAATTGTGTTCTTGCCTCTATTTCTTCAACTGTTTTCCGCAAATCATCCATATACTTCTCAGAATTTTTAGAATCATTAAACAAGTGATAAAGATGCATAATTCCTATAGAAACTCCAGCAGCATGATATGCTCTGTCTAAAGGCCTTTTGATTTTCAAGATGGTTGATGTAACTAGAGCTTCTTCTTTTGCACATTCATTAGCATTAGGAAACATACAGTTAATCATATCATCCAAGAAGATACTTTGGTGGATAAACTCATGATAAATGGCCTCTGCATATTCAATGATTGACCAATCAGATTGAGGGTTTAACCATACTAATCCCATAACATTGGACACTGATCCTCCACCAAACAAATCTTTTTTTAAAATCAAAAAGGTACCAATAAGTGTATTAATTAAATCATACAAATCATTATGCAATACTTTGATCAACTTTAATGCTTTTTCAATTCTATCAGTAATTACTTCTTGCTCTTGTTGTGAATAAATGTGTTTATCGTTTTCCAAATCCTCTTTGTCAATCATACCCAAACTAAGTAATTTATTTTGCAATGTTTTATCAAAATATGTAACATGTATTTTTTCGTTTGAGTATGGAACAGGAACATCTTGAATATAATTTATGGCTTCAAAATATTTCTCTTTTAACGTGACACCTAATGGGAATTTTTTTCCACTTTCCTGCTCGACATAATTTTTTAGAATCTCGATATTCTCGATAATGTGTGATTTATGCAGAAATGGTAAAAAGATTTTTGATTCTGTCTGAACTATACTTGACATACTACTCCCCCTATTCACGGTATATTTATGGCTCTTCACCACAAAATACACTTGACAAAAAACGTTTTTCATAACGTCAAAAAGATCAATTTCCATTTTTTTGTTATTTTGTTCAACCGGGAGGGTCAATATCATGTTTGTTCCTAAAAGTCAAGTACATCTTTCACCCGAGTTCGACAGTTTTGAGGTCATTTTAGGCTCTTGGGTGATGTCCCCACGGGTGAAGGAGCGCTCCCCTTCCCATGGGTCGTAACCGTCGAGGTTGGACTTTTCGCGATGTTCCTGGAGCTAGTTGAGTTTTAGCGATCAACTAGCCCCATTTTTTTCATAAATTGAACAAACTACTTTGTCAAATGAATTTGCATTCTAAGTGGTTGTACTACAAGAGACATTTGTGCATTACTTTTTAAATAATGTTCAACATAACGTTTAATATTTTCGACATGCTTTTTATTCATGGAATAACACCTCCTTCTATTTGTATTAATTGCCATTTTAACAAAAAATGTATAATTACAACAATCAAAAAAATAAAATTATTCTATACCTATGGTGCTAATTGAGCGCTGATGCTCAACCAGCACCATAGAAATAAAAATGGACTCTAAACAGAATAAGGGGGAGGCTTCCATTGCTTCAGTATATCCATTCGCCTTTAGGAAATTGTTGAAAATCCATCCGCTTTCTTTCGCCTCCTCGCTTAGGGGCGCGACAAAAAGCTCGTTTTATCAAAAACTGAAGAGCTGGCTTTTGGTTCGTGTTTACGATTCCATTACCAATCGTTTCGATGATCAAAGAGAGGATTGAGGTCATGAAAAAGAAACCATTTCATTTCCTTTGGATCGGACAATCTTTCGCGAATTTCGGAGATGTGTTCTACATTGTTTCCGTTGTCTCTTGCCTATATCATTTGACATCGAAAGCCATGGCTGCCGCCTTAGTCCCTTTTTTCGTTACATTGTCGTTATTTATTAGTGGAATCGTCGCACCGATATTTTTCGAAAAATATAAACTAAAAACGTTATTGTCCTACGGACAACTGTGTAAAACATTTCTGCTGCTTTTTCTCTCGCTGTTTTTGCAATGGGGTGCGGAACATCACATTGCGATCGTTTACGTTTTTGTATCATTGATCGCTTTTTTAGACGGGATCAATAATCCGATTAAAAACTCCCTCGTTCCTTTTATAGTTTCCAAGGAGGAAATCTTGAAAGCCAACAGTTTTTTAAACACGTTAGACCAATTCATCAAACTTAGCGCATGGCCGATCGGGAGTTTGATTGTCAGTGCGGGATCGCCGTTCCTTTTAATCCATATCACCTTATTGTTCTATATCGTTTCAAGCATTCTCATGTTTCTGTTGCCTATACAAGAACATACAAAGAAGAATACGGTCCAAGACAAAGGCCTAAAGAACTTTCTCCTTTCGATCCGTCTAGGATGGGAATACACGTGGAGAAATGTGCACGCAAAATCGATTAGCTTCATGTCATTTTTTGAAGGAATCGGAAATGGCGTCTGGATTTCGGCCATCCTTTATATGTATGTGAAAGAACAATTACATGTAGGAGAGGAATGGTGGGGATATATTAACTCTGTTTTCTTTGGCGGCATGGTGATAGGGGGATTGTTAAGCGTTAAGTTTAGTCAATCGGTTGAAAAAAACCAGCAATTTTTTGTATTGTTTGGCCCGTTTTGTATCGCTATTGTCACACTGTTATTTGGCACAACGACGCACGGTGCGCTGGCGCTTCTGTATTCCGCCCTGTACGGGATCATCGAACAATGGAAGCTGATCTGTCTTCAGACGATTCTTCAAAAAAATGCCCGGATGGACGCTCTGCCTCATGTTTTTGCCGTGCAGGGAGTCATTAGTTCCGTAACATTCGGAATTTCCACATTGTTAATGAGCTTTATCGCCGATGTTTACGGGATTCGTTTTTCATTTTATTTGTCTGTTTGCTGCTTTTTGATCAGCGGCTGGATCAGTTATCGTCAGCGGAAAATCTGGAGTTATAAGGAGAACCACATAGCCATCAAGTTAAGAAAACAGGAATAAATCTATGCCTCATTTGACCATCCT
>JAAROH010007922.1_pt1 | contig 22819 bp, 25 predicted proteins | sample 7248631 | NCBI WGS metagenome assembly JAAROH01 (sample SAMN09772309, study PRJNA484901) | compost metagenome | isolation source: Vermicomposting unit | place: India
GGAACTGGCTCATCGCGCCCGTGCCGGAGTCGGTGAGCAGGTCGATGTAGACGTCGGAGGACCGGAGCAGGAAGGGATTGTAGTGCGCTGCCTTGATGGCCGCCTCCCGGTCCTCCCGGGGGATCAGCCGGATCGGTTCCACCATCTTGATCTTAAAGGGCTCGCCCTTTGGCATGACTGGTTCCTCCTTCGTTATGATGATGGCGCGTCCGCCGAGCTTACGAGCAAGGATCATACCAACGACAGCAGAAGGGCCGGGAGGTTTCTCCCGGCCCTCACATGTATCAAGATGAAACAAACACCGTCTCACTATGTATTATTCCGATACATCATGCCAGCCCGTAACGCGCCAGCTTCCGGTAGAGGGTGGCCCTGGAGAGCCCCAGGTGGCGTGCCAGTTCGGCCTTGGAGTCGAAGGCCCGCAGCCCCGCCTCCAGCACCCGGCGCTCCACCTCCTCCAGGGTGGGAAACGTCCCGGGGTCGTTGAGCCCCAGCCAGCCGTCCCCGCTGCGGTCCGCCGGCCCCGCGGCCGCCGTCTCGGCGCCGACCACGTCCGGCGGCAGGTCGCCCACGTCGATCACGTCGCCCTCCGCCAGGACCACCGCCTGTTCCACCACGTTCTCCAGCTCCCGGATGTTGCCGGGGAACGGGTACGCCATCAGGGCCCGCAGTGCGGCCGGGGTGAACCGGGCCGGGGGACGGCCCACCCGCTCGCAGACCCGCCGCATCGCGTGTTCCAGGAACAGGGGCAGGTCGGCGCGCCGCTCCCGGAGGGGCGGCAGTACCAAATGGATGACCCGCAGCCGGTAGTACAGGTCCTCCCGGAACCGCTTCTCCCGCACCAGCTGCGCCAGGTTCTGGTTAGTGGCCGAGATGATGCGCACGTTCACCTTCTGGACGGTGGTGCCGCCCACCCGCCGGATCTCGCCGCTCTGCAGCGCCCGGAGGAGCTTGGCCTGCAGCCCCGGATCCATGTCGCCGATCTCGTCCAGGAACAGCGTGCCGCCGTCGGCCAGCTGGAAGAGCCCCGGCCGGCCGCCCTTGCGGGAGCCCGTGAACGCCCCTTCCTCGTAGCCGAAGAGCTCGCTCTCCAGCAGCGTCCCGGGGATCGCCGCACAGTTGACCGCGATCAGGGGCTGTGACCTCCGGGCGCTGCGGTTGTGGATCAGCCGGGCCATGACCTCCTTGCCCGTGCCGCTCTCCCCCTCGATGAGCACGGGGGAGTCCACGGTGGCGGCCTTACGGGCGGTGAGGTACATGCGCTGGGCCGCGGGGCTCTGCCCGATGATGACGCCGTCCTCCGCGACCGGCGCCGCCGTCAGGTTCTCCCGCAGGAGGTCGATGGTGTTGCGGGCCTCGTCCAGCTGCCGGGAGAGCGCCAGCACCTCGGTGATGTCCCGGAAGACCGACACCGCGCCCACCATTCGCCCCTGATCGTACACCGGCACGATGTTGGAGACCACCACGTGGTCGAACACCCGGGTCCGGACGCCCAGCAGGGGCGTCCGGGAGGCGAGCACGTCCAGGATGTGGGAGTTGGGCACCACCTCGCTGACGTGACGCCCGACCACCTGATCTCGGGTCAGCCCGGTGATGCGGGTGTTGGCCTCGTTGGCGTAGATGACGTACCCCTCGCTGTCGACGGCGACCACGCCGTCGTGCAGGCTGTCCAGGACCTGTATGGCGTACCGCAGAATTGCGCCGTCCACGTGTGCTCCCCCCCGGCGGTGCGCTGCGCTCTTGCCATGCCGCCGAGTGGTGACTTCCACGCTCACCGCAGGGGTTCCTCCAGATCCGGGCCGGCGGGCAGGTCGAACTCCTCGTCCGGCAGGCCCGCGCCCTCCGGCTCCTCGGCGCCGTCCCGGGTCCCCCACCAACCCCCGGGGAGCGTCAGCCAGTTCCACCGCGCGCGGGGCTGCGGCTGGCAGGTGACCGCGGGCAGCTCGTCCGCCCAGTCGGCCGGCAGATACCGGGGGTTCCACGGGTCGGTGGGGTGGCGCACCAGCGGCTCCGGCCGCCGGATGAACAGCCGCTCCACCGGCGTGCCCGGACACCCGGGCTGCCACAGCTGCCACTGCTGGTAGGCCGGCCGTCCGTCCTGGGCCGGCACGGTCACCTGCACCACCTTCGCCTTCACCAGCAGGTTGCCGGGGCCCGACGGCTCGTGCCCCGCCAGGAACAGTTCCGTCACCACCTGCTCGGGCGGACAGTTGGCGTCCGGCAGCATGCCCGTCAGCCGGCAGACCGCGACGTCCACCACCTCCGCCGGCCGCGGCCAGTCCTCCGGGCGCTCGGTGACGGCCTGGGTCATGATGCGGTTCCAGATCTGCACCGGGACGTAAGCCCCGGTCCAGGGCAGGGGGTTGCCCGGATCGTCGTAGCCGGTCCAGACCCCGGTCACCAGGTCCGGCGTGAACCCGATGAACCAGGCATCCCGGTTCTCCTCGGTGGTGCCCGTCTTGCCTGCGGCCGGCCACCCCCGGAAGCCGCCGGTAAAGGCGTAGGCCGTCCCCCGGCGGATGACGCCCTTCATCATGTCGATCATCAGGTAGGCCGCGCCGGGGCTGACCACCTGCTCCTGCCGGGGGCGCGCCTCGAACAGCACCTCGCCGGTGCGGTCGACGATCCGGGTGATCACCACCGGGTCGACCTTCAGCCCCAGGTTGGCGATGGCGGCGTAGGCGGCCGTCAGGTCCAGCACGCTCACGCCCCTCTCGATGCCGCCCAGCGCCAGCGCCAGGTTCTCGTCCTCCGGCAGGATCGTCGTCAGCCCCATCTTCCGGGCCAGCGCGGCCCCCTCCCAGGGCCCGCCGCCAAACTGCATCGCCCGCACGGCCATGGGGTTCACCGACTGCTCCACGCCCCAGCGCGCCGGCTTCAGCCCCTGGTACCTGAAGTCGAAGTTCTGGGGCCACACGGTGGTACCGTCGTTGGACAACCGGACCGGCGCGTCGTCCAGGATCGTCGCCGGCGACAACCCGGCCTCCAGGGCCGGCAGGTAGGCCACGATGGGCTTGATGGCCGAGCCCGGCTGCCGCAGGGCGTCGGTGGCCCGGTTGAACTCCAGCATGCCCTCCCGGGTGCGGCCGCCCACCAGCGCCAGCACCTCACCCGTGCGGGGGTTCATCACCACCGCCGCGGCCTCCGGCCGCGGCCCCTCGGCCGGGATGCCGTAGGCCTCGTCCGCAGCCGCCATCTGCTCGACCAGCGCCTGCTCCGCCAGCGCCTGCAGCGTGGGGTCCAGCGTGGTGTAGACCTTCAGCCCTGCCCGGGCCACCGACTGGGGATCCCGCAGCCGGATCCCGTACCGCTCCGCGAGCCCGGGCTGCGCGTCGGTCAGGATGCTGATGACGTAGTCGATGAAGTCGTTGCCCTCCTGCCGGTCTTCCCCGCCCTCGAAGGTGTTGGCCAGGGTGGGCCGGAAGGCCATCGCCTCTTCATACTGCTCCCGGGTGATCACGCCTTCCCGGAGCATCGCGTCCAGCACCACCGCGCGCCTCTCCAGGGAGGCCTCCATGTCCACGTAGGGGTCGTAGATGGACGGCCCGTTGACCATGCCGGCCAGTTGGGCCGCCTCTGCGATGTTGAGCTGGCCGACGTCCTTGCCGAAGAAGGTCTCGGCGGCCGCCTGGATACCGTACGCCCCCTGGCCGAAGTAGATCTGGTTGAGGTACATCTCCAGGATCTGATCCTTGGAGAACTTCCGCTCCAACTGGATCGCGATCCACGCCTCCTGCAGCTTCCGCCGCAGGGTCACCTCCTGCGTCAGCCAGCCGCTGCGGGCCAGCTGCTGGCTGATGGTGGATCCGCCTTCCACCCGCCCCCCCGGCAGCCCGAGGAGGTACAGGCCGGTGCGCCAGGCAGCACGGGCGAGGCCGCGGGGATCGAGGCCGAAGTGGGAACGGAAGCGGGGATCCTCCACGGCGATAAAGGCGTTCCGCACGTGCTCCGGGATCTGGCTGAGTCTGACCGGGATGCGGTTCTCGCCGCCATGCAGCCGGTAGACCTCGTTTCCTTCCCGGTCGTAGATCACCGTGCTGGTCGCCCAGTTGAGCTCGCTCAGCTCCGGCGCGGCGGCGATGGTCTGCGCGACGAAGACGGCGACGCCGGCCCCGGACAGGACGAAGAGGGCCAGAAGGGTGAACAGGACGTAGCGCCAGGTCCGCCTCATCCGCCTCCGCCCCCTTCCGCGTGGTCCACTGGGACATATAGTGTGTACGAAAAAAGGGACGGCCTCTCGCCGTCCCTTCGAATCCCTGTTATCGCACAGCCGGCGTCTCGACCGCAACCTCCACCGCGTCGCCCCAAAGCCGCTCCAGGTTGTAGAACTCCCGCTCCTCTTCCTGCATCACGTGGACGACCACATCACCAAAGTCCAGCAGCACCCAGCGGCCGCCGCTGTACCCTTCCACGTGGCGTACCTTGTGCCCCTTCTTGTCGAGCTCCTCCTCCACGTGGTCCACGATCGCCCGCACGTGGGTGCCGCTGGTTCCGGAGCAGATGACGAAGTAGTCAGCCACCACGCTGACCGAGCGGATGTCCAGGATTCGGACGTCCCGGGCCTTCTTCCCCTCTGCCGCAATGGCAGCCCACTGGGCCAACTCGGCGGAATCCGTCAATCCGGCATTCTCCTTTCGTGTCAATTGTCTATCGATAGTTCACCCTATTCTCCCCGCGTCCGCAGGTTCCTCCTCATGCCGGGGAAGGCGGCACATGGGGGCCTCTTTGGCCGCGGCGGCTGCGCCGGCGCCGGAAGGCGCCCCGCAGACCCCTGGCTTCACGGTCCCTGCAACAGCCAGTTGCGCGCCTCCACCGACGCGGGGTGGATGAGCCACCCCTGCCCGACCAGGTAGAGCAGCGAGTTGTTCAGGGCCGCCAGCAGCGCCCGGTCCAGGTCCTGCTCCGCCGCCTCCCGGACCTCCGCCGCGCCGGGGAAGCGGCGGCCGGGCTCGGCGTAGTCCGCCACGTACAGCACCTTCTCCAGCAGACCCATCCCCGCCCGGCCGGTGGTGTGGGTGGCGATGGCCTGCAGCACCTCCCGGTCCGTCACGAGCCCCTGCTCCGCCAGCTGCGCCGCCGCGACCGGGCCGTGCAGCAGGTGGGGCGCCGCCCGCTCCACCGGGTGGACCGAGAGCCCCAGCCGCTCCGCCTCACGCAGCAGGGTTTCGGCAGGCAGCGGCTTGGCATAGTCATGCATCAGGGCCGCCACGGCCACCTGGTCAGGGTCGGCCCCGTGGATGCGGCCCAGGCGACGGGCGTACTCCAGCACCCGGTAGGTGTGCGCCAGCCGCTCGCCGGTCACCTGCCGCTGCAGGACGCCCTCCAGCGTGCGCCAGTCAGCCGTCGCCATGGCTTTCGCCCCTCAGGTAGAGTCGGTGTTCAGCGATGTAGCGGGCCACCGGGTCGGGCACCAGGTAGCGAAGCGGGTATCCCGCGGCTGCCAGCCGGCGCAGGTCGGCCGACGCGACGGCGACCCCGGGGACCTCCAGCAGCCGTACCCGCCCGGAGAGGCGCGGGCCCAGCTCGGCAAGGAGCCGGCGAGCCGCGGCCAGGTCGTGGCCGGGCCGGGTGACCGCGAAGAAGTCGACGCTCTGCAGCAGCGTCTCCCACTCCCGCCAGGTGCGGATCGCCAACAGGCTGTCCAGGCCGATGATGAACGCCGGCTCCCAGTCAGGGTGCTCCGCCGCCAGCGCCCGGACCGTCTCGATGGTGTAGGACGGACCGGGGCGGCGCAGCTCCAGGTCCGAAAAGCTGAAGGCCGGGTTGTCGGCGATGGCCAGCCGCACCATCGCGGCCCGGTGCTCCGCCGGCGTCACCGGCTGCCCCTGCTTGTGGGGCGGCTGCCGGTTGGGCAGGAAGATGACCCGCTCCACGCCGGTGAGGTGCAGCACGCCCTGGGCCGCGGCCAGGTGGCCCAGGTGGATGGGATCGAACGTGCCGCCGAGGACGGCGACGCGCGCCATGACATCGCCCCCTCGTCACTCCGGCAGCGTGATCTTCGGCTCCTTCGGGTTGCGTCGGTACAGCAGGAAGTTCCGGCCCAGCACCTGCACCAGGGCGGCCCCGGTGCGCTCGGCGACCTCCGCCGCGACGGCCTCCGGCTCCGCCGGCGCCGTCTGCAGCACCCGACCCTTGATCAGCTCACGGGCCGTAAGGGCCCCGTCGGCCTGGCGGATCACGTTCTCGGTCACGCCGTCCTTGCCGATGGTCAGGATCGGGCTCATGGTCACGCCCATGGCCCGCAGGAAACGCTTCTGTTTGCCCCTGAGCTCCATGCTCGTCTCATCCCCTCCACGCGCGGGCGGCCCCGGCCGGTCAGACGGGGTCGGCCATCAACTCGAACTCGATATCGCAGACCCGCACCGTGTCCCCGTCCTCCGCCCCGGCCTCCCGCAGGGCCTGCTCGACGCCCTTCAGCCGCAGGATGCGCAGGAAGCGGGCGACCGCCTCGTCGTTCTCCCACATCGTCATGGCCACCAGCCGCTCGATCTCCTTGCCTTCCACGTGCCACACCCCGCCGTACTTGTAGATCCGCCAGCCCTCCTCCTTGGGCCGGTAGACCATCTCCGCCTCGGGAGCCGCCGGCTCCGGGGGCACCCACTGCCGGATGAGGTCGTACGCCGCCTCGAGCAGCGGACGGAAGCCCTCCCGCGTGGCGCCGGAGATCGGGAAGACGCGGTAGCCGCGCTTCTCCAGGGCCTCCCGGACCCGGGGCAGGTTCTCCCGGGCGTCCGGCAGGTCCATCTTGTTGAAGGCCACCAGGGTCGGGCGTGCGGCCAGCTCCGGGTTGTAGGCGCGCAGCTCGTTGTGGATCACATCGAAGTCGCTGAGCGGGTCCCGCCCCTCGGTGCCCGCGCCGTCCAGCACGTGGATCAGCACCTTCGTCCGCTCCACGTGGCGGAGGAACTCGTGTCCCAGCCCCACGCCCTGGTGTGCGCCCTCGATGAGGCCGGGGATGTCGGCGATGACGAAGGAGCGCCCCTCGCCCAGGTCGACGACGCCCAGGACGGGCGTCAGGGTGGTGAACGGGTAATTGGCGATCTTCGGCCGGGCCGCGCTGACCGCGGACAGGAACGTGGACTTGCCCGCGTTGGGGAAGCCCACCAGCCCCACGTCCGCGACCACCTTCAGCTCCAGCAGCAGCCAGCGCTCCTCACCCGGCTCGCCCTTTTCGTAGAAGGTCGGGCACTTGTTGGTGGGCGTGGCGAAGCGCATGTTGCCCCGGCCGCCGCGGCCGCCGCGGGCGACCACCGCCCGCTGGCCGGGCTCCACCAGGTCGAAGAGCACCTCGCCGGTGTCGTCGTCCTTGACCACGGTGCCCGGGGGCACCTTGATGACCAGGTCCTCGCCCTTGCGGCCGTGCATCCCCTTCGGGCCGCCGTGCTCGCCCCGCTCGGCCTTGAAGTGCTTCTGGTACTTGAAGTCGACCAGGGTGTTGAGCCCCGGGTCGACGACGAACACCACGTCGCCGCCCCGGCCGCCGTCGCCACCCCAGGGGCCGCCCTGCGGGACGTACTTCTCCCGCCGCACCGAGTTGGAGCCCCGCCCGCCGTCGCCGCCTTTCACGTAAATGCGGGCCACATCCACGAACATGGCATCACGCCCCAGACCGGATTCTCGTCGCTATCCTTAGCCGGCCGGCAGGCGCTTATGTGCCGGCGGCTTCGTGGAAGAAGCCCCAGCACCGCCGGGTGCTGGGGCCTCCGGAATCCACCTTACGCCTCGACGGCCAGCTGGATGGGCACCACCGAAACCTGCTTCCGGTTGGCCCCCTTGCGGCCGAACTTCACGATGCCGTCCGCCAGCGCGTACAAGGTGTCGTCCTTGCCGCGGCCGACGTTCGCACCAGGGTGAATCTTGGTGCCCCGCTGGCGCACGATGATCTGGCCGACGGTGACGAGCGAGCCGTCACCCTTCTTCACGCCCAGATACTTAGGGTTCGAGTCACGACCGTTCTTGGTCGAGCCGACGCCCTTCTTGCTCGCAAACAGCTGAAGGAACATGGGGTCAGCCTCCCTCCGTCACGCGGACATAGTTCTTATAATCCTTCGCAATATCCTTCAGTCCGAGTACCGTGGTCTCCAGGATGGCCTGGGCCTTCAGCCGGGACTCAGGGGTGCCCCCCGGCAGCAGCCTGCACCAGGCCCTGCCGCTGACGGCCTTCCCCTCGTGGGGGTGACCCGCAACCCGCTTCAGCCCGATCAGGGCCGTCACCACCAGCGCCGTCACCCCGGCGCAGACGATGTCCTCGCCCGGCTCCGCGTAGCCGGCATGCCCCTCGGTCTCCAGGGAGACCACCGAGCCGTCTTCCGCCCGGCCGACCCGAACCGTGATCACCGGCTTACCCCTCGATGGACTCGATGGTGATCGCCGTGAACGGCTGCCGGTGGCCGGTCTTGCGCCGGTAGTTGGTCTTGTTGTGGTACTTGAAGACGATGATCTTCGGCCCCTTGCCGTGGGCGGCCACCTTCGCAGTCACCTTGGCACCCTCGATGTACGGCGTGCCGACGGTCACCTTGCCGTCCCGGCTGATGGCCAGGACCTTGTCGAACACGACGGTCTCGCCCTCGCCGGCCGTCAGCTTCTCGACCCGCAGGGTGTCGCCCTCCTGGACCCGGTACTGCTTGCCGCCCGTCTCCACGATCGCGTAAGTCAAACGGAACACCTCCGAGGATGTAGACTCGCCGGCGGCCAGGTACGCCCAACGGCGTTTTCCGAACCCGCCCCGTGCGGTTGCCACCACAGCCCCTCGGCAAGGGGCGCGCGGAGGCGACATGTAATGTTAGCATGGGTTGGCCGCCCGTGTCAATGCAGAGGCGGCCCGTTGCGTTCGCAGGGAATATCAGGATGTCTATTGAGTTTTTAGAGAATATGAATTATAATTTCAGTTGCGTGCAAGATCGCAACGGCAACCGGAAGGTGAGATCGCGCCCGCCGGGGGAGGGATGAACATGCGGAACCGGCGCAACCTGCTCATCTGGATCGCAACCCTTCTGTCCGCCGTCGGCGTCTTCCTGCTGGTGGTGAACGGCCAGATGATGCTCGGCCTCAGCGCCGCCGTGGCCGTGGCTCTGTTCGGTGCCGGCCGGCGCGCGTGCCGGCTCGGGCCCGACAGCACGCCGAGCCTTGACCCAGAATGAAACAAACGGATATAATTATAGTCGCATAGCTCGATGGTGGAGACAAGGAGAGCCATCGGCAGCTGCGAGGAGCCGTGCACGGCGCGGCGCCTCCGGTTGGCCGTGGCTCTCCTTGTTTCCATTGGATTGTGAGGGAGTGCGTATGAACCGTACCGAGATGATCCGGCGCCTGGCCTCGGAATCCTTCGACCTGCTGGTGGTCGGCGGCGGAATCACGGGGGCCGGCGTCGCCCGCGAGGCTGCCCTCCGCGGCCTGAAGGTGGGCCTCGTGGAGGCCAACGACTTCGCCTTCGCCACCAGCAACCGCTCCACCAAGCTGATCCACGGCGGCCTGCGTTACCTGAAGAACTTCGAGTTCCGCCTCGTCCGGGAGTCGGTGGTGGAACGGCAGAACCTGCTGGTCATGGCCCCGCACCTGGTCAAGGCCACCACCTTCCTGTTCCCGGTCTACGAGGGCGACCCCGACCCGTTGTGGATGCTCAACATCGGCCTGACCCTCTACGACTGGTTCGCGGGCCGGAGCAACCCGATCCCGCACAGGATGCTGAAGCCCGGTCCGCTCCGGGAGCGGGAGCCGTGGCTCAGGGCCGACCGGCTGAAGGGCGGCGCGCTCTACGCCGACTGCCGCACCGACGACGGCCGGCTGACCCTGGAGGTGATCCAGTCCGCCGCCGCACACGGCGCCGCGGTGGCCAACTACGTCCGGCTGACCGCGTTCCGCAAGGACAGCCGCGGCCGGATCGTGGGGGCGACGGTGCGGGACGAGCTGACCGGCGACACCTTCGACGTCCGGGCGGACCGGGTGCTGGCCGCGGCGGGGCCGTGGGCGGACGCGGTACGCCAACTGGACGACCCCGGCGCTCCGACCCTCCTCCGGCTCACCAAGGGCGTCCACCTGGTGGTGCCCCACGATCGGCTGCCCATCCGGCACGCGGTGGTGATGCGGGGCCGGGATGGCCGCATGATGTTCGCCGTCCCCTCGGGCAACTGCACGTACATCGGTACCACCGACACCGATCACCACGGCGACCCGGCGGCCTACTCGATCACCCGGTGGGACGTGGAGTACGTGGTGGACGCCGCCCGCCGGCTCTTCCCGGAGGCGGGGCTGACCACCGACGACATCATCGCCGGCTGGTCGGGCTTCCGGCCGCTCCTGAAGCCCGCGAAGCAGGCGGATCCCTCGGCGACCACCCGGGACTACAAGCTCTTCCACAGCCCGTCCGGGCTGGTCACGGTGGCTGGCGGCAAGCTGACCGCCTTCCGGGCCATGGCCAGCCACATCGTCGACGACCTCTTCCCGGCCACCCGGAGCGCGGCGCACCTCGCCGCCAGCACGGCGCCCCTGCCCGGCGCGCAGGGGAAACTGCCGGACGGCGGGCTGAAGCGGCAGCTGGCTGCCGAGGTCGGCGGGGCCGAGAGGCTCATTGACCTGCTGGCCGACCGGTACGGCGCGGCCCTGGCCCAGGTGGCCGCCGAGGCCCGGGAGGTCGCGGCGCCCGACCCGGAGCTGCGCTGGCGGCTGGCCCAGGCGCGGTACGCGGTGAAGGCCGAGATGGCCATGCACCTGGTCGACGTGGTCCGGCGGCGCACCGACCTCATGCTCTTCACGGCGCACAACGGGCGGCCCTGGCTGCCCGCGCTGGCCGGCGAGATGGGCGCCCTGCTGGGCTGGAGCGAGGCGCAGAAGCAGGCGGAGATCGCCGCCGCCGAGCAGGAGATCGACGGGATGTTCGCGTGGCGGCAGGAGGCGGCCGCCGGCGCATGAGGAGGGCTGCGGACCGCACGCAGCAACGAGCCCCGGACCTGGCCGTGCCAGGTCCGGGGCTTGCGCGCTCCAAGTGGCTCAGTGCGGGGCAACGCGCCCTTTCGCGTACGTGCGGAACACCTTCAGGATCTCCACCGGCACCACCTGGCCCACCAGGCGGCCGGCATCGGCCACGTCGATGACGTAGCCGTCCACCCTGGCGATGCCGTCGGCCGCGTTGGAGGCGTGGGGCTCCTCGATGCGCAGCTGCAGCACCTGGCCGGCGGAAACCGGCAGCGCCTTGGCCTCCACCTCCTCCCGGGTGCCCAGGGCCTTCAGGCTCCACGAGTCGGGGGAAACCTCGCTGTTGCCGCGGATGTAGATCGTCCGGGCCAGCTCCTCCTCCAACGCCCGCAGATTGGCCCCGCCGGGGCCGATCACCAGGGCCGCCACCGAGGGATGGACCTCCATCAGCAGGGCTTCGCTGGACGACTGCTTCATGATGCGCCGGATCTCGGCCCGCACCCGGTGGGCCATGGTCTGCTCGTTGAGCACCTTCCCCCGGCCGTCGCAGGCGGGGCAGGGCTTGGTGAGCACCTCGCTCAGGTTCTGGCGCGACTTCTTGCGGGTCATCTCGAGCAGGCCGAGCTGGGTGAGCCCCAGGATGTTGGCTCGGGTGCGGTCCCGCCTCAAAGCCTCCTCCAGGGCCTGGATCACCTGCTGCCGGTGGTCCTCCCGGTCCATGTCGATGAAGTCGATGATGATGATCCCGCCGATGTCCCGGAGCCGCAGCTGCCGGGCGATCTCCCGGGCGGCCTCCAGGTTCGTGCGGAAGACCGTGTCGGCCAGGTTCGTCGAGCCGACGAACTTGCCGGTGTTCACGTCGATGGCGGTGAGCGCCTCGGTCTGGTCGATGATGATGTACCCGCCGCTCCTGAGCCACACTCGCCGGCGCAGCGCCTTCTCGATCTCCATCTCGACGCCGTAGTAATCGAAGAGGGTCTGGTCGCTGCGGGTGTAGAGCTTGACCCGGTCTTTGAGCTGGGGCGCGTGCAACTCCACCACCGCGAGGGCGGTGTCGTAGGCGGACCGCTGGTCCACCAGGAACAGGCTGACGGAGTCATCCAGCCCGTCCCGCACCAGCCGGTGGATGAGCCCCTGGTCGTGGTGGACCAGGGACGGCGCCCTGGCCGTCCTGGCCCGGGCGGCGATCTGCTGCCAGTGGCGCTCGAGGAAAGCGGCGTCGTGGGCCAGTTCCTCCTCGCTGGCGCCCTCCGCCACCGTGCGCACGATGAGCCCCATCCCGTCGGGCTTCACGGCGTGGGCAATCTGCTTCAGCCGGTCCCGCTCCCGCTCGTCGGTGATGCGCCGGCTGACGCCGACGTAGTCCACGTGAGGCATGAGGACGAGGAAGCGCCCGGGCAGGGTGATGTTGCGGGTGACCCGCGCCCCCTTGGTGCCGATGGGCTCCTTGGCCACCTGGACCAGGATGTCCTGGCCGGTCCTGACCAGCTCGCCGATGGTGGGCCGGCGCCCGGACCGCGGCAGGGGCGTCTCCCCCTCCAGCGGCGCCCGGCCGGGCTGGGCGTCGTCCACGTACAGGAAGGCGTTGCGCTCCAGGCCGATGTTGACGAAGGCGGCCTGCATGCCGGGCAGCACGTTCTCGACCTTGCCCTTGTAGATGTTGCCGACGATGCGCTCATGTACGGGCTGCTCGATGTACAGCTCCACCAGCTCGCCGTCTTCCAGCACCGCCGCGCGCGTCTGGTCGATGTCGACCGTCACGAGTATCTCCTTGCGCATGAAAAAAGCCCCTTCTCTCCTGGGGATGGCTGCTCTGGGAACTAGTATCCCAAATATAGTGGTTTTCTTCTCCAGAACGGCCGAGTCCTGCACGGGCCAAGGCGGACGGACAAAGCCCCCCGGATCCGACGGGGGGCTGTTCGCGGCTGTCGGCTAGGAACTCCGCTCGACCACGACCGTGTAGTCCAGGGCCAGGATGACGACCGCGCTGAGAGCGGTGAGCATCGGCAGCACCAGGGCGAAGACCACGGCGCCGCCCACGGGCAGGTTGAGGATCTCATAGCCCTTGGGGTCCCGCACGATGATCCGGTTGACGTTGCCCTCGTGCAGAATCCGCTTCAGCGTCTCCACCAGGTCCCGGCCGCTCACCTTCAGCTCCTCGGTGAAGAAGCCCGACGGCGTCTGCTCCTCCTCCAGCTGGACCGCGGCGGCCACCGCGTCCCAGCCGTTCTGCTCCAGCACCTCCCGGGCCCGGGCGTAAGAGATCTTGAAGCGGTTGCGCAGGAGGTCCATCTTCTCCAGCTTCTCCCGTTCTTCCATCGAGTCCCCCTCCTCCTCGGGCATCGACCGTCCGGTGACCGGTCCTACTCGTGGGACGTCCCGATGCGGCCCCTTCCCTTCAACCGACGGCCGCTTTTTCAGACGAAAGGGCGCTCGCCTCCGTCGGAGACGGGCGCCTGGGCGCCGGAGACAGGCGTCACAGGGACCAGGGCTCGGCGCAGATCCCGGTCTCGGGGTCGCGCCGGTACAGCATCAGCCGGTGGGCGAGCGCCAGCTCCACCCCCGCGAGGTCGGGCGCGCACCGGATCAGGCCCGCCACCACCTCATCGGGCCGCACGTTGCCCGCGGAGCCGGTCTGCACCAGCGCCCGCAACTCGCCGGGACCCTCGACCGCCAGGCTGTATACGTGGGGGCGGATGTCCACGGACCGGGAGCCGGCGGGACCCTCCCGGGTCACCACCACCTGCTCTGCCTCCAGGAACCGGGCCACGGCCTGCCGCAGGGCCTCCTCGTCGGCCCCCTGCAGCGTCAGCCGGTACTCGGCGGCGTTGACCAGGGCCATGAGCGATTCGCCGCCCTCGGGGGCGGGGCGGGCCTCCAGCAGCCGCACGTCGGCCGGCAGGGCCGCGTTGGCCCGGGACACGAACGCCTCGGGCTCCACGGGTTCCGTCAGGTCCACGTCGATGAACTCGCCCTCACTGCTTGTCCCCGTCGCCAGGGCGGAGGCGTAGCTGATGCGCGGGTGCGGGTTGAACCCCTGGGTGAACGCCAGCGGCAGTCCCGCGCGCCGCAGGCCGCGCTCCACGACCCGCTGAAAATCCAGATGCGACAGGAACCGGGCGAGCCCCAGCTTAGCCAGCCGAATCCGTAACCGCAATTTCGTCCTCTCCCACAAAGCCCGCGGGCTTCAGTGTCGGCAGCACGTCGTAACGCATGCACACGCCGCACAGGTCACAGTTCTCCCAGCGGCAGTCCTCCACCTCCACCTCGGCCATCGCCCGGCGGTGGTCGTCGATCAGCCACTCCCGGCTGAGCCCCGGCGAGAGGTGATCCCAGGCGAATCGCTCGCCGTAGCCCTTCCGGCGGTAGGTGTAGAAGGCCACGTCGACGCCGGCCTCGGCGCACGCCCGGAGCCACAGGTTGTAGTCGAAGTGCTCGTTCCAGCCGTCGAACCGGGCCCCCATCTGCCACGCCTTCAGCACGGCCGCGGCCACCCGCCGGTCTCCCAGCGAGAGCAGGGCCTCGATGTGGCTCACGTCGGCCTCGTGGTACTTATACTCGATGCGCCGGTCCTTCAGGAAGCGCTTGATGTGCTCCTGGCGCCGGCGGGCCTCCGCCAGGGTCACCTGCGGCTCGAACTGGAACGGGGTGTGGGGCTTGGGCACGAAGACGGAGACCGAGATGGTCACCCGTACCTTGCGCGCCTCCTGCCGGCCCAGCTCCTCCTCAGCGATCTCCAGGGCCCAGCGGCCCTTCTCGGCGATCGCCTCCAGGTCGGCGTCGGTCTCGGTGGGCAGGCCGAGGATGAAGTACAGCTTCACGGCCCGGTAGCCGCTGCGGAAGGCGGCCCGCATGGCCTCGCGGATGTCCCGGTCGGACACGGTCTTGTTGATCACCCGCCGGATGCGGGCGGAGCCGCCCTCGGGCGCCAGGGTGATCGATCCCTTGCGCACCTTGCTCACGGCGTCCGCCAGCGCCACCGAGAAGGCGTCCACCCGGGTGGAGGGAAGGGTGACGTTGACGCCGTCGCAGCGCAGCTGGTCCGACAGCCGGCTGACCGTCTGCTGCACGTCGGTGTAGTCCGCCGTGGAGAGGGAGACCAGCGACAGCTCGCTGTAGCCGGTGTTCTTCACGATCTCCCGGGCCAGCCGCTGCACCACCTCGGGCGAACGCTCCCGCACCGGCCGGGTGATGTAGCCCGCGTGGCAGAAGCGGCAGCCGCGGGTGCAGCCCCGGAAGACCTCGACCTGCGCCCGGTCGAAGACGATCTGGGTGTTGGGCACCACGGGCCGGGTCGGGTAGTCGATGCTGTCCAGATCCTTGACCGTCGCCCGTTCCACCACCTCCGGCACCCCGGGCTCGGTGGGCCGGTACGCCTTGATGGTGCCGTCGGGGTTGTACTCCACCGCGTACAGGCTCGGCACGTAGCAGCCGGTGATGCCCGCCATGCGCCGCAGCAGCTCCCTCCGGTCCCTGCGCCCCGCGTCCCGCCAGGCCTTGTAGGCGTCGAGGATCTCGTGGATGACCTCCTCGCCGTCGCCCAGCACCGCGACGTCCAGGAACGGGGCCAGCGGCTCGCAGTTGAAGGCGCAGGGGCCGCCGGCGATGACCAGGGGATCGGCTTCGGTGCGCTGCTCCGCGAGGAGCGGCACCCCGGCCAGGTCCAGGCAGGTCAGCAGGTTGGTGTACGTCAGCTCGTAGAGCAGCGGGAAGGCGATGATGTCGAACTCCCGGACGGGCGTCCAGGTCTCCAGCGTGAAGAGCGGGATCCCCTCCGCCCGCATCTCCTTCTCCATATCGGTCCAGGGGGCGTACGCCCGCTCGCAGCAGGCGTCGTCCCGCCGGTTGATCTGGTGGTACATGATCAGCGACCCCAGGTGGGACATGCCCACCTCGTACGCGTCGGGAAACGTCCAGGCGACCTTGACGTCCACCTTGGCGTGATCCTTCACCACGGCGTTCCACTCGCCGCCGGTGTAGCGGGCGGGCTTGGAGACCCGGGGAAGCACGCGCTCGATGCGCTCGCGCAGGGTCTCGGCCATGCCATCACCCCTTTTCCTGTCTGTGATTGCGGTCACCTAGCTTCGATGTTACGCCAAAGCGGCGAGTAAGTAAACCGCGGGGTTAAAGATCCAACACCTGCTCCACCGTCGCCCGCGGGCCTAGCACTTCGAACGCGTCCAGGATCTCCGCCTCGTGCAGGGTGCCGACGGGCAGGAGCGAACGGTCCACCACCAGGACCAGGTGGTACCGGCGGGCGGAGAGCCGCTCCAGCACCTCGCCGATCCGGGTCCCCTCCACCACCACGAGGGTGCCGCCGGGGATGATCCGCTGGCGGGCCATCCGCCGGCGCTTCTGCAGGAACTGCTGGTACGAGCGCAGCACGGCCTCCTCCCCTTCCGCCATCGCCCCCAGGGCCAGGAACAGGCCGCCGGCCAGCGGGGTCAGGAACACCTGGCCGGCGGCGGCCAGCACGCCCAGCGCCGCGGCCAGCATGGCCGCGCCTGAGAGCAGCCCGAGGCGGGCCATCCACACCGTGGTCGTCCGGTATCCCCAGCGCTGGGCCAGGAGCCCGCGCAGGGCGCGCCCGCCGTCCAGGGGCAGGGCGGGGATCAGGTTGAAGAACGCCAGGTTGGCGTTGACCTGAAAGAAGAAGCGCACCAGGGAGGGGTCGAAGAGCCGGTCGCCCATGAGGAAACTGGCGAGGCCGGCCAGCAGGAACGACTGCACCGGCCCGGCCAGGGCCACGGAGACCTCCGACTGGGGATCGGCATCGAGGGAGGGGTCCAGCCGGGCCATGCCGCCGAAGGGCGTGAGGACCAGCGAATCGATGTCCACCCCCAGCAGCCAGGCCACCGTCAGGTGGGCCAGTTCATGGGCCGCCAGCGAGCCGAGCAGGATCAGGGCCTCCAGGTAGTATCCGCTCACGGCGGCGACGAGGAGCGCCAGCAGGAAGAGCCAGTGCACCTCCACCCGCACGCCGGCCACGTTGCCGATCCTCAGGGAGCGATTCCCCCCTCACGCCGTGCTCTCCCGCCCATCTCCACCCCTCCTCCCGGAGTGTATGGACGGGCTGCCGGCTTCATGCCCCGTGCGGACCGGCGCGGGGACTCGCCGCTGCCGGGCAGACAAAAACGAGGCCTCCTGCCGGAAGCCCCGCGAAGAACGCAAGTGCGGACGCTGTGTCGTGCGCCTCCCTAGTTGTTGGCTGCGGCCAGGTGCAGCGTGGTCAGGTCCTCGATTGCTCCGCTACCACGGCGGAGGGCTCGATAACCCACTACCCGACCTCCCAACGCCGCCTTCAGGTAATCGCAGGCGACGGCCGGATCGACTGTATAGCCGCAGGTGTAGCAGTCGATCGCAGCAAAGCCCTCTTCAGGGTAGGTATGGATCGAGAGGTGAGACTCCGACAGGACCAGGACGCCAGTGACGCCCTGAGGGCTGAACTGGACGAAACTCTCACCGACCACCGTGGCTCCGCACTGGGCTGCGGCCTCGTACATGACCTCCTTCAAGAACCGGACGTCGTTCAGCTTCTCGAAGGCAACCTCGCGCAGATCCATGGTGATGTGGCGGCCATAGGTCGAGTAGGCCATGGTAGAACTCCCCCTTCGGCAATCATTTCTAGCCCTCTCAAGCTAGACGGGACCATCGTCACGCCAACGGGGGAAAAGTCGGGCACAGCCCCAACCCTTTAAGGCGTGCTAGGTTCCTATTCGGTTCCACAAGACTGTGTTGAGACGATCTCAACCTCCAGATCAACGTGGCCCAGCCTGTCTAGACCATGCAATAGCATGGATTGTACAGGGCAGACAGTGAATTGTCAAGGCCGTAACGCGCCACGCCGTCTTTTCTGAATCGTCGCCCCACCAGTTGGAGTGGCAACCTCTCACAATATATCGCGTTCCGCCCCCACCTGCAAGGGCTACGGAGACAAATTCCCGCGCCCTTTCCGCGAGCGCTGCACTTTGCCTGTATGAACGGCCTGGCTTGCGCCCAGACTAGTCGGGGAGGTGAACGCGATGGCCAGTCAGCAGATCCGCTGCACCGTCAGCAGCTGCTACTACTACGCCGCCGGGGATAACTGCGCCGCCGAGGAGATCATGGTGCGGGCCGACCCCGAAGCGATGGGGAAGACCGGCATGGAGGTCGGCGACCTCGGCGGGGAGGCGCGCCAGTCCAACCACACCCTGTGCGAGACCTTTATCCCTCACCAGCAGGGGCCGAAGCCGGGCATTCGCCGCATCGCCAAGTGACGCAGTCAGACGGGAGGGGAACGCATGGCACGCAGACGCTCCTTGCTCTCCGATGAGACGAAGATGCACTTCGCGCGCCTGCAGGGCGCCGGCGACCGGGTGCAGCCCGGCGACTATGGTCAGCTTACCTCCAGGGAAGCAGGGAACATGGTCAAGTACGCGATCCAGGCCGCCCAGCAGGTCATGGCCGGCCAGGCGCCGGGCCCGTCACGGATGCAATGAAGGAGGGGGGCGCTGTGCCCCCCTTCCTTTCTTTGTGGCCCCGGCCTCAGTGGAGGCCGCGCTCCTTCACCTGCCGGACGATCTCCTCGACGGTTTTGCCGGTCGCGTCGATCACCGGGAACAGGTTCCCGTCGGTGTCGTGGATGCCCATGAAGTTGTTGGACAGGCCGGTGACCACGGCCGCACCGACGCCCTCCATGCTCCCGGGGGTCAGGCGGGTGACCTGGTACCCCTCTGCGCGCAGGGCCTGCTTGACATTCTCCAGCCCGTCCTGCACCGCGATGCGCATCGACAACACCTCCGCACAGGTCTGGTCGTACGGGTCGGGAGGCCAGAACTTAGTCTGCGCGGGTCGTCGACTTCCATGCCCGCGGCGGGGCAGCAGGATCTGGCGGGCGTCCGGGCGACGCCTCAGCCGCTCAGCGGCCGCCGCGGCCGTGGGTTCCGCCCCGGTTCCGGCCCGCGTCGTCGCGCGGAGCCCCGGTCTTTGGATCATCCGGGCTGTCCATCGCCACCAGCGACGGGACCCCGTGATCCGGACCGGCGAACTGCTGCGCGCGGCCCGGATCGCCGTCGGTTTTCGCTGCCCGGCGCTTCTCCTTCGTCATGGTCCGATTCCTCCTTTGCGCGGGCAGACAGCCCGCAGACCTAGTCTGCCCAACCGGGGAGGAATCGACCCCTGCTGCTTACCGGGTTCCCGATCACTGATCGGTAGGCCGGACACCAAGGGTCGCCTTCAGCTTCAGCTCCTGGCCGTCCCGGATGACGGTGAGCTCGATGACGTCGCCCACCTTGCGCTGCTGGATGCGCTTCACCAGGTCGTCGGCGCTGGTCACCTTCTCGCCGTCCACGGCGACGATGACGTCGGCGCCGAGCAGCCGGTTAGCCCGGTCGTACTGCGGCGAGCGCAGGCCCGCCTCCTCCGCGGCCGAGCCGGGGACCACCTGGGCCACCACGGCGCCCTCGGCGGTGCTCAGCCCGAGCACACGGGCGTACCACTGGTCCACGTCCTCCAGGTAGACGCCCAGGTACGGACGCTGCACCGTCTGGCCGGCCATCAGCGTCGGCAGGATCTCCTTCGCGGTGTTGATCGGCACCGCGAAGCCGAGGCCGACGTTGCCCGACCACTCGGTAGGCGCCTCAATGGCGGTGTTCACGCCGATGACCTCGCCGCGGCTGTTGAGCAGCGGCCCGCCCGAGTTGCCTGGATTGATGGCCGCGTCCGTCTGGATCGCGCCGGGGATCGAGGTCGTCGGCTCCACGATCTCCCGCCCGATGGCGGAGACGATCCCGGCGGTCACGGTGAAGGCGTGGCCGTACGGGTTGCCGATGGCGATGGCCAGCTCCCCCACCTGCACCCGGTCGGAATCCCCCAGCGTCGCGGCGACCAGCTGCCTGTCGCCGGGATCCACCTTCAGCACCGCCAGGTCGCTGGTGCTGTCCTTGCCCACGACCCGGGCCGTCATGGTCTCGCCGTCGATGAACTGCACGGTAATGCGCTGGGCGCCGTCGACCACGTGGTAGTTAGTCAGGATGTAGCCCGCCGGATCCACCACGAAGCCGGACCCCGTGCCGGAGCTCCGGTAGAACCCCCTGTAGCTCTCCACGTACACCGACACCACGGCCGGCGCGACCCGGTTGTAGATCTCGGGGATGACGCTCGCCCCGACCTCAGCCACCGTCTGGGCCACCGGCTGCACGGTGCTCGCACCGGTGGAGGTGGTCGTCTGCTGGTAGTTGGCCGGCTGGGAGGCCAGGTGCTCCTTGAGCAGGTAGTACGTGGACGCGCTGCCCACCGCCGCGGAGAGCACCACCAGGGCCACCGCGCCCGCGGCGAGCCGCCAGCCGCGCCCCCAGCCGCCCTTTTTCTCCCTCTGCCGCGGCTCAAAGCGCGGCGGGTCGTACAGCACAGGAGGCGCCGCGGTCACGGCCGGCGTCTCCGGAATCTCGGGCAGCTCCAGCTCGGGGCGGGACTCCGCCTGCTCCGCCGAAGCCCCCCCGGCGACCGGCTCGACGGGCGTCATCGGCTCCTCCGCCCTGGCCGGCTGCTCCGACGCGGCGGTCCGGTCCTGGTCGACCGGCTCTTCCGGGTTCCCTTCCGATCTGCGACCGAACGGATCATTGAACTTATCATCGTACATGGGTGGCGTCCTCCTTATGCACCCCGAATTTCACGATCCTTGCTGATACCAGCATAGGACGCCCGGCTGAAACACAACTGAACGTTCACTTAAGGAAACCTAAGAATTCGTTCCGCCCGCGGCCGGCCGGTAGACGGGCAGCCACAGGCTGAACGTCGACCCCTCGCCGACCTTGCTCTCGGCGGTAAGCCGGCCGCCGTGCAGGCCCGCCACCCACGACGCGATGGCCAGCCCCAGCCCGCTGCCGCCCCGGGAACGGGCCGGGTCCCCGCGGAAGAACCGGTCGAAGACCCGGGGCAGGTCCTCCGGCGGGATGCCGGGGCCGGTGTCGATCACCTGCAGGACGACGCCCTCGCCCTGCCGGCCGGCCCGCACCGTGACCGTCCCGCTGGGGGTGTACTTGAAGGCGTTGTCCAGCAGGATCAGCAGGGCGCGCCGCAGCCACTCGGCGTGGCCCAGCACCATGATCCGGTCCAGCGCCGGCGGAAGCTCGACCACGAAGTCGACCTGATGCGGCAGGGCCCCGGCCCGGCGGCAGACGTCGCGCACCAGCGGGCCCAGGGCCAGCGGCTCGAGCTCCGGCGTCTGGCCGGCATCGGCCCGGGCCATCGCCAGAAGCTCCTCCAGCAGCTCCGACATGCGGGCGGCCTCCGCCTTCATGTCGGCGAGGGCCTCAGGGTCCAGTGTGCCGGCCCGCTCCAGGTAGTCGATGTTGCCCCGGATGATGGTGAGCGGCGTGCGCAGCTCGTGGGAGGCGTCGGCAACGAAACGCTTCTGGGCATCCACCGCCGTCGCCAGGCGCGCGTAGAGCTCCTGCAACTGGTCCAGCATCCCGTTGAACGTGTGGACGAGGCGGCCCACCTCGTCCTGGGGCCCCTGGTACGGCACCCGCAGGCTGAGGTCCGCCGACTGCCCGACAGACTCCGCCGCGCTGGCCACCCGCTGCACCGGGGCGATCGCCCGGCCCGCCAGCCACCAGGCCGCGGCGCCCGTGAGGAGGGCGAAGCCGGCGATCCCGGCGCCGAGGATGGGCCGGAGGGTCGTAAGCACCCGCTCCAACAGTTGCAAGGGTTGCGCCACCTGCACCCAGAACACCGGCTCGCCGTTGACGTAGACGGGCAGGGTGTAGAGCCGGTAGGGCTCCCCGTTGACGTCCCGCTCGGTGGTGTAGGTGGCCCGGCCGGCCATCGCCTCCGCGGGCACGGGGAAGGTGCCGAAGTCGGTGGACTGCGCGATGACCAGCTCGTCGGTGCGCACCAGGATAAAGGTCGACCGGTCGGCGAGGCCTTTCAGCGACGGGATACGCCAGTACCGCTGCATGCTCTCGGCCACCCGCCAGGCCACGGAGTACAGGGAGGCATCCACCTCCCGGATGTAGTTCCACCGCAGCACGCCGTACATCAGGAAGCTGAACAGCAGCAGGGCAACCACGAGCTGCCCCGTGTAGAACAGGGCGAGCCGCAGGCGAAGCGACACGTGTGGCTCACTCCTTCAGAACGTACCCGACGCCCCGCACCGTCTGGATCAGCCGCGGCTCCCCTCCGGCTTCGAGCTTGTTGCGGAGGTAGGCCACGTAGACCTCCAGCACATTGGATTCGCCGGAGTAGTCGTAGCCCCACACCTTCTCCATCAGGGTGTCGCGGGTGAGCACTTGGCGCGGGTGCGAGAGGAAGAGGTGTAGCAGCTCGTACTCCTTGGCCGTGAGCGAGATCTGCCGGTCGCCGCGGTAGGCCTCGCGCGTGGCGGTGTCCAGCCGCAGGTCCGCGTACTGCAGCACCCGGTGCCCGTCTTCCCCCTGGGCGGGGGCGCCCCGGCGGCTCAGGGCCCGCAGCCGGGCCAGCAGTTCCTCCAGGGCGAACGGCTTGACCAGGTAGTCGTCGGCGCCCTGGTCGAGCCCCTTCACCCGGTCGCTGACAGCGTCCCGCGCCGTCAGCATCAGGATGGGAAAGGTCTCCCCGGCCGCCCGAATGCGACGGCACACCTCCAGCCCGTCGACGTCGGGCATCATGATGTCCAGCACCATGAGGTCAGGCGGGGAGGCCGTGACGCTGCGCAACGCCTCCGTGCCGCTGTTGGCGACGACGACGTCGTATCCCTCCAGCGTCAGGCTCCTGCGCAGGAAGGCGGTGATCTTGGGATCGTCGTCCACAACCAGAACCCGGAGCGACATGCGGAATCACCCCTTTGCGCCCGTATCACCTTTAAGTATAGGAGACAAGCCCGCCGCTGCCAAAGATCGAGTAGGAGGGGGCGGCTAGCCCCCGTCCTCTCACACCACCGGACATGCGG
>JAAROH010007924.1_pt1 | contig 22775 bp, 21 predicted proteins | sample 7248631 | NCBI WGS metagenome assembly JAAROH01 (sample SAMN09772309, study PRJNA484901) | compost metagenome | isolation source: Vermicomposting unit | place: India
CCCGGGCCAGGAGGACAGCGACGGTGACGGCATCGGCGACGCCTGCGATGAGGACTACGCGCCGCCCCACTGGCCTGAGGATGCCGACCTGTACATCGTCGAACTCTGCGGTGTCGTGACGCTCTCGTGGGATCCGGCCTCCGGCCAGAATCTGACCTACTTCGTCTACGTCAACGGCGACGTCTACGCTGAGACCACCGAGACCTCGGTGGATCTGACGGGCCTGACCCCGAGCACCAGCTATACGATTGCGGTGCGGGCCCGCGACGGCGGAGGCGCCTGGGCCGAGGGCGGCCCCGAGAAGACCTACACCACGAACCCGCCTGACGCGGGCGGCCTGGGGGTGACGTGGATCAAGCCGCAGCCGGGTGACACCGCCGTGGCTGGCGAGGTCTACGTGATCCAGTTCCGCTGGGGCGACTGCTCGGGCAACCTGTTCGACCGGACCGTTGCCGTGCGGGTGCGGGATGGTGCTACGAATGCCCTCGTCGCGGGGTTCGGTTACGGCAATCCCATCCGCTACGAGGATGGCATCTACGTGCTACCGTTGGACACTGCCCAGTTTGCGGCGATGCGCAACGGCGGGATCTTCAAGATCATGGTGTACTTTGGGAGCAAGCTGCGCAGCACCACCGAGCTGGTGATCCTGTCGAGCGGCTCCGCCGAGTAGCGCCCGGGCGCAGCTCCCGGCAGGTGGCCTGCGTGCGGCCGACCCGCTGGAACCACGGTTCCGGCGGGTCGGCCGAGACTTGGTCGGCGCGTATCGAACCTTTTGCCCACCGCGTGCGTGTATAGGGTAAAAGCCCAGGAAAGGTGGCGTCAGAGATGAGCGGGCGCATGGTGAGCAGGGCGCGTGAAAGATCAGACGTCCCGATGTCTCTCGCGGTCTGGCTGCGGTACCAAGTCGAATCCATTCCCCACGTTGCCGCGAGGGACGGCCAGTTCTCGGCCCGCTGTGCGGCGGCCTCCCTCCGTGTGAAGCTCGGTGGCGCACTGCGGGCTAACCTGATCGACCCCGCCACGGCTGCAGAGTTGAATGCGATGTTGGACCAGGTCGGGCGGATCGAGGAGCCGGCCTGAGCGGCGTGAATAGAAGAGAGAGCCACCTCGGGTCTGCCCCGAGGTGGCCTTTCCCTTTATTCCAGGAGGAACCATTCTCTCTGCGCCGAAAACTAAGGAATATTCGCCGCAGATCGGCTCGTAGATCATATGTGAAAAGAGTAACTACAATGGCGTCCCCATTCCGCGCGAAGCAGAGGTGATGACCCTTGTCCAGCGACCCGAACCGCATCGCGGCCGAGCAGGAGCGGTGGCACAAGGAGACCGTGGCGCCTGCCCTTGCCCGCTTCCCCGAGCAGAAGGAGACGTTCACCACCAACTCCGGCATCCCCGTGCAGCGGCTGTATACGCCGGCCGACGTCCCGGTCGACTACCTGAACGACCTCGGGTTCCCCGGCGAGTACCCCTTCACCCGGGGCGTCCAGCCCACCATGTACCGGGGCCGATTCTGGACGATGCGCCAGTACGCGGGGTACGGCACCGCCGAGGAATCCAACCGGCGCTACCGCTACCTGCTGGCGAACGGCCAGTCCGGCCTCTCGGTCGCCTTCGACCTGCCCACGCAGATCGGTTACGACTCCGACTCGCCGTACGCGGAGGGGGAGGTTGGAAAGGTCGGCGTCGCCATCGACACGCTGGCGGACATGGAGACCCTCTTCGAGGGCATCCCCCTGGACAAGGTTTCCACCTCCATGACCATCAACGCCCCTGCGGCGGTGCTGCTGGCCATGTACATCGCCGTGGCGGAGAAGCAGGGTGTGAAGCCCGTCCAGCTCACCGGGACGATCCAGAACGACATCCTGAAGGAGTATGCCGCCCGGGGCACCTACATCTTCCCGCCCGCGCCCTCGATGCGGCTGGTTACGGACATCTTCGCCTACTGCGCCCGGGAGGTCCCCCGCTGGAACACCATCTCCATCTCCGGCTACCACATCCGGGAGGCCGGCGCCACCGCGGCGCAGGAGGTGGGGTTCACCCTGGCCAACGGCATCGCCTACGTGGAGGCGGCCATCCGCGCGGGGCTCGCGGTGGACACGTTCGCCCCGCAGCTTTCCTTCTTCTTCAACGCCCACAACGACTTCTTCGAGGAGGTCGCCAAGTTCCGCGCCGCCCGGCGCCTGTGGGCCCGGATCATGCGGGAGCGGTTCAAGGCGCAGGACCCCCGGAGCTGCATGCTGCGGTTCCACACCCAGACCGGCGGATCCACGCTCACGGCGCAGCAGCCGATGAACAACATCGTGCGGGTGACGCTCCAGGCCTTCGCGGCCGTGTGCGGGGGTACCCAGTCGCTGCACACCAACTCCTGGGATGAGGCCCTGGCCCTGCCCACCGAGGAGTCGGTGCGGGTGGCCCTGCGCACGCAGCAGATCATCGCGTATGAGAGCGGCGCCACGGCGACCATCGATCCGCTGGCCGGTTCGTACTACGTCGAGCACCTCACCGGCGAGATCGAGCGGCAGGCGATGGCGTACATCGCGAAGATCGACGAGATGGGCGGCGCCGTGCGGGCGATCGAGCGGGGCTACATGCAGCGGGAGATCCAGGAGGCGGCCTACCAGTACCAGCGGCAGGTGGAGAGCGGAGAGCGGGTCATCGTCGGCGTCAACCGGTTCCAGGTGGAGGAGCCGGCGCCGACCAACCTGCTGCGGGTCGATCCGGCGGTGCAGGAGGCCCAGCAGCGAAAGCTGGCGGAGGTCAAGGCCTGGCGGGATCAGGCGGCCGTCGGCCGGGCGCTGGCGGCCCTCAGGGCGGCGGCTGCCGGGACCGACAACCTGATGCCTCCCATCCTGGAGGCCGTCAAGGCCTACGCCACGCTTCAGGAGATCTGCGACGTCCTCCGGGACGTCTTCGGCGAGTACCATCCGACGGAGGAGCTGTAGACCATGCGCACGATTCGCGTGCTCGTCGCCAAGCCGGGCCTGGACGGCCATGACCGCGGCGCCAAGGTGGTGGCCCGGGCGTTCCGGGACGCCGGGTTCGAGGTGATCTACACCGGCCTGCGCCAGACCCCGGAGCAGATCGCCGAGGCCGCCCTGCAGGAGGACGTGGACGTCGTGGCGCTCTCGATCCTGTCCGGGGCTCACAACACCCTGCTGCCCAGGACGGTCGCGGCCCTGCGGGCGCGCGGGCTGGACGACGTGCTGGTCCTGGCCGGCGGGGTCATCCCGGCGGAGGACATCCCCGCGCTGAAGGCCGCAGGCATCGCCGAAGTCTTCACCCCGGGCACGCCCACCCGGGCCGCGGTGGAGTTCATCCGGCAGCGGTTCCAGCCGGCATGACGGCGAAGGTTAGCATCCGATTTTAGGATCTGGTTATTAGGATCTGGTCATAAGAAGGGGTACATGCTATGATGATGGAGATCGATCATATCGGCATCGCCGTCCGTGACCTGCAGGCGCAGATCGCGCTGTACCGGGACCGGTTGGGGCTGCGCTTCGAGGGCGTTGAGGAGGTGCCGGCGCAGAAGGTGCGGGTGGCCTTCTTCGCCGCAGGCGGCGCGCGCGTGGAGCTGCTGGAGTCGACCGCGCCGGACGGGCCCATCGCCCGGCACATCGAGCGGCGCGGGGAGGGACTGCACCACGTGGCGTACCGGGTGGCCGACATCCGGGCCGCCATGGCGGAGGCCCGGGCGCAGGGGATGGAGCTCGTCGACCAGGAGCCCCGCCCTGGCGCCCACGGCGCACTGGTCTGCTTCCTGCACCCCAGGTCGACGGGCGGCGTGCTGACCGAGCTGGTGCAGCACGTGGGGAGTGAATGGCAGCGTGAGCATGGAGGACCTGGTGGCGGAGCTTCACGGCCGTGAGGCGCGGCTCCGCCTGGGTGGTGGGGAGAAGGCCCTGGCCAAGCGGAAGGAACAGGGGAAGCTGACGGCCAGGGAGCGGCTGGAACTCCTGTTTGACCCCGGCTCCTTCGTGGAGATCGACCTGCACGTGCGCCACCGCGGCACGGAGCTGGGCATGGACCAGCGGGAGACCCCCGCCGACGGGGTGATCACCGGCTTCGGGACCGTGGACGGGCGCACGGTGTACGCCTTCTCCCAGGACTTCACGGTGATGGGCGGCTCGCTGGGGGAGATGCACGCCCAGAAGATCGTGAAGGTGCAGCAGATGGCGATGAAGGCCGGCTGCCCGATCGTGGGCATCCAGGACTCCGGCGGCGCCCGGATCCAGGAGCACATCGACGCGCTGAACGGCTACGGCCGGATCTTCTATCACAACACCCTCGCCAGCGGCGTCATCCCCCAGATCTCGGTCATCATGGGGCCCTGCGCCGGCGGCGCCGTCTACTCGCCCGGTCTGACGGATTTCATCTTCATGGTGGACAAGACCAGCTACATGTACATCACCGGCCCCGAGGTGATCAAGGCCGTCACCGGCGAGGCCACGACCCACGAGGACCTGGGCGGGGCCCGGGCCCACGCCGAGAAGTCCGGGGTGGCCCACTTCCGGGCGCCGGACGAGCCCTCCTGCCTGGCAGCCGTCCGGCGGCTGCTCTCGTTCCTGCCGCCCAACAACGTGGACGACCCGCCGCCGGGGCCGCTGACCGACCCCGTCGACCGCATGGAGGAGCGGCTGCTCCACGTGGTCCCGGAGAACCCCAACAAGCCGTACGACGTGCGGGAGGTGATCACCGCCGTCGTCGATCACGGCGATTTCCTGGAAGTGCAGCCCGGCTGGGCCATGAACATGGTCGTGGGCTTCGCACGGCTCGGCGGCCGGACGGTGGGCATCGTGGCCAACCAGGCGCGGGTGCTGGCCGGCTGCATCGACATCAACGCCTCCGACAAGGCGGCACGGTTCATCCGGTTCTGCGACGCCTTCAACATCCCCGTGATCACCTTCGTGGACACGCCGGGCTACCTGCCCGGCACCGCCCAGGAGCACGGCGGCATCATCCGGCACGGCGCCAAGCTGCTGTACGCGTACTGCGAGGCGACGGTGCCCAAGCTGGTGGTCGTGCTCCGGAAGGCGTACGGCGGCGCCTACCTGGCGATGTCCGCCCAGTCCCTGGGCGCCGACTTCACGGTCGCCTGGCCCACCGCGGAGATCGCGGTCATGGGTGCGGACGGGGCGGCCAACATCCTGTTCAAGCCGGGGCCCGACGTCGCGGATCCCCAGGCGGCCCGGGCGGAGTGGGTCGCCCGGTACAAGGAGAAGTTCAACACCCCGTACAACGCCGCCGGCCGCGGCTTCGTCGAGGCGGTCATCGATCCCCGCCGGACCCGTCCGATGCTGGCCCGGGCGCTGCAGGCCCTGGGGACGAAGCGGGAGTCCCGCCCGGCGAAAAAGCACGGCAACTTCCCGGTGTAAGCGGTCAAAGGAGGATGGCGGATGACCAGACGGTTTCGGGTGACCATCGGCGGCGTGACGTACAACGTGGACGTGGAGGAACTGACCCCGGCTGCCGGGACCGGCTTCAGCCCTGCGGCGCCGGGTCCCGCGGGCATCGCCGCGGCCGCCGGACCCTCCTCCGCGGCGTCGGCTGCGGTCCCGGCCGCGCCGCCTGTAATGGCGGCGCCCCCGGCTGCCGTTGCGCCTGCCCCCGCGCCCGCGCCTGCGTCCGCAGCGGCGTCGGCCCCCGCCCCGGCGGCCCAGCCTGCGGCCTCCGGCGGCGCCGCTCCCGCGGAGGGCAAGGCGGTCTGCGCGCCCCTGCCCGGCATGATCGTCAGCGTGCCGGTGCAGGTGGGGCAGCAGGTGCGTGAGGGCGACGTGGTGGCGGTGCTGGAGGCCATGAAGATGGAGAACGACATCACGAGCCCCTACGCAGGGACCGTGAAGCAGGTCCTGGTGAGCAAGGGCACGTCGGTCTCGATGAACGACCCGCTGGTGGTGATCGGCTGATGGCAGGTCCGTGGCGAGCCCAGTTGCCGGCAGAGGTGGTGGCGGTCATCACCTCCGCCATCTCGGCGGCGATGGATCAGCCCGTGGGCAGTTTTGCGATCCGTTCCATTGAGCCCGCGGCGACGGCGTGGGGGAACGGGCCGGCGGCCAGCGGCTGGGCGAAGGCCGGCGTGGTGCAGGCGCACCTGACCCGGGCGCAGTTCGGCGCACGCATCCGCTAGCGGACGCCAGAGCAGGGAGGGAGAGCGCAGAGCATGTTCAAGAAGGTTCTGATCGCGAACCGGGGCGAGATCGCCATCCGGATCATCCGGGCCTGCCGGGAGCTGGGGATCAAGACGGTGGCCGTGTTCTCCGAGGCCGACCGGGAGGCGCTGCACGTGCGCATGGCCGACGAGGCCCACTACATCGGGCCCGCGCCCTCCAACCAGTCGTACCTCTCGGTGCCGGCGATCATCACCGCGGCGACGGCCAGCGGGGCGGATGCCATCCATCCCGGCTACGGCTTCCTGGCGGAGAACCCGTTCTTCGCCGAGGCCTGCCGCCAGTGGAACATCGCCTTCATCGGGCCCCACCCCGAGGCGATCCGGGCGATGGGGATGAAGGACGCCTCCAAGGCCCTCATGAAGAAGGCCGGGGTGCCAACCATCCCCGGCTCGGACGGCGTGGTGGAGAGCGAGACCGAGGCCCTCAGGGTCGCGGAGGAGATCGGCTACCCGGTGATGGTGAAGGCGACGGCCGGCGGCGGCGGCCGGGGCATCCGCATCGCCAACAGCCCCGATGAGCTGGTGCAGGCCCTGCAGAAGGCCGCCAGCGAGGCCGGGGCGGCCTTTGGCAACGCCGCCGTGTTCGTGGAGAAGTACATCCAGGTGGGGCGGCACATCGAGGTGCAGGTGCTGGGCGACCAGCACGGCAACATCATCCACCTGGGGGAGCGGGAGTGCTCGATCCAGCGGCGCCGGCAGAAGATGCTGGAGGAGGCGCCGGCTCCGTTCCTTCCCGAGGAGACCCGGCAGCGGATTCGGGAGGCCGGCGTGCGGGCCGCCCGGGCGGTGGGCTACGACAACGCCGGCACGGTGGAGATGATCTACGACGAGATGACCGGGGAGTTCTACTTCCTGGAGATGAACACCCGGATTCAGGTGGAGCACCCGGTGACCGAGGCGGTGACGGGCATCGACCTGGTCAAGGCCCAGATCCGCGTCGCGGCCGGCGAGCCCCTGCCGTGGAAGCAGGAGGACATCGTGATTTGCGGCCACGCCATCGAGTGCCGGGTCAACGCCGAGGATCCCGACAACAAGCTGTACCCCTCGACGGGGACGGTCACGGCCCTGGAGATCCCCGGCGGCCCCTGGACCCGCTGGGACGGCATGCTCTACCCAGGCTACCAGATGAAGCCGTTCTACGACTCGCTGGTGGGCAAGATCATCGTCTGGGGCGAGGACAGGAGCGACGCCATCGCCAAGATGCAGCGGGCGCTGGCCGAGTTCCGGGTGGAGGGCATCAAGACCACGGTGCCGGTCCACCAGCGCATCCTGGCGTCGTCCGAGTTCCGGGAGGGCCGGTACTCCGTCGAGTGGCTGGAGGGTTTCCTGGGCATAAAGTAGAAGAGGGCCGGGCGAATGCCCGGCCTTTGCCATGTTGCCTGCACCAGGGAGGCGTTCGGCGTGGATCTCAGCAAGCAGGAGCTTCGTCGCAGGATGATCGCCGCCCGACAGGCCCTGGATCCGGCCGAGCGCGCCCGGTTGAGCGGGAGGGCCCAGCGGGCGGTGCTCGCCGCGCCGGAGTGGGCCCGTGCACGGACGGTACTCCTCTACATCCCCGTGCGCGGGGAGGTCGACACCGCTGCCCTGGCCGCGGCCGGCCGTCAGGCGGGGAAGCGGCTCCTGCTGCCGCGGGTGGAACGGGCGGAGCGCGGGCTCCGGCTCCACCGGTGGGACGGCACGCCGGAACAGCTCGTCCGGGGCGCCTACGGCATCCCGGAACCGCGGCCCGACCTGCCGCAAGAGGACCCGCGCGCGGTGGACCTGGTAGTCGTACCGGGTGTGGCCTTCGACCGTCGGGGCCGCCGGCTGGGCTACGGCGGCGGCTACTACGACCGGCTCCTGCCACAGCTGGCGGGAGCGGCCGCGATCGGCCTGGGATACGGGTTTCAGCTGGTGGAGCGGCTCCCCGCCGAAGCGCACGACGTGCCGCTCGACGCCCTGGCCACCGACCTGGGCCTGACCCGCTTCCCGGCGTCGGCCGATCCGTCTCCGTGACGGCGGCCGCCCGCGGCGTCACGCCTCGGCAGGGGCCCGCTCCACCCAGGCGGTGTGGACGGCGATGCCACCGTCGGGGAACACCGCCACCTGGGGAACATAGTAAAAGGACATGTTCGGGTTGCGGGCGTACCACGCCCGCACCAGGTCAGCCGTCCAGAGCGCGGCCGCCTCTTCCAGCGCCTCGGCGGTCAGGGGCACCACCGTGCGCCGGCCGTCCAGTTCGTAGGTCAGCACCGCCTGCTCCAGCGGGATTTCCGACAGCGGCACCGCGATGCGGGTCCGCCGGTGGAGGTAGGTGCCCGGGAGCAGCCGGAAGTCGATGGGCGTGAAGTAGACGCCCGAGTTGCGGAAGGGCCCCAGGAGCGGCTCGGCCCACTGGGCGTACAGGGAGCGGTAGAAGGACTCGAACCTCTGCCACCGTTCGGACTCGGGGAAGGCGCTGGCCGGCAGCAGGCCCTTGTCGAGGATGCCGGGCAGGCTCTCGTCACCGCCCATCAGGTAGTGGTACAGCGTGTCGACGCGGCAGACGGTTGCCAAAGTTTCCGCACCTCGCAAGAACCTGTACGACGGCGGTTTTTCCGGTTCCTTCGTACTCAGGTACGATTTGAGGCCGGGGGCTTCGGCCCCCGGCCTTCTCCGTGCGCCTGTGTCTACTCGGCGGCCCAGCCCCGGGCGCGCTCCACCGCCCGTCGCCAGCCGGCGTAGAGCCGTTCTCTCTCCTCGGCCGGCAGGGCCGGGGTGAAGCCCCGGTCCAGGGCCCACTTGTCGGCCAGTTCCGCCTGGCTGCGCCAGAAGCCGGTCGCCAGGCCGGCCAGGTAGGCCGCACCCAGGGCCGTGGTTTCCGCGATCTTCGGCCGCTCGACCGGTACGCCGAGGATGTCGGACTGGAACTGCATGAGGAAGTTGTTGGCGACGGCACCGCCGTCCACCTTCAGCCGGTTCAGCCGGATGCCCGAGTCCTTCTCCATCGCCCGCAGCACGTCGCGGGTCTGGTACGCAATGGACTCCAGCGTGGCCCGGGTGATGTGGGCCCGGCCCGTGCCCCGGGTGAGGCCCACGACGATGCCGCGGGCGTACATGTCCCAGTACGGAGCTCCGAGGCCCACGAAGGCCGGCACCACGTACACCCCGCCCGAGTCGGGGACGGAGAGGGCCAGGGCCTCGGAATCGGCCGCGCGGTCGAAGAAGCGGAGCTCGTCCCGCAGCCACTGCACCGCCGCGCCGCCGATGAAGATCGAGCCCTCCAGCGCATACTCCACCCGGTCGCCGATGCCCCAGGCGATGGTGGTGAGCAGACCGCTCTCCGACGGCACTGCCCGGTCGCCGGTGTTCATCAGCATGAAGCAGCCGGTCCCGTAGGTGTTCTTGGCATCGCCCGGCTGGAAGCAGGCCTGCCCGAAGAGCGCCGCCTGCTGGTCCCCCGCCACGCCGGCGATGGGGATGGCCGCGCCGAGCACCGCGGGATCGGTCTCCCCGTAGACGTGGCTGGAGGGGAGGGCCCGGGGCAGCAGCGACGCCGGGATGCCGAGTTCGTGCAGGATCTCCTCGTCCCACGCGAGCTGGTGGATATTGAACAGCATGGTGCGGGAGGCGTTGGAGTAGTCGGTGGCGTGCACCCGCCCGCCGGTCAGGTTCCAGATGAGCCAGGCGTCGATGGTGCCGAAGCGCAGCCGCCCCTGCTCCGCCTTCTCCCGCACGCCGGGGACGTTGTCCAGAATCCACTTCACTTTGGTTCCCGAGAAGTAGGCGTCGATGACCAGGCCGGTCTTCTCCCGGATGCGCGGCGCCCAGCCCCGCGCCGCCAGCTCGTCGCAGATGGGGGCGGTGCGGCGGCACTGCCAGACGATCGCGTTGTACACGGGCTCGCCGGTTTCGGCGTCCCACACCACCGTCGTCTCCCGCTGGTTGGTGATGCCGATCGCGGCCACCTCGCTCAGCCGGACGCCGGTGCGGGCCAGCACGTCCTGGACGGCGCGCAGCTGGGTGGACCAGATCTCCCGGGGGTCGTGCTCGACCCAGCCGGGCTGCGGGTAGATCTGCCGGAACTCATGGTTCACCTGCCCCACGAGCCGGCCGTCCCGGTTGAAGAGGATGGCCCGGGAAGAGGTGGTTCCCTGGTCCAGGGCGAGGACGTAACCCTTGTTCATGCAAGCAGCCTCCCATCCGGCCGGGGACTTGCGCCGCCCCGGCCTTATAGGCGCCAGGCCGGAACCGTCGGGGGTTCCGGCCTGGCGCGTCATGCCCTGCGAACTGATCAGCGCCGCGCGGCCGGTCGGGCTACCTCGGGACCCAGCCGCGCTCGATCATGCCGGTGGCGAGCCGGTCCACGGCGTACAGGTAGGCCGCCTCACGCATGGAGACGTTGTAGCGCTCGCTGTACGCCAGCACGGCGGCGAAGGCGCTGGTCATGTACCGGTCGAGGCGGCGGTGCACGGTGCGTTCGGACCAGCGGAGGCCGCCCTGCTGGCCCTGCACCCACTCGAAATAAGAGACGGTCACGCCGCCGCCGTTGGCCAGGATGTCCGGGACCTGCATGATGCCCCGGTCCGCCAGCACCTGGGCGCCCTCGGGGGTGGTCGGGCCGTTGGCGCCCTCCACCACGATCGGCGCCTGGATGGTCTCGGCGACCTTGCCCGTGATCTGTCCCTCCAAGGCCGCCGGGATCAGCACATCCACCGGCAGGGCGAAGAGCTGCTCGTTGGTGAGGGGCTCGGCGCCGGGGAAGCCGGCGACGCCGCCGCGGTCCCTGGCGTACTCCGTCAGCGCGGCCACGTCCAGACCGTCCTCCTTGTAGACGCCGCCGGTGATGTCGGTGACGCCGACGATCCTGGCCCCCAGCGCGGTGAGGGCCTGCGCCGCGCCGCGGCCCACGTTGCCAAAGCCCTGCACGGCGACCCTGGCGCCCTTCAGGTCCACCCCCCGGACCTTGCAGGCCTCGCGGATCACGTAGGCGATGCCGAGGCCGGTGGCCCCGGTGCGGCCCTCAATGCCGCCCAGGTTGAGGCTCTTGCCGGTGAAGACCGAGAAGTCGATGGCGTTGGTGCACTTCAGGTACTCGTCGAGCATCCAGCCCATGACCCGGGAGTTGGTGTTGACGTCCGGCGCGGGGATGTCCGTATCGGGACCGATCATGTCACGCAGCCCGCGCACGTAGCCCCGGGCGATCTGCTCCACCGCGGTGGGCGGCAGGGCGTTGGGATCGCAGATGACGCCTCCCTTGGCGCCCCCGTAAGGCAGGCCGAGCACGGCGTTCTTCAGGGTCATGAGCATCGCCAGCGCCTCGACCTCTTCCTTGGTGACGTTGGGGTGGAACCGGACGCCGCCCTTGTAGGGGCCGAAGACGGCGGCGTGCTGCGACCGGTAACCCAGGAAGGTCTCAACGGATCCGTCGGGCATCGTCACCGCAATGTGAACCTCAAGCGTACGACGAGGGTTACGCAGGATCTTGTAGACGCCTTCCGAGTGGCCCAGTTTCGCGACGGCAGCACGAATCGTCTCCTGGGTATCTCGGAAGAACTCCTGGCCAGTCATGAGTGAGATCCTCCCTTCGATCCTTCGGTACGGACACCCATGGCTGTATTCAGCACGCCTGGTCGCCAGTCCTGCCGCCGGAGGGGGGCGAACGCCCCCTTTTTTGAATACCCGGAAATGCCTGTCCCGCAGGCGCAATAGCCCCATATGCGCGAACGGTATATACAACTCTGGAACCTCCGCCGCCGGCTCAACGTCTAGCAAAGCAACATCCGCATAGGGACAGGAGGAGGGTTCAGGCATGACGATCATCACTGTACGGGGTCTGCGCAAGGTCTTCCGGGTACACCGCAAGCCGGAGTCCTCCTGGGCCCGCCTCCGGGCCGCGCTGCGGCCGCAGACGGTGGAGGTGGAGGCCGTGAGGGGCATCGACCTCACGGTGGACCGGGGCGAGATGCTGGCCTTCATCGGCCCCAACGGCGCCGGGAAGTCCACCACGATCAAGATGCTCACCGGCATCCTCCACCCCACGGCCGGGCAGGCCGAGGTGCTCGGCCTCGTCCCCTGGCGTGACCGGCAGCGCCTCGCGTTCCGGATCGGCTCGGTGTTCGGACAGAGATCGCAGCTCTGGCTGCACCTGCCGCCCGTGGACACGTTCAACCTGCTGGCCCGCATCTATGAGCTGGACTGGCCGGCGTACCTGCGGCGGCGGGCGGAGCTGGTGGAGCTGTTCGAGCTCGGGGAGATCATGCACACGCCCGCCCGGAAGTTGAGCCTGGGGCAGCGGATGCGCTGTGAGATCGCGGCCAGCCTCCTGCACCGGCCGGAGATCCTCTTCCTCGACGAGCCCACGATCGGGCTGGACCCGGTGGCCAAGGGGGCGATCCGGGACCTGATCCGCCGGGCCAACCGGGAGGAGCGGGTGACCGTTTTCCTCACCTCCCACGACGCCGGCGATATCGAGCACCTCTGCAAGCGGGTGGTGATCATCAACCGGGGCCAGGTCATCCTGGACGGATCGGTGGGCGCCCTGAAGCGGGACTACATGCCGGAGCGGCAGATCGACCTGAAGCTGGCCGCGCCCGTCGCGGACGAGCTGAGCCTGCCGGGCGTGCGGGTGCTGAAGGCCTCCGCCTACGGGCTGAAGCTCGCGGTGGATACCCGGGTCTCCCCCATCGAGGCGACGGTGAGCCAGTTGCTCCGGACTTACCCGGTCCAGGACATCGCCATCACCATGCCGCCCATGGAGCAGGTGATCGCGGCGATTTACCAGGGGAAGGGGGTGGCCGGATGAGCGGTCGCTCCACGAAGCCGGGCGGTTCCCTGAGGCGTGTGGGCCGCCGTGTCATGAAGTACGCCGAGGTCGGGCGGATCGCCGTGCGGTCCGGCTGGGCGTACCTGTGGAACCAGCTGCTGGCCACCCTCTTCCTGGTGGTGGTGCTGTACGTCTTCGTCCAGCTCTGGCGGACCACCTTCGCCGCCGAGGGGCCGGTGATCGACGGCTACACCCTCCCGGAGATGATCTGGTACCTGGTGGCCACCGAGGCGATCATCCTCTCGCTGCCCCGGGTTCACGCCGTGCTGGAGCAGGAGGTGAAGGACGGCGACCTGGCCCTGCGGCTCTCCAAACCGCACTCCTACCTGGGATTCCACTACGCCTCCTTCCTGGGGGAAGCCCTGGTGAAGCTGGCGGTCATGCTGCTGGTCGGCGGCGCGACGGCCTACCTGACGGTGGGGCCGATCCCGTTCCGCTGGGAGACTGCCCCGCTGCTGCTGCTCCTCTACCTGACGACCCACGCCCTGAACTTCTTCTACGTCGCGACCGCGGGCCTGCTGGCCTTCTGGGCGGAGGACGTGCTGGGGATCTACCTGCTCCTCGACCGGCTGAAGTGGATCCTGGGCGGCATGCTGATCCCCGTCGGGCTCTACCCGGAAGCCGTACGGCGGCTGGTCCGGTGGCTGCCCTTCCGGCACATGATCGGCGGGCCGGCGGAGCTGTTCGTGCACTTCTCGTGGGACGGGGCGGCGGCCCTGCTCCGCCAGCAGGCGCTGTGGCTGGTGGTCTTCGGGGTCATCTGCGTCGGCATTTACCGGCTCGGGGTAAGGAGGGTGGACCTGAATGGCGGCTAGGCCCACGGGGCTCTTCGACGTCCTCCTCAGGCAGGCGGCGTTCGTCGGCGCTTATATGAAGGCCAACCTGGCGTCGGCGCTGGAGTACCGCGCCTCCCTTGTCTCGCAGGTGCTCGGCATGTTCATCAACAACGCCCTCTGGGTCTTCTTCTGGACGCTCTACTTCACCCGCTTCCCGGTGCTCCGGGGCTGGACCCTGGAGGATGTGGTGGTGCTCTGGGCCGCGGCGTCCACCAGCTACGGCCTGGCGGTGGGGCTGATGGGCAACGTGCGGCGGCTGCCGCAGCTGATCGTGCAGGGGCAGCTGGACTACTTCCTGGCTCTGCCCAAGGACGTGCTGCTGCACGTGCTGGTGAGCCAGATCCGGATGATCCACCTGGGCGACCTGCTCTTCGGGCCGGTGGTGCTGCTGGCGGTGGTGCGTCCCACCTGGGGGCAGGTTGCGGTTTTCGCCGCCGCAACGGTGCTGGCGGCGCTGGTGCTCCTGGGCTTCCTCATCCTGTTGGGTTCGCTGACCTTCTTCCTGGGCAGCGCCGAAGCCGTGACTGACCAGGTGCACAACGCCCTGCTCCACTTCGCCACCTACCCGGCGACCATCTTCGACGGCGGCGTCCGGGTGCTGCTGTACACCGTGCTGCCCGCGGCGTTCATCTCCACCGTGCCGGTGGAACTGGTGCGGTCCTTCTCCTGGACGGGGATGCTGTGGCTGGCCTGCGCGGCTGCCGCATTCATGGGGCTCGGGATCTGGACGTTCCGCCGGGGCCTGCGCCGCTACGAGTCCGGCAACCTGATGATGATGCGCTCCTGAGATTTTCTCCCGCCCCGCTGTCCCGTGCCCTCCGCCTGCTTGCCCCGGACGGGCCTGAAAGCTTCCGTGCGGTTGCCCGCCTCCCGAAATGGGAGGCGGGCTTCTTTGCAGGAAACCCTTGCCTTTTGCCCGCTCCATGGTACTATAGTGGTGAAGAGTGGCGGAAAGTGGGGCGCTGTCCCATTGAACGGGCGGTGCCCGCCCGCACCCCTTCACCATGCGGCCGGCGCCGCTGCAGGGCGCCCGGCGGCGGGGGACGACAGCCATGTTCATGGGCGAGTTCCAGCACGCGATCGACGCAAAGGGGCGGCTCATCATCCCGGCCAAGCTGCGCGAGGGGCTGGGTGAGCGCTTTATTGCCACCAAGGGGCTGGACCGTTGCCTGTTCGTCTTTCCGCTGGCCGAGTTCGAGGCCGTCAGCCAGAAGCTGCGGGGCCTCGGGATGAGCTCCAGCGCCGCCCGCGCCTTCAACCGCCTGTTCTTCTCCGGCGCCACCGAGTGCGAGCTGGACCCGCAGGGCCGCATCCTGCTGCCCGCCAACCTGCGGGAGTACGCCGGCATCCAGAAGGACTGCGTCATCGTCGGCGTGGAGAACCGGGTCGAGATTTGGGCGGCGGAGCGCTGGGCAGAGTACAGTGAGGAGGCCGGCGAGCTCTACACCGAGATCGCGGAGAAGCTGGGCTTTTGACCGGAGGTTGTTCCCGTGGCCTTTCACCACATCCCCGTGCTCCTGCAGGAGACCATGGAAGCGCTGGCCGTGCGGCCGGGCGGCACCTACATCGACTGCACGGTCGGAGGCGGCGGCCACGCGGCGGAGATCCTCCGCCGGTCGTCTCCCGACGGCCGCCTGATCGGGCTCGACCAGGACGAGAACGCCCTCCGGGCAGCCGGCGACCGGCTGGCGCCCTTCGGCGACCGGGTGACGCTCGTCCGGACCAACTTCGAACACGTCGCCGACGTGGCGGACCGGCTCGGCCTCGGCGCCGCGGACGGCGTGCTCATGGACATCGGCGTCTCCTCCCACCAGTTCGATGAGGGGGAGCGGGGCTTCAGCTACCACCACGACGCCCCCCTGGACATGCGCATGGACCGCACCCGCCCCCTGACCGCGGCGGTGCTGGTCAACGAGTGGGAGGAGGAGGAGATCGCCCGGGTGATCCGGGAGTACGGCGAGGAGCGCTGGGCGAGCCGCATCGCGCAGTTCATCGTACGGGCCCGCCGCCAGCGCCCCATCGAGACCACCGGCCAGCTGGTGGAGATCATCAAGGCGGCCATCCCCGCGTCCGCCCGGCGGGAAGGGGGGCACCCCGCCCGCCGCACCTTCCAGGCGATCCGCATCGCCGTCAACGACGAGCTGGGAGCGCTGGAGCGGGGGCTGGAAGGCGCCCTGCGGGTGCTCCGGCCCGGCGGCCGGCTGGCGGTGATCACCTTCCACTCCCTGGAGGACCGCATCGTCAAGCAGACCTTCGCCCGGTGGGCGAAGCCCTGCACCTGCCCGCCGGACCTGCCGGTCTGCGTCTGCGGCAAGGCGCCCCTGGCCGAGCCCGTCACCCGCAAGCCGGTGCGGGCGTCGGGGGCGGAAGTGAAGGCCAATCCCCGGTCGCGGAGTGCGACGCTCCGGGCCGTTGTCAAGCTTCAGGCAGGCGAGGAGGCGAAGTGAGATGTCGGCTGCACCGCAATGGAACCGGGTCCCGAAGGTCCAGCCCGCTCCCCAAGTCGCGCCGGCGCCCCGGCCGGTGCCGCGTCCGGCGCGCCCCCGGGTCAGCATCCCCGCGGTGCTCGGCCTGGCCGGGGCCTGGGCCCTGCTGATCTTCCTCGCCTTCGCGGTGGTGCAGACCCGGATGGAGATCCGCGCGGTGGAGGCCGCCACGGCGCAGGCGCAGCGGCAGATCGCCCACCTGCAGGAGCAGAACCGCGCGCTGGAGGCGATGATCGCCAACGCCGCGTCGGTGGAGGAGGTCCAGCGATGGGCGCTGGCCCACGGCATGCGGCCGCCCGCCGGGGTCGACGGGACGCTGGAGGGGCGTGCCGAGGCGGTGGCGGTGCGCACCCCTGCCCAGCCTGCGGCCGCAGAACCCGTGGCGACCGAGGAGGCGCCGACGCTCTGGCAGGCGTTGCGCGACCGCTTTACCGAGCGGGTGGGCGCGCTGGCCGCGGGCCTGCGGTAACCGAAAGAATGGGAAGACGAACCGCCTGAGCCGGGTAGCGGCTCAGGCGGTTTGCTCTTGCGGCGCGATCCCCTATTGCATATTCATGCGGTACCGGTCTATAATTATGCAACAGCGGCCCGCGCTTGATTCGCCGGTCACAGGGGGGTATAATGCCGACGGACAAAGGTCCCCGACCGCGGATTAAGCGGGTGCCGCGACGCCCGCATCTGTGAGGAGGGTGCTGTTATAATGAAAGGCTATCTGGTGTTGGAGGACGGGACGCTCTTCGCGGGCGCGGGCTTCGGCGCGCCGGCCGTGCAGGCCGGCGAGGTGGTGTTCAACACGGGCATGACCGGCTACCAGGAGGTCGTGACCGACCCGTCTTATTACGGCCAGATCGTCGTGATGACCTACCCCCTGATCGGCAACTACGGCGTCACCGCCGCGGACGGCGAGTCCCGGCAGCCGTGGATCAGGGGTCTTGTTGTGAAAGAGCTCTGCGACCGGCCGAGCCACTGGCAGGCCGTCGGGAGCCTTTCTGACTATCTGGCGGGCTGCGGGGTGCCGATCCTGGCCGGTCTCGACACCCGGGCGCTCACGCGCCACCTGCGCAGCCACGGGACCATGCGCGGGGTCATCGCCACGCTCCCCGAAGGCGCGGAGCCCGGTCCGGCCCAGGTAGCGGCCTGGGTGGAGACGGCCCGGGCGTTCCGGCTGGAGGGCGCGGTGCGCTCCGTCGCGACCGCGGCGCCCTACCGCATCCCCGGGCCGGGCCCGCGGGTGGTCGCCGTGGACTTCGGCGCCAAGGAGAACATCCTGCGGGAACTGACGGCGCGCGGCTGCGACGTGACGGTGGTGCCCGCCACGGCGTCCGCGGAGGAGGTCCTGTCCCTGCGGCCGGAGGGCGTGGTGCTCACCAACGGTCCGGGCGCCCCCACCGACGTGCCCGAGGCGGTGGAGATGGTGCGCGGCCTGCTGTCGCAAGGCGACCTGCCGATCTTCGGCATCTGCCTCGGCCACCAGATCGCCGCCCTGGCCCTGGGGGCCACCACCTACAAGCTCCCCTACGGCCACCGAGGGGCCAACCACCCGGTGAGAGAGCTGGCCACGGGCCGGATCCACATCACCAGCCAGAACCACGGTTACGCGGTGGCGGCGGAGAGCCTGCCGCCCGAGGTCGAGGTGACCCACGTCTCGCTCCACGACGGCACCGTGGAGGGGCTCGCCCACCGGCGCCTTCCGCTCTTCACCGTGCAGTACCACCCGGAGGCCTGCCCCGGTCCCCGGGATAACCGCTACCTGTTCGACCGCTTCCTGGCCCTGATGGACCGGAGCGCGGTCTCGATCCGGACGGCCTGAGGAGATGAAGGGGTTCGGCGAGGCCCCATCTCAAGGAGGAAGCAGCATGCCCAGACGCCAGGACGTGGAAAAGGTTCTCGTGATCGGATCGGGGCCCATCGTCATCGGCCAGGCGGCGGAGTTCGACTACGCCGGCACCCAGGCCTGCCAGGCCCTGCGGGAGGAGGGGCTCCGGGTCGTCCTGATCAACTCCAACCCGGCCACCATCATGACCGACCGGCATGTGGCGGACCGGGTCTACATCGAGCCCATCACCCCCGAGTTCGTGGAGCGGGTGATCGCCCGGGAGCGGCCCCAGGGGCTGCTGCCCACCCTCGGCGGGCAGGTGGGCCTCAACATGGCCATGCAGCTGGAGGAGGCCGGGGTCCTCGCCCGGTACGGGGTGCGGCTCCTGGGCACGCCGCTGACGGCCATCCGGCGGGCCGAGGACCGGGCCGAGTTCCGGGCCCTGATGAAGGAGATCGGCGAGCCCGTTCCCGAATCCGCCATCGTCACCACCCCCGAGGAGGCGCTGGCCTTCGGCGAGGAGGTGGGCTACCCGCTGATCGTGCGGCCGGCCTACACCCTGGGCGGCACCGGCGGCGGCATCGCCCATGACCGGGAGGAGATGCGGGACATCGTCACCAGGGGGCTGAAGCTTTCCCCGGTCACCCAGTGCCTCGTGGAGCGCTCGCTGCTCGGGTGGAAGGAGATCGAGTACGAGGTGATGCGCGACGGCGTCGGCAACGCCATCACCATCTGCAGCATGGAGAACATCGACCCGGTGGGCGTGCACACCGGCGACTCCATCGTGGTCGCCCCGTCGCAGACGCTCACCGACCGGGAGCACCAGATGCTCCGCTCGGCGGCGCTGAAGATCATCGACGCCCTGGGCATCGAGGGCGGGTGCAACGTCCAGTTCGCCCTGAACCCCCACGCCCGGGAGTACATGGTGATCGAGGTGAATCCCCGGGTCAGCCGCTCCTCCGCGCTGGCCTCCAAGGCCACCGGCTACCCCATCGCGAAGGTCGCGGCCAAGATCGCCGTCGGGCTCACGCTGGACGAGATCCGCAACCCGGTGACGGGCACCACTTACGCCGCCTTCGAGCCGGCCCTGGACTACTGCGTGATCAAGATCCCCCGGTTCCCCTTCGACAAGTTCACCACCGCGGACCGCACCCTGGGCACGCAGATGAAGGCCACCGGCGAGGTGATGGCCATCGACCGCACCTTCCCCGGGGCCCTGCTGAAGGCGGTGCGGTCGCTGGAGACCGGCCGGGACGGGCTCTTCCATCCGGCGGTGCAGGCGCTGGACGACCAGGCGCTGCGGGAGAGGCTCCGCACCCCCAACGACGAGCGGCTCTGGGCGGTGGCGGAGGCGCTCCGCCGCGGGGTGACCGTCCCGGAGATCCACGCCCTCTCGGCCATCGACCCGTTCTTCCTGGACGGGATTGCGGCGATCGTGGCCATGGAGCGGGAGCTGGCCGATGGGCCGCTGACCGCCGAGCGGATGCGCAGGGCGAAACAGCTGGGCTTTTCCGACGCGGCCATCGGCCGCATCGTCGGGATGGACCCGCTGGCGGTGCGCCGGCTGCGCCTGGAGATGGGCGTGCAGCCGGTGTTCAAGATGGTGGACTCCTGCGCCGGGGAGTTCCCGGCGGCCACGCCGTACTACTACAGCTGCTACGATGAGGAGAACGAGGCGGTCTCCCCGCCCGGCCGCAAGGCGGTGGTGCTGGGCTCCGGGCCGATCCGCATCGGCCAGGGCATCGAGTTCGACTACTCGGCGGTGCACGCGGCCTGGGAGCTGAAGGCCGAGGGGATCCAGTCCATCATCATCAACAACAACCCCGAGACCGTCTCCACCGACTTCGACACCTCCGACCGGCTCTACTTCGAGCCGCTCACCCTGGAGGACGTGCTGAACGTGGTGGAGCAGGAGGGCGACATCGAGGGGGTCGTCTGCCAGTTCGGCGGCCAGACGGCCATCAACCTGGCGGTGCCGCTGAGCCGGGCCGGGGTGCGGGTGTTGGGCACCGACATCGACCAGATGGACCGGGCCGAGGACCGGGAGCGGTTCGACGAACTGGTGGCCGAGCTGGGGATCCCGCGGCCGCCGGGCGGCACCGCGACCACCGTGGAGGAGGCCGTGGCCGTGGCCGAACGGGTTGGCTACCCGGTGCTGGTGCGTCCCTCTTTCGTGCTGGGCGGCCGGGCCATGGAGATCGTCCACGACGAGGCGGATCTCCGGGCCTACATGCGGGACGCCATCGCGGTCTCCTCCGACCGGCCGGTGCTGGTGGACCGCTACTTCCTGGGCAAGGAGGTGGAGGTGGACTGTGTGGCCGACGGCGAGCAGGTGATCGTCGGCGGCATCATGGAGCACCTGGAGCGGGCCGGGGTCCACTCCGGCGACTCCATCGCCGTCTACCCCACCGTCACGCTTACCCACCGTGAACGGGAGCGGATCGTCGCCTACTCCGCCAGGCTGGCCCTCGCGCTGCAGGTCAAGGGGCTCGTGAACATCCAGTACGTGATCCACGGCGGCGAGATCTACGTCATCGAGGTCAACCCCCGCTCCAGCCGCACGGTGCCCTTCCTCACCAAGGTGACCGGGCTGGAGCTGGCGAAGGTGGCCACGCAGGTGATCGCCGGCCACACCCTGGCGGAGCTGGGCTACGACCCGGACCGGTCGGGCGCGGCGCTGGTGTTCCGGACGCCGGCGGGCGCGGGCTGGCTCTGGCCGGAACCGGCGGAGCGGGTGGCGGTGAAGGCGCCGGTCTTCTCGTGGCAGAAGCTGACCCAGGTGGATACGGCGCTCTCGCCGGAGATGAAGTCCACCGGCGAGGTGCTCGGGGTCGACGCCGACCTGCCCCGGGCGCTGTACAAGGCGCTCCTGGCCTCGGGCGTCCGGGTGCCCCACCGGGGGACGGTGCTCTTCACCGTGGCCGACCGGGACAAGGCCGAGGCGGTGTGGCTGGCCCGGCAGTTCAGCGACCTGGGCTACCGCATCGTCGCCACGACCGGCACCGCCCGGGCGCTTCAGGCCTGTGCGGTCCCGGTGGAGCGGGTGAACAAGGTCTCGGAGGGCGCGCCCGCCATCCCCGACCTGATCCGGGCGGGGAAGATCGACCTGGTGATCAACACCCTCACCCGCGGGCGGGACGCGCACCGGGACGGATTCATCATCCGGCGGACGGCGGTGGAGCACGGCGTGCCGACGCTGACCTCGCTGGACACCGCCCGGGCGGTGCTGACGGTGCTGTCGTCCCTGCGGGAGGGCGAGGAGGTCGGCATCTCGGCGGTGCAGGATTGGGTGTAGGCGCGGGCGGCGTTTCAGTGGTGTGGTCAGGAGACCGTGGCCGGGTGCGCATGAGACCCCGGCCACGGTCTCCTTTTCGCGACGGTCTTTGCCACCGTGGCACCAAAACAGAGAGCCCTGCATCCCTGCAGGGCTCTGCACGGTTGGAAAATCACCCTGTGCCATAATCGTGCAGCACGTGACCGACCTTATCCCGCAGTATTTGGGGACACTCAGGCCGAGGCAACTGTCCTGAGACCGAGAGATGCTTGGAATAGGCCGGACTAAGGGAAATCTATGGGGCCGACATCCTCGATGACCTCTACTTCCCACAAGTCCGCTGGGAACGTAAACAGCACGTCGCCACCATCCCAGAGCACCCGCACCGTGGAGTCGCCGTTGAATGCTGCGATGATCTCATCCCGACGGGAAAAATCATTAAATTCAAAATACGTCAGGAGAGCCATTTTCGGCTGTTCCGGCGTCAAGTCAACGTCCCACATTCCAGGGTCGAGGTTGGTTCCCATGAGGGCCCGCGGGGTATACCTAAACACTTCTTGCGGCAGCCACACCGCTGCGTGTACATTCTCCAGCGTTTCTGAAGCGTGGGAAGTGATAACGACTTTAACCGCAGCAAGTCCGGTGTTGGGAACTGCGGGATGCTGAAGGACCCGCAATATGGGTTCTACGGAGAAGTTCACCTCATCCAGGTGCCTTGGCTCCAGATTCGGCGGAACATCGGAGGGAATCAGCTGAACCTCGGTGGGTGTAGTCACCTGGGGAGTGTTGCAACCGATCAAGAACATGCCGGCAGAGATGACGAGCGCAACAAGTGAGTGTCGCATGTTGATTCTGCTTATGAACCGGTTTCTACGGTTCATAGGGAACACATTCCCAATATCTTTCTTGCATCACTACTCTATGTGCTTGGTAGGCGTGCCGGGTCCACCCCAAGATCCATGCATCGTCAAACAGGTGGCAGGCATCGTCATTCCGAACGAACTCTCCCACACCCCCGTTGTACCACAACGCGTGCGCCACCCCATTTACATCGTAGAAAGCCATCCAGGCGAGAGCCTCGGTCTTGCGACGTTCTGTGCGTACTCCGACCCACCATGAGCCGTTCTTGTAGTACTCACCGTTTCGGAGATAGTACGAGTAACTTACATAGGACTTTGCCGTTGCCGGGTCAGGATCACTCGGAATCAAACTGTATATGAACGCGATGTTACTGATTACAACACCTACGGTCTTCCAATATGAGCCGAGAATCTTCAGCACAAAACTCCTGAGGACCGACAAAGCATGCTCTGATTTCGACGATTGCTCGATGAGGCCAGATCCCTGGTAGAAGTATAGGCCGGCGTTGTCCCGGAAATCGTGGAAATTCAAAGTGGCGGCCCTCAAGCCCCGTTT
>JAAROH010007927.1_pt1 | contig 22557 bp, 22 predicted proteins | sample 7248631 | NCBI WGS metagenome assembly JAAROH01 (sample SAMN09772309, study PRJNA484901) | compost metagenome | isolation source: Vermicomposting unit | place: India
GCGGACTCTCATCTCTTCTCTAAAGAGGCAGAGGATTCCCGTCCGCAATCCTAAAATAAAATAAAGCATAAAGTTTCCAAACGGAAATTTTATGCTTTATGTCACATAATTACTAATAAAAACTCCACACTATGTATGGTGGAGGCGGTGGGAATCGAACCCACGTCCGAAGACTCCGACCACATGAGCTTCTCCGAGCGCAGTCACCTGTGAGCATTTCACCTACCAGGCTGCCAGATGACCCACTACCCGATAGGCTAGTCTGATTGTTCTCTTCCCTCGGCTACAGACGGAAGCCTTGGGCGTAGCCCGCTAAGGTTGGCCCTTAGTCACCCCACACGGGCGATGGAGCGATAAGGGTTAGCCGCAATTAGGCAGCTAAAGCGTAAGATTCTTTTTTAGCGTTTATATTTACGCTTGCGTTGTTGACGGTTTCGCAACCCACCGGCTCGCTACTCATGCTCGAACCATCCCCGTCGAATCCAGAACGCCCCCGTGAAAAAGGGTCGCTCCTGGGAAGCAGAGCAATCATAACTTATCGCTATCAAATGCTATAATGAGTATAGCATATCTCAATATATAAAGCAACATGTATGCCAAAAAATTCCTGAAATTATCTGTTTCGGGCACGTAACGCGCGTTGCATTTCCCGTTGTGCGTCGCGTTGTTTTATCGATTCGCGCTTATCGTATTTCTTCTTGCCTTTTGCCAGCCCGATTTCCACTTTACAAAACCCACGTTTGAGATACAGACGCAAAGGAATTAAAGAATAGCCTTCCATTTTCGTCTGACCGAGCAACTTGTTAATCTCGGAACGATGCAAAAGCAACTTGCGCGTACGAAGCGGATCATGGTTGTAACGGTTACCCTGCTCGTATTCGCTAATATGCACATTATACAGCCACGCTTCTCCATTTCTAATCCGCGCGAAACCGTCTCGCAAGTTTACTCGCCCTTTGCGAATGGATTTAATTTCCGTTCCGGTAAGGGCAATCCCCGCTTCATACGTTTCTTCAATAAAATAATCGTGACGCGCTTTTTTGTTTTGCGCCAACACCTTGATTCCTTCGTTACTCATCGCCCAAACCTTCCTCCACCAGCATTTTCTCGTATTTATACATAGTACCACAAAAACTGTCTTTTGAAAAAGTCATATGGACGGTCGACACACCGCGCAACCACATGCTCCTTCGGAAAGAAATGGGCGGCGAGATACGTCCTACAAGCTTTTGATTGCTTGCAATGCCTAGGAAGAAGAAACGTATTTGTTAATCTTCCCGTTTACGCACTCCTACTTCTTCTTCTTTTTCTTTTTTATGGATTTCGGGACGCTGGTTTTCTTCTTTTTCTTCTTCTCTATAAATTCCATCCAGAACGGATTTTCCTTGCCCTGGGCAGGCTTACCTTTGCCCCGGTGTTTGCGTTCGCTGCCTGTAGCGGTGATGACTTTTACTTTGTCTTTCCCGCCGCGGCCTGGCGATTTGCTTCTTTTCAGTCCTACGACCTCAAAATCAATCGTATGTTCGTCTACATCCACGTTTACAACTCGCACACGCACTTCGTCCCCGATGCGGAACATGCGTCCGGTTCGCTGACCGATCAACGCATATTGCTTTTCATGAAAATCATAATAATCATCTGTAAGGTAGCTAATATGTACCATGCCTTCGATCGTATTCGGCAATTCAACGAACATACCGAACGAAGCAACGCTGCTGACGATGCCATCAAATTCTTCGCCCATGTGCTGCAACATGTATTCCGCTTTCTTCAAATCATCCGTCTCCCGCTCAGCGTCCACCGCATTGCGCTCGCGCTCGGACGACTGTTCTGCAATGGAAGGCATCTTCATATGCCATTCTGCAATGCGCTCCGGCGTAAATCCGCCCAGCTTCAGCGATTCACGAATCATGCGGTGCACAACTAAGTCCGGATAACGGCGAATCGGCGAAGTAAAATGAGTATAAAACTCAGCCGCCAGACCAAAATGACCGCGGTTTTCCGCGTCGTATTTCGCCTGTTTCATAGAACGCAACATCACCTTGGAAATGATCGTTTCTTCCGGCGTATCTTTGGCCTGGTCAAGCAATGTTTGAAGCGCACGCGGATGGATATTATTGGCTTTTCCGCGTACAAAATAACCGAAGTTGGTCACAAATTCAAGGAATGTTTGCAGACGATCTGCGTCCGGTTCCTCGTGAACCCGGTAAATAAACGGCACATTCATCCAGTGGAAATGCTCGGCTACCGTCTCATTCGCCTTCAACATAAACTCTTCAATTATCCGCTCAGCAATTGTCCGGTCACGCAGTCGCACTTCCGTCGGATTTCCCTCCGGATCTACCAGAATTTTTGCTTCCCCGAAATCAAAGTCGATCGCGCCACGCTCCATACGATAGCGACGCAGGCGCAGCGCAAGCTCTTTCATCGCTTCAAAATGCGGGATCAATTCCTTGTATCGTTCCTTTAATTCTTGATCATCTTCCTCAAGAATCTTATACACATCAGAGTAGGTCATTCTTTCGTTTGTGCGGATGACGCTTTCGTATATTTCATAGGTAACCACATTTCCTTCGTCGTCAATTTCCATATCGCATGTTAACGTAAGCCGATCCACCTTCGGGTTTAAGCTACAAATACCGTTCGACAGTCGATGCGGCAGCATAGGAATGACGCGGTCAACCAAATATACGCTCGTACCCCGGCGGAACGCTTCCATATCCAGCTCAGAATTTTCTTTCACATAATAGCTTACATCAGCAATATGAACACCAAGACGATAGTTCCCGTTTTCGAGAATCTCCACTGACACCGCATCATCCAAGTCTTTGGCATCCGCGCCGTCAATCGTGACCATAACCCGATCACGCAGGTCGCGCCGTCCCTTCATTTCCTCTTCGCTAATCGTATCCGGCACAGCTTCCGCTTCCCGCATAACCGCTTCCGGAAACGCTTCAGGGAGCCCGTACTTGCGAATAATAGAAAGAATATCGACACCTGGATCATTTTTGTGCCCTAGAATTTCAATGACTCTTCCTTCCGGGTTCCCTCGCCCGGTCTCCGGATAACGCACGATTTCCACAACGACTTTGTGTCCATCTACCGCACCCATGGATTCGCCTTTCGGAATGAAAATATCTTTCGTAATCCGCTTATCATCCGTCATCACAAAACCGTAGTGTTTTTCATCCTGATAGGTGCCAACCACCGTATGATTGGCCCGTTCTACAATCCGTACAATCTCGCCTTCCAATCGCGGTCCCCTCGTATTTTGGTTCAGACGCGCCAGCACTACATCCCCATTCATCGCACCATTCATATCGTTGGCATGAATATAAATGTCAGGCATGCCCTCTTCTTCTGGCAGTACAAACCCGAATCCTTTGGCGTGCGCCTGCAGGCGACCGCGGATCAGGTTCATTTTCTCCGGTACACCGTAACGATTCGTGCGCGTGCGAATAATCTGTCCGGTATCTTCAAGGTGGTTTAGCGTTTTGATAAATTCTTTAAAATCACTGGCCGACGTAACGCCCAGCGCTTCTTCCAACTCATGAACCGTCATGGGACGAGTCGCTCGTTCGCGCATAAACTGTAAAATATCTGCTTCTATTGCCACATCCATCCTCTCCTTTACTTAAGATAAACGTTCCTCTTCATTCTTTGTTCAAAATCTTTTGCAAAAAATCAGACACGCTCTGAAAAACACGCTCCCGCTCTTTATCCAGTGTAATAATATGTCCGGATTTATGGTAATGTTTTATTTCTTTATATTTTGAACCAATATGGGAATAAATATAATCCCCGCTCACTGGCTCGATCGTCTCGTCGTTCGTCGACTGAATCACAAGTGTCGGAGCCGTTACCCTTCTCAACTCTTTTTTCACCAGCATCATAAATTCCCAAAGGCTAGCGATGCAGACAACCGGACTTCTTTCATAAGGGAATAATTCGGATTCAATATGCGCTTCTTTCGCTTCGGAACGAGGAATATAGGGGCGTACATAGTGGACGTACTTAGCCCAGCGAATCCGTTTGTCCCGTACATCAACCGGAGCATTTAACGAAACAACGGCCTGCAAAGGACGATAATACGAAAGCCTAAGCGCGAGAAGCCCTCCCATGGACAAACCGGCTACCACAATCTGCCTGCATCCTTCCCGAACAAGTCGTTCATATCCGTCTACCGCGCTTTGCCACCAGTCCGGCCAACGTGTTTTTGCCATCTGCTCGGGTGTGGTTCCATGCCCAGCCAAAAGCGGGGCGTAAACCGTATAACCAAAACGCTGGAAATAGCGTCCCATCGGCTGCATTTCGGCGGTACTTCCAGTAAATCCATGCAACAAAAGCAATCCTGCCTCACCGCCCGGATATAAGAATGTTTCCGGAGAACGGGGTTTAGCTTTCACTTTTTATCTCTCCTTCATGCTCGTGATGACCCGGATCTAAAAAATTATCAATAAGCGAAAGCAATTGTTCCTGTTCGCAATCATGACAAATAATATGTTTCGATTCAGGGAGAATATGCAGGTACTTCTCCTCAGAACGAATGGTGCTGTATATATACTCGGCGCTGCGCGGCTCTACCAGATCATCCTTCCCCCCCTGGATAATGAGAGTGGGAACAGTAACATGCGGAAGCTCCTGTTTCAATATTTTGACCAAATGACGAAAGTGAATCACTGCACGCGGCGGCGTGGAAGTCGCTTTACGCAAATATCGGCGATACACCTCCTTCGCGTCAGCGCCCGTTGTAAAATGTTGTTTGATAATATTGGCCGCGTCTTTAAAAAGCTGGCGCGGGTTAATATAAAACAGGCTGGCGCTCAGCAGCACCAGTTTATCGACTGGATAACGAGCTGCAAGATGGGCCGCGATAAGTCCTCCCATAGAAAAACCCACCACATAAACGCTGCGACACGTCAAGAGCATATCCTGTAGCACTTCTTCAGCGGAACGAATCCAATCCTGCCATGTGACCTGCCGCAACGACAATTCGTGACCATCATGCCCTGCCAACACCGGCGCTTCAATCCGCCAGCCGCGGCCTTCAAAATGCCGGGCGATCGGTTCTACTTCGTACGGACTTCCAGTAAAACCATGAATTAACAAGCACCCAATCATGCTTATCGTCCTCCCCTGTAGATAAAGAAAAACAGCAAGTATGCTACTTGCTGTTTCCCCCTGTATCATGTTACCTGTCCACTTATTCCCAATATGCAGACTAACGCAAAAAATACGCGACCACAATCGCAAGAATCATAAACAATGTTGCCAATATTACGGTTAATTTATTCAACAAGGCGTCAATGCCCCGCGCTTTCGCTTTACCTATAATCTGTTCAGCCCCACCCGCAATCGAACCGGACAAACCGGCGCTTTTTCCAGATTGAAGCAACACGACCGCGATAAGCAAAATCGAGATAACTACAAGTAAAACCTTTAAGAATACTGTCATTCTTCTTCCTCCCAAAAACGGAGCAATCCATTTTATAATTGTTTATCATTTCATAATGTACCATAAAGGAATGCCGTCTTCAAGGCTTGCCTTTGTTCTGCGCGCGACAAGCAGGACAAACACCCTCAAGCATCACCCGTGACTCTATCGGGGAAAACTCTTCTTCAACTTCCGGCGTTACTTGTAGTGAAATCTTATCAGGACTTATGTCGATCAGCTTATCGCATTTTATACAGTGAAAGTGATGATGCGCTTCTTCAGTAATTTCAAAACGGGAACGCTCATCTTGATAATGTTCATGTACAACACCAAGCTCTTTTAACGATTTTAGCGTATTATAAACAGTGGTAAACGACAGGGTCGGAAAGTCATCGCGCATGAAATGATATATCTCTTCTGCCGTCGGATGGTTCAGGCGCATAAGAACATTGATAATCGCCAAACGCTGCACGGTCACCCGTCCGCCCCGTTCCTTAATGCGGGCAATGACCGTGTCGATGATATTCGAGTTCATCGTCCGCTCCTCCTTTATTTTTTATTATAATATACTATCTGTAAAAAATCATTACAAATAGACAATTCTGAAGATCATATAATTAAGAAAAACCAAAAAAACCTGTCACCGTCCTCCCCACAGGGAAATCCGGATGACAGGTCTCTTTTATTACGCGTTAATACCGATTATTTCTTGAGATTGTAAAACGCTGCACGGCCGGCATACTTACTAATATACGCTAATTCGTCTTCGATGCGAAGCAACTGGTTGTATTTCGCTACGCGGTCTGTGCGGGAAGGCGCGCCAGTTTTGATTTGACCAGCGTTTGTAGCCACGGCGATATCGGCGATGATGGAATCTTCCGTCTCGCCGGAACGATGGGAGATAACTGCCGTATAGCCTGCGCGCTTCGCCATTTCGATCGCGTCGAACGTTTCGGTCAACGTACCGATTTGGTTTACCTTAATCAAAATAGAGTTGGCTGTCCCCTGTTCAATACCTTGAGACAAACGATTTGTATTCGTTACGAACAAGTCGTCGCCGACCAGCTGTACACGATCGCCCAGACGTTGTGTCAGCTTGTTCCAGCCATCCCAGTCGTCTTCAGCCAGACCATCTTCGATCGAGATGATCGGATATTTGTTAACAAGCATCTCCAAATAGTCGATCATTTCATCCGTCGTTTTTGTAATGCCTTCGCCAGCCAACTCATACTTGCCGTCTTTGTACACCTCAGTGGAAGCGACATCCAGCGCCAGCATAATGTCTTCACCTGGTTTATAACCCGCTTTTTCAATAGCGGCGATGATAGTTTGTAGCGCTTCTTCGTTTGAAGACAAGTTAGGAGCGAAACCGCCCTCATCGCCTACAGCTGTATTCAATCCCTTTTCTTTTAACACAGCTTTCAGATTATGAAATACTTCCGCGCCCATACGCAATGCATGCACAAAATTATCTGCGCCCACAGGCATAATCATAAATTCTTGAATATCCACATTGTTGTCCGCGTGTGCGCCGCCATTCAAAATATTCATCATCGGCACCGGCAAGGTCTTAGCATTAAACCCGCCCAAGTATGCATACAGCGGAACGCCCAACGCATCGGCTGCGGCACGCGCCACTGCCATGGATACGCCCAAAATAGCATTTGCGCCTAATTTGCCTTTGTTGTCTGTGCCGTCAAGCTCAATCAGCAGGTTGTCAATATCCACTTGAGCCAGTGCGTCAAAGCCCTCAAGTTCAGGAGCAATGATATTGTTTACGTTATCTACTGCTTTTAATACGCCCTTACCAAGATAACGCGTTTTCTCACCATCACGCAACTCTACAGCTTCATGCGCACCGGTGGAAGCGCCGGATGGAACCATCGCACGGCCCATCGCACCGGATTCAAGATACACTTCGACTTCTACCGTCGGGTTACCACGGGAGTCCAACACTTCACGTGCGTAAATATCTGAAATAATGGTCATTTGTTTCATCTCCTTCAATGTATGTATATCTTAATATAAAGGTTTTCCCGTCATTTCTTTAGGTTGTTCAATACCCAATAATTTTAAAATGGTCGGCGAAATATCGGCAAGAACGCCGCCTTCACGCAATTCCACGCCTTTTTTCGTCAGGATAAATGGTACCGGATACGTGCTGTGCGAAGTCACCGGATTGCCTTCCTCATCCAGCATCAAATCCGCGTTGCCGTGATCGGCAGTCACAAGCGCTACCCCGCCTTTTGCAAGGACGGCTTCCACAACCCTGCCCATGCATTCGTCCACGGTTTCGACCGCTTTAATAGTCGGCTCCATCATGCCAGAGTGACCAACCATATCACAGTTGGCAAAGTTCAAAATAATGACATCATGCGTATCCGCCTCAATCTCCTTCAAAAGGGCTTCGGTCACTTCATACGCGCTCATCTCCGGCTTTAAATCGTATGTCGCCACTTTTGGCGAGTTAATCAAAATTCGCTTTTCACCTTCGAACTCGGCTTCGCGCCCACCGCTGAAGAAGAATGTAACATGTGGGTATTTCTCCGTCTCAGCGATACGCAATTGGCGCAGATTATGCTGCGACAGTACTTCGCCCAGCGTATTATCCAGATCAGTCGGCTTGTAGGCCACATAACCGCCCACCGTCTCGCTGAATTTTGTCATGCAGACGTAGAACAAATTCTTCGGTCGCTTGTCACCACGATCAAATCCGCGAAAATCTTCGTTGGTAAAGACTTGCGACAGCTGAATGGCCCGATCCGGGCGGAAATTAAAGAAAATCACACTGTCATTGTCTTTCACTGTCGCCACTGGCGTACCGTCAGCATTAGTAATAACGGTTGGCATGACAAATTCATCGTATACGCTTCGCTCATAAGATTCTTGCACCGCTTCAATCGGATCGGTATATTTCGGACCTTCCGCATATACCATAGCACGGTATGATTTCTCCGTACGCTCCCAGCGTCTATCGCGATCCATTGCGTAATAGCGCCCTTGTACCGTCGCAATGCGGCCTACGCCGTATTCTTTGATTTTGTCCTGAAGCTGCTGGATATACATCACTGCGCTGTCAGGGGCCACATCGCGTCCATCCAGGAACGCATGAATATAAACGCGATCCAAATTTTCTTGTTTCGCCATTCTCAATAATGCAAACAGGTGCTCAATATGACTGTGTACGCCGCCATCTGACACAAGACCGTACAGATGCAGGTCGGTGTTATTCTCTTTGGCGTGTTGAATAGCTTTCAATAATGTTTCATTTTTGAAAAATTGTCCTTCTTGAATATCTTTCGTTACGCGTGTTAAATCCTGATACACGACACGACCTGCGCCAAGATTAAGGTGTCCGACTTCCGAGTTTCCCATTTGTCCTTCCGGAAGCCCGACCGCAAGGCCACTTGCACCAAGCAATGTATGTGGATATTCATTCCAGTATTTATCAAAGTTTGGAGTGTTCGCCTGCTTGATAGCGTTTCCGTACTCCTCTTCCCTGTATCCGAACCCGTCCATAATGATAAGCGCTACTGGTTTCGGTCGATTCATATTCCTCATTGCCTCCTAACCGCTTCTACCAATTGCAGGAATGAATCCGGAGCTAGACTTGCGCCTCCAACGAGCGCGCCATCAATATCCGGCTGTTCCAAATAGGCCATAATGTTGTCAGGCTTTACCGAGCCCCCATACTGAATGCGTACTTGCGAGGCGACTTGACTGTCAAACGCATCCTCTACCATGCTGCGGATAAAAGCGATCACTTCCTGTGCGTCTTCTGCTGAAGAAGATTTGCCGGTGCCAATCGCCCAAACCGGTTCATACGCGATGACAAGTTGCTTCGCCTGTTCGCTCGACAGTCCTTCAACCGCACGGATAACCTGATCGCGCACCAGTTCCTTCGTTTTTCCGCTTTCGCGCTGTTCCAAGTTTTCCCCAACGCAAACAATAGGAAGTAAACCATGGGCAAACGCGGCTTTTGCTTTCCGGTTTACCGTCTCATCCGTTTCAGCAAAATATTCCCGGCGCTCTGAATGCCCGATAATCACATACTTCACTCCAATTTCGACAAGCATACCAGGACTTATTTCTCCGGTATAAGCACCGGACTCTTCCCAGTGAACATTCTGCGCCCCGATTGCGGCCGGATAATTGTGCAATTCTTCCACCAGCGCGGCCAATGCAGTGAACGGAGCGCAAATAACCGTTTCCACTTTTCCTCCCGGCAGAAAAGAGCGTACCGCACGGGCGAAATCGCGCGCCTCCTGTATCGTTTTATGCATTTTCCAGTTCCCAGCAATAATAGGGGTTCTTTGCATGAGTGTGTCAACTCCTTACTTATCAGCCAGCACAGCTACGCCCGGAAGTTCTTTGCCTTCCATGAATTCAAGCGAAGCTCCGCCGCCTGTTGAAATATGAGTCATCGCTTCCGTCACGCCCGCCTTTTCTACCGCGGCCACAGAATCACCGCCGCCAATAATCGTCGTTCCGTTCACTTCTTTCAGCGCGCGGGCGATCGCGTTTGTTCCTTCCGCGAACGTATTCATTTCGAATACACCCATCGGGCCGTTCCATACGACCGTCTTGGATCCGAGAATTGCTTCTCTGTAGCGTTCTATCGTTTTCGGTCCGATATCAAGCGCCTGCCATCCCTCCGGAATCGCGTCTACATCTACGATTTTCGTGTTAGCATCGTTTGCGAATGCATCCGCTACTACAACATCGACCGGAATCAGAAATGTAACGCCCTTTTGCTCAGCCTGCTCCATGAAAGACTTCGCAAGCTCTACTTTTTCTTCTTCAAGAAGCGAGCTTCCGACATCGTACCCTTTTGCTTTAATAAATGTGTTGGATAGGCCGCCACCTACAATTAAATTATCTACTTTCTCCAGTAAGTTTTCAATGACGCCGATCTTATCCTTCACTTTCGCCCCGCCGATAATCGCGGTAAACGGGCGTTCCGGCTGGGAAATCGCTTTGCCTAAGAATTCAATCTCTTTTTCCATGAGAAAACCGGCTACACCTTCAATGTAATTGGCGACGCCTGCTGTCGAAGCGTGTGCACGGTGCGCCGTGCCGAATGCGTCATTGACAAATAAATCTGCCAGCGATGCAAATTGCCTGGACAGTTCTTCGTCATTTTTCTCTTCGCCCGGATGAAAGCGAACGTTCTCAAGCAGCATAACTTCACCGTCATTCAAATTTTCGGCTTCCGCTTTCACAGCCTCGCTATAAACCTCATCCATTTTTTTAACCGGCTGGCCAAGCAGTTGAGACAGGCGCTCTGCCACAGCGTTTAAACGCAATTCTTCCACTACTTTTCCTTTCGGGCGGCCGAGATGGCTTGCCATAATAATGCGTGCGCCGTTTTGCACAAGGTACTCAATCGTCGGCAATGCCGCACGAATTCTTGTATCATCCGTAATCCTTCCCTCTTCCATCGGAACATTGAAATCAAAACGGCAGAACACACGCTTCCCTCTTACATCAACGTCGCGAACGGACTTCTTATTCATATACAGTACCCTCCTCTTTTCCATCAAACCCAATGATATCTGTATATTTTTCGCTATTTATCTTTTCTTAGCCGTTAAGAAAAAAGGAGGAGAATATCCACCTATTCCCTCCCCCTTTTCATAACCGATTATATTTTAGCCGCTAGGCACCTTTTTTTGCAACACAATTCACAAAATCAAACATACTTTTTATCTTTTAAAATCCTTTTTGGGCAACATAATTCACTAAATCAACCACACGGTTTGAATAGCCCCATTCATTGTCATACCAAGATACTACTTTGACCATATTGTCCTCGATTACCATCGTGGACAACGCGTCGATGATGGAAGAGCGTGGATCACCGTTGTAATCACGCGACACGAGCGGCTCTTCAGAATAACCAAGGATACCTTCCAGTTCGTTTTCGGAAGCGGCTTTCAGCGCTTGATTCACTTCTTCCACTGTTACATTTTTATCAAGCTCAGCCACAAGGTCTACTACAGATACGTTCGGAGTGGGCACACGCATCGCAAAACCATTTAATTTGCCTTTCAGTTCAGGCAACACAAGCGCAACGGCACGCGCGGCGCCAGTCGTTGTCGGAATGATGGACATGCCGGCAGCGCGGGCACGGCGCATATCTTTATGCGGCAAATCAAGAATTTGCTGATCGTTTGTGTAAGAATGTACTGTAGTCATTAGACCGCGTCGAATGCCGAACTTTCTGTGCAATACTTTCGCGAGCGGAGCCAAACAGTTCGTAGTGCAAGACGCATTAGAGATTACATGATGTTTTTCCGGATCGTATGTTCCTTCATTTACACCCAGCACAATGGTAATATCCTCGTTTTTCGCAGGGGCGGAAATTATGACTTTTTTCGCGCCGGCTTCTAGGTGCTTTGCTGCATCTTCACGCTTTGTAAAGCGGCCGGTCGATTCTACAACAATATCCACGCCCCACTCTTTCCACGGCAACTTTGCCGGATCACGTTCAGCGGATACTTTTATGCTATGATCACCGATAACAATAGCATTATCTTCTGCCCGTACATTCTGATGATACGTTCCATGCACGGAATCGTACTTAAAAAGATGAGCTAACGTTGCAGCATCTGTTAAGTCATTAATCCCTACAACTTCCACTTCAGGGTTTTGCAAGGCTACCCGCAATACGTTACGTCCAATGCGTCCAAAACCATTAATCCCTATTTTCACCATACTTTATCCTCCTTGTCATATTTCAAGCGCCTTCTAAAGAAAACGCTTATTCCTCTTTTCCCAAAAGAATAAACATCTCTCTCGCTGCCGCCTCATCGGTAACAAGCAAATAATTGCTGCGCTTTCTTATATACGACAGAATCGCTTTTGCCTTACTTTTACCGCCAGCGATCGCAAGCACCGTATCCAGTTTGTTCACATTCTCCATCCGCATGCCTACAGTGTTCATGCGGTACACCATCTCACCTGGGCCATTAAAATAATATCCGAACACTTCGGATACAGCCTTTCGTTCTTTTAGTATACGAACAATTTCTTCATCCAAACCGCGCCGGCGCGCCATTTCTTCTGCTGCTCCAATCCCATGCACAAGAATGCTTGCCCTGTGAATTAAATCAAGTACGTCTGAAATCACGGGATCGCGCTGTACATTCTGGAGCGTCTCCTGCTGTATAATATCTGGCAAATAAAGCAAACGATAGGAAGCTCCCAGATTGCGCGCCATTTGTGCGGTTACAGTATTCGACTCCAACTCCACCTCTTCGCCCAGTGCGCCGCGCGCAGGAACAAGAATAACATTTTCAGTGTGGGTAGGTTGCACATGGCGGGCCACCCGCGCCATCGTACTTCCTCCCGCGACCGCTACAATCTTATCGTCATCAAGAAGGCGAATCAGTTCTTGCGCAGCCTGTCGGGCCAGATCATCTTTAACCCAATCGCTTTCATCCGCATCGCCAGGCACGATAACAACTTGGCGTACCGCTAAACGATGCGCCGCCGCCATTTCCAGTTGGTTGATTCCGCCTACTTCTTTCCAGAATGACTGAAACCCTTCAATCATGCTTTCGCCATCCGGAGTTACAAACATGCCGGCACGGTTCAAATCAATTAAACGTTGCTCGCGAAGAAATTCCACTTCACGCCGGATTATCCTTTCCGTGCTCTGCATGACTTCGGCAAGCGCACGCCTTCCGACCGGCTGCAAAAGCCGAATTTGACGTAAAATTTTGTATCGGTTCTCAACGATGACCATTGCCTCGGGGGCCATCCGTTGAAGCAGAGAAGGCCAATTCGTCTCTATCACGCTTTCCACCTTTAGATTATAGGGACAAAAAATGTCCCTAATAGATATTTTTCGTCCCACAAATGTTATAAAAGAATGCCTGTCAATGCACAGGCATTTTTTATTCAACTTCATTTTATCAAAACTTTCCTTCTCTTTCAAGCATGCTTTGTGGAACGAAGTGCCAGTTCCCGACGTAACCATAACTCCGTTACTTTGGAAACAAAGACCTTTTCCCCGTTGATATGTACCACAGGGATCAACTGGCCATATGTTTCTTCGAGAGCCGGATTATCTGCAATGTCCACCATCTCAAGTTCGATGGGATAATCTCTCGCCACTCGCTCAACCTTCTCTTTTGCCTTATCACATCTTTCGCAGCCTTCTCTCGTGTAAATCGTAATGCGAAAAGGTGTTTCCATCCCCATATCCCTTACTCCTTTGCCAGCAAACGCTCCCATCGCCAGAAGCGAAGAAATTCTGGCGCAAGATTTGTTAAAAACGCTTTCTTTTCGATGAAGAATCAATATTCATCTCTTCGCGGTATTTTGCCACGGTACGACGTGAGATTTCAATTCCTTCCTTCACGAGAATATCGGTAATCTTCTGGTCAGAGAGCGGCTTTTTCTTGTCTTCTGCGTCAATCAAAGCCTTGATTTTTTCTTTAATACTGAGAACAGAAGAAGCTGCTCCTCCATCCACCCTGTTCAGGCCAGTGGTAAAGAAATACTTTAGCTCGAACAGCCCGCGCGGCGTTTGCACATATTTGTTGCTGGTTGCGCGGCTGATGGTCGACTCATGCAGTCCGACCTTCTCCGCGATGTCGCGCAACGTCATCGGTTTCAGTCCGGACGGCCCTTTTTCGAAAAAGTCTCGCTGCTCTTCAACAATGGCCTGTGTGACTTTGTACAATGTCATGCGCCGTTGCTCGATGCTACGAATCAACCAAAGTGCGGAATTTAGCTTATCCTGGATATAGCGCTGCACTGTGTCTACTTCATCTTTTTGCAGCATCCGCTGATAAAAGCGGTTAATCGTCAAATTCGGGGTGCTGCTTTCATTAACCATGACCACATACTCATCTTCGACTTTCTCTACCGTTACGTCCGGCACGATATAACGGGGTGTCCCCTGAGCGAATTCCGCACCTGGGCGCGGATTCAACGTGCGCAAATAGTCTGCCGCCTGCTGTACCTCTTGCGGTGTAACCTTCAGGGAAGAAGCAATTTTCTGATAGCGCTTTTCTGCCAAATCTTCAAGATGGTGTTCTACGATAGCCATTGCCAGCGTATTCTCTTCCGGCTTTGCCTTTAACTGAAGCAATAAACATTCCGCAAGTGAGCGCGCACCTATACCAACAGGTTCCAACGTTTGCAAAAGCGAGATCATTTCTTCAATCTTTTCGACATTCGTATTAAGAATGTCCGCTGCCTCCGCCTCTGAAATCGTTAAGTAACCGCTTTCATTAAGGTTACCAATTAAAAAATTCAAAATCCGTTTTTCGACTGGCGTCACATCTTTAAGCATTGCCACTTGCTCAAGCAAGTTCTCCTCCAGCGTAGTTCCGCCTGCCGAAATAAAATTAAACGGATCATAGTCCTGTGCTGTTCCCATACTTTTTTGGTAATACGTCTCGTCTCCTGTTGCATTGGCACGAGCATAATCTTTCCAATCAATATCATCATGATTATTTTTCTTTTTCTCTATAGCTATGTCCGTCGTCGTTAGTTCCCGGTGCCGTTCCGACATGTCAAGAATCGGGTTCTCTGTAACCTGTTGCCGCAGGAATTCAAGCAAATCGACAGCCGAGTACTGAAGAATGGTTATTGCCTGACGCAACTCAGGCGTCATGACTAACTTCAACGTCTGTTGCTGATACAAACCGAACCCCATTTGCATCTGGCATCACCTTCTTTTCTGTGAAACTTTTTCTCTTATTCATTATTATATAACAATTCTCAACAAATTTCGCTAGCAAAAATCCTGCCAATTACAAAAATGGGGCGCGGGGCATATTTCCTCTTTATCTTCCTTACTTATATGGCAATTATGTTGACTGCTTCATAACATAAGTATACAAAGAAAAAGAGCGCAAAGCTTTGCGCTCCCGCTCTTTTAGATATTTCATCACGTTCTCGGATGTTTTTCGTTCTTTATTATTTGCCACTCTTCTTTGCAACCATATCGTGGTTGCTCTGTGCCGTTCAATGAAGCGAACGCTTATAAGCACAAGAACGATCACAACCCTCTTTTTGGCATGCCATCATTTGCTCCAGGCTACACTCCAGATGGCTGACAGAGCGTTTCGCAAACACGATCGGGACGTTCCGTTTCTTGGCGTCCGCTTTTACCCGTTTAGCCAAGTTATGGTTTATGTAATCGGTAAATACAATCACTCCCTTGACCATTTGCGGCAATGAATAGGCTTGGTCCTTTTTCTTTCTTCCTGAAACATGAATCAATTCCCCATCCAGTTTCTCTTCTAGTAAAGCATTAATATTTCCAAGTCGATCCGCTCCAATTACAACGTACGCCATCTTCTGTCCCTCCTCCTGTTATGAACACTTCTGTTTTTTTTATCATAATATATTTGATAAAGATTATCAATATCAATTAAGTTTATTTAAGGAAAAAACGAGACGGCTCCCCTTTGCCGTCTCGTCTTATTATCTTCCGCTGTTATAAATGCTCTTTAAAGAATTTCGTTGTAACATCAAGTGCTTCAAGAAACTGCGGAGTATCCTCTTTATGTGGATGCACCATATTGAACGTATGCCCAGCACCTTCTATCCAATGAAGCGTTGCGTTTTTTGCATGCTTTTTCAGACTGTATGCTCCTTTGACAAGATGGTCGAAATCTTCTCGCCCCTGCACGATAAGCAGCGGTATGTCAAGATGAGCCACGCAATTGAGTAAGTCATACTGGCGAGCGTTCACTTCAATATCGTCCAGTACCACTTTTTCAATTGGCATCTGCTGGCCTGTTCTTCCGTTAATGACATAACCTACTCCTTTTTCTTCCACTTGTTTTCGCACTTCAGGGCCAAAAATATCAACATGAGCGATCCCGTTCCATGTCACAATAACCTGCACATTCTCCGGATGAGCAGACGCATATAAAATCGTATCACCGCCACCTTTGCTGTGGCCCATGATGCCTATACGGCGCGGGTTCATATGCTCGGCTAGCGGAAGCGTACCCCGCTTCACCTGCTGAACGAGAAAATCAAGATCGTTCAGTTCCTGTTGATACGTATTACGCCCAAATTTTTCAAGCTCGGTAAAATTCACCAGATCCTTGCCTATACCGTTTCCAGAAAAGTTAAACGTAATGGCGACAAATCCCTGAGCGGCGAAATACTCGCCCATACGCGGGAACATCCCCCAGTCTTTAAATCCTTTAAAGCCATGACAAATAATAACAACCGGCTTTTTGTCAAATTCTTTTGTTTCATCGCTGATAAAAACATCGCCGCGAATCGTTAAATTTTCTTCCCGTATCAGCGTAAACGATTGTTTCAACGCGCTCTCCTCCCACATTTCGCTTTCTGAATAGTTAAGCGAAGTTATCTGGAGCGATTTCCGGAGCGGTAAAAGCAGGTGGCGTGCTTACTTCCTTAATATCGAGCACATGCCGATTATACACGATAAGCTGTCTCCCTTCTTCCGCCGTTTCGAAGACGAAAGCACGATTTTTCAGAGTATAAAGAATATGACCGACCACACACACCAACTCTCCGTCCAAATCGCTATATGTTAATTGTATCATTTTTCCAATATATTTATCATATTGCATCATAAATATAACTCCTTTCAAGATGTATAACTTGAAACTATGATATGAATTTGTTGTATAAACATCACCTTCCATCTATCCTGCTCTCTCATAAATAAACACAAACAGATACATATGCAAAATTTTATTTATTATCACACATTTTATTATAATATGTCTCCTTTTCGACAAAAGTTCCCTAAAGATTACACAAATCCCCCCTTACATTCAATCGTGTTCTACCCTTCAGAATCCCCTCAAACTTTCCCCTCTTCCCGTAAACTCGGTTGCCAGCGGCATTTCCTTCTAAACTGAAATATTTATAAATCATCCGTTTATGTTGATTAAATTCCAGAAAAAAAGCATATAACTGAAGAGAAGAGTATAGTACCAAGGTTTTTATTTGACCTTTTTTGACCTTTATTGTACTATATATTTATAGAATGAAGAGAGGAGGAAGTACCAGTGAACTTAATTCCTACAGTTATCGAGCAGACGAATCGTGGTGAAAGAGCATATGATATTTATTCTCGTCTTTTGAAAGACCGGATTATTTTCCTTGGCACTCCAATCAACGATCAGGTAGCGAATAGCGTCGTGGCCCAGCTTCTCTTCTTGGCCGCTGAAGACCCTGATAAAGATATTAGCCTGTATATTAATAGCCCAGGTGGTTCCATTACCGCCGGCATGGCGATTTATGACACCATGCAATACATTAAACCAGATGTATCTACCATCTGCGTGGGAATGGCAGCTTCTATGGGCGCCTTCCTTCTCACAGCTGGTGCTCCGGGCAAACGCTTCGCCCTCCCGAATAGTGAAGTGATGATTCATCAACCACTAGGCGGCGCGCAAGGTCAGGCTTCTGACATTCAGATCGCCGCTACCCGCATCCTGAAGATGCGCGATCGTTTGAACCAAATTATCTCCGAGCGTTCTGGCCAACCGCTGGAGCGTGTAGAAAAGGATACAGATCGCGACTTCTTCATGTCTGCCGAAGAGGCAAAGGAATATGGTCTCATCGACGATGTTATCGACAGCATCGGAAAGAAAGAGCCTAACCTATCCTAAATATAAGGTAAGGAAAAAAGCCAGAAGCATCTCCTGACAAGATGCTTCTGGCTTTTTTCAGTCAAACTTTATACTATTCTTCACGTTGTACCATCTGCACAAGGCTTTTCACTGCTTCTTCCGCATCAGAACCTTCGGCACTAATGGTGATTTCTGCGCCACTTCCAACCGCAAGACTCATTACGCCCATAATGCTCTTCGCATTTACCTTTTTATTATCCCGTTCGATAAATATGTCTGCAGCGTAACGGTTTGCTTCCTGAACGAAAAAAGCAGCGGGTCGTGCTTGAAGTCCTGTTTTTAATTTAACTACAACGCTTTGCTGAGCGTGCATAGTATGATTCCTCACCCTCTATCAAACTGAATTTGTTTTATTATACCATGATCACTGAGGTTATTCTTATAGTTTTGCTTCATTTTCTCTTAATTTAGCTGCGATTTCATTAATTTTTCGTAAACGATGGTTAATACCGGATTTGCTTACTTTGCCACTCGGAACCATTTCGCCCAATTCGGCCAGGTTCATATCCCGATATTTAAGGCGGAGTTCTGCCACTTCGCGCAGCCTGTCCGGCAAATTTTCAATACCAATATACTTATCAATAAGCATAATATTTTCAATTTGCTGCATAGCTGCCGCCACCGTTTTGTTTAAATTCGCCATATCGCAATTGTTTAATCGGTTCGCGGAGTTTTTCATTTCCTTGACAATGCGCACGTCTTCAAAGAAAAACAGTGCTTGTTGCGCTTCAATAATACGTAAGAAGTCGGCGATTTTTTCGCCCTCTTTAATATACATAATATACCCTTTTTTCCGCTCAATACTCCGCGCGTTCAATCCGAAATAATTCGCCAGCTTAACCAAATCTTCGCAATGCTCTTGATGAGCCGAAAAAATCTCAAGATGGTAGCTCGACGCTTCCGGATGATTCACCGAACCTCCGGCTAAAAAAGCGCCGCGTAAATATGCACGTTTACAACACTCATGTTTTATAATGTCGGGTGAAATACCGTAGTGAAACGTGCCGTCGACCATAATGCCGAGTTCTTCGAGAATCTCCCGCGCTCGCTGCGGAATCCGGACGATATAAACATTGTTTTTTTTCAGTCTCATCTTTTTTCGAACTAACAACTCCGCATGAATATGAAACATCTTTTTGACAAGCGAATAAATGCGGCGCGCAATCGCCGCATTTTCTGTAGATACATCAAGCACAAAGCGCTTTCCGCCAAACTGCAACGAACCATTCATTCGGATTAAAGCGGTCAGCTCCGCTCTGTTGCAACAATCATAACCTTCCAATTGTGTTAATTCTTTCTTCGCTTGTGCAGCAAAAGACATGCCGCCACCACCTCATTTCTTCACACCGATTACGTTCATAATAATTTTGCTGAGCTTAGCAGCATTATGGCGCAAAAATTTGTCGTATACAAGCAGATTGTCGGCGATAACGCGGTATCCTTTGGCAGTCAGCTTTTCTTCCGAGTAAATGACCGGTGCGGCACCCTTCTCCGCGTACATGGCCAGTACTTCATCACTAATTTTTCCATTATTCACAATAATATACTGGAATAAAGAATTGCCGACATGATCATGAATCGCCTGAATATGATCCTCCGCTGTATAGCCATCCGTTTCTCCTGGCTGAGTCATTACATTGCAAATGTAAGCCTTTATGGCTCGGCTTTCACGGATAGCTTCCACAATTCCCGGCACCAGTAAATTTGGCAATACGCTCGTATACAAGCTACCAGGTCCAATAATAATCGCATCCGCCTCCTTTAGCGCCTGAATCGCCTCCGGAAGCGGTTTTGCGCCTTCATCAATAAATACGCGTTTAATTCGCTTCCCTGCTTTGGGAATAATGGATTCACCAGATACAACCGTTCCGTCCTGCATTTCGGCGTGAAGCACAATGGAATGGTTAGCAGTCGGAAGTACCCGGCCACGCACTGCAAGCACTTTGCTTAGTTGTTCAATTGCGCTTACAAAATCGCCTCCGCTAATTTCGGTAAGCGCCGCGATGAGCAGATTACCGATTGAATGTCCGGCGAGTCCGTTTCCATTCACGAATCGATGCTGCAGTAAACTTTCCAGCAATGGCTCCGTATCCGCCAGCGCGATTAACACATTCCGTACATCTCCTGGCGGAGGCATTCTGAGTTCAGAGCGCAGCCGGCCCGAGCTTCCTCCATCATCCGCCACCGTCACAATAGCGGTAATATCAACCGGTTGATTTTTTAAGCCGCGGAGCAGAACGGGCAGTCCTGTTCCTCCCCCAATCACTACTACACGGGGTTTTTCTTTATGTTTTTTCATTCTACACCTCTATGAGCGACCTCTCTCTATATCCCGATGATTTACACGGACATTATATTGATCCTGGTAACGCTGGCCCAAGTACTCGGCAATAGCCACAGAACGGTGCTTGCCCCCGGTACATCCTATGCCGATGACAAGCTGGCTTTTTCCTTCTTGCTGGTAGTGCGGAAGCGTAAAGTCAAGAAAATCGGTCAATTTCGTCAAAAAATCTTGCGAAACATCCCACTTAAACACGTAATCCGATACTTCCGCATATTTTCCTGTTTTCGGCCGCAACGTTTCCACATAGTGCGGGTTAGGCAAAAAACGAACATCGAATACGAGATCGGCATCGATTGGAATCCCAAATTTAAAACCAAAAGACTGGATAATGATCGTCAAATTCCGGCTTATCTGGCTAAAAATTTGGCTTATTTTTTCCTTCAATAATACAGGTTTTAAATATGTTGTATCAATAACCAAATTTGCAAGCCCTTTAATCTCTTCTAACAGGCGACGTTCTGCTTGGATGCCGTCCAGCGGCAAACCATTCGGCGCAAGCGGGTGGTTACGACGCGTTTCTTTATAGCGCTGCACAAGCGTCTGGTCACTTGCATCCAAAAAGATGATTTGATATGTTATATTCTCCATTTCCTGAATACGTTCTAACGATTCAGCAAGCGCATCGAAAAATTCCCGTCCGCGCAGATCGATAACAAGAGCCACCTTCTGGATACGGCCACCGGATTGATCAATCAGCTCGGCGAATTTCGGAAGGAGCACCGGCGGCAAATTATCAACACAAAAAAAACCTAAATCCTCCAGCCTTTGAATGGCTACCGTTTTTCCCGCACCAGACATGCCAGTAATAATCAGCAAGTTGATCTCATGCCCTTTCACTTGTTTTTCCATTCTGCTATTCACATCCTACCCACAAGTTATCCTTTACTGTATAGTCGCCTTTTTCTTTAAGTGAACTACCCGCCACCTACGCTTCATTTAGAGGTGGGGCTTCTAAGGTAATCGTACCTAACGGTACGAAATTTACTTAGCTATCAAGCCTGTTCCATGCTCTATTTATAGTTATGCTAACAGTCGCAATCCTTCATTTTTGATATTGGTAGCAGCATTCCAGTCCCTGTTTGCCACAAAACCACATTCACAGCGAAAGGTGCGCTCAGACAGAGATAGAGATTCCTTTACTTGACCGCAACAAGAGCATGTTTTGGATGATGGAAACCACTTATCTATTTTGATAAGCTTCTTTCCTTGATCCTCTAACTTATATTGGAGAAATGTCGTAAACATCCCCCATGCATTGTCCGCAACGCTTTTGCCGAAATTCAGGGCTTGTGACATTCCTTTCATGTTGAGGTCTTCGATAACCACGCAGTCATACCGTTTCGCTAATTTATGTGATTCCTTATGAAGAAAGTCCTTACGTTGGTTTGCAATCTTTTCGTGTAGCTTCGCTACCTTCAATCGTTGTCTGTTCCAACGATTAGACCCTTTCTTCCTGCGTGACAAGACATGCTGTTCCTTGGCTAATTTTTCCAAGGCTTGGCAATAGAAACGAGGGTAATTGGCTGTCTTACCTTCTTCGCTATCGACAAATAAGCCATTCATAGAAAAATCTAAACCAACAACAGCTTTTATTTCTTTTTGCACAGGTTGATGTTCATATTCTGTAAGAATAGAAACATAGTATTTTCCTGTTTTTGTTCGAGAAACGGTGCATGACTTGATAACGTGATGGGATGGAATATCTCGATGTTGTTTGATTTTGACAAGTTTGAGTTTCGGTAATTTGATATAGCCATCCAACAGCATGATGTTTCCGTTGACTACATTCGTTGTATAGGACTGTCTCGCCTTACGGCTTTTGAACTTAGGAAATTCAGCACGACCAAAGAAAAAGTTTTGGTATGCCTTTTGCAAATTGAGTTGAGCATTTGCTAACGCAAGGCTATCGACTTCTTTGAGCCATGCAAACTCCTCTTTGTACTTAGCAGGAGTGGGGAATTTTTGCTTTTTCAAGGCTTCTTTGTCATCCTTGAATTGTTCATATGTTTCCTTCCATTCAGCCAACATTTTATTGTAGACGAAGCGGACACAACCGAAGGTTTTTGCAAGAAGTTGTTCTTGTTCTTGCGTTGGGTACAGACGAAATTTATATGCTTTGTTTGCCATATCGA